>ERZ773070.1085-NODE-1085-length-17506-cov-7.494241_pt1 | contig 17506 bp, 17 predicted proteins | sample MGYA00580618_ERZ773070 | MGnify/ENA primary metagenome ERZ773070 (study PRJEB29015, sample SAMEA2738023) | human oral metagenome | biome: human oral; feature: human-associated habitat; material: dental | place: China | collected 2019 ... | reverse complement strand
TTTTTCTCTTCAGTTTCTTGATTAACTGACGGATAATAAATTTTGTTATCTTCTACAGGATGAGCTAGCATTCTACCTCTTGACTTTAATTCTGCTCTTATTTCATCATAAGTTAGTTTTTCATAATCTAATTTTTCATAAAGTACATACTGACCATTCTTTACTTTTTTTCTTATATTGTCTGCCGAACCAATACATACAACCATAAAAACTATATTAACTACGCTATATATTAATAAAGGAGTGTATGTAGTATTTATAGGATCTGGATAAGGTAAAAATATTAATAATGGTGAAAATAAATTTATTACTAGCAATGCTTTAAAGAATTTATTTTCTAATATCGGTAAATAGTAAGTTACTAAAAATAAACCATTAAATATAAGAACTATTATCATAAATATCGGACTTAATAATGCCATTATTCCAATAAGTATAAAAAGAAACAATCCTCCAGAAAAAATAGTAAGCAATAAACTAGTACTCATTAAAGTAACAAAAGCTGTAATGAACACTTTACCCCAATTTTTTAACCAAACACGACCTTTATACCCTTCATATAGTCGATAGATATTATAATAAGGTACAAATGCATAACCCTTCTCTACTCCTAAAACATCAAATAATATGACTGTAAAAATAACTTCAAAGATATATCTATATATAATAACTCCTACAAGATTATTATACAAAGTTTCATGCATAACCGTCTCCTTTTCTTTTATAAAATTTTAGTTAATTTTTATTTTTATCTTTTTCTGTATATTACTAAACTTGTCGATTACCCTTCTTAAATTCCCAACTCATTAATTATAACAAATAAGCACTTATTTTGAAAGTTTTTTTACTAATAAAAAAAGTCTTTCAAGATATATTTGATCTGGAAAGACTTTTTATTATTATATATATTTTATTTCAGTAGCTTGAGTCTCTTTTTGAGTGTCATTAGAATGTATAAATCTTTTATTATCTTTATTCAGAACAGCCAATCTACGACCTCTTTGCTGTAAAATTGTATTTATCTCATCACTACTTAATAAATTATAATCTAATTTTTCTTGTATGATATATTCTCCACTCTTAACTTTGTGCCGCATATTAGATGCAGCTGTAAGATACGTTACTATAAAAATAATTGATATAATAAAAGCCGTAATATTTAAAATAGCCCCTATTGTATCTACTTGACCATATTCTACTAATGCACTATCGCTTTCAAATATATCTTTTAACAATTTTATTTCAGTAACTACTATAGTTAATGCTAAGATGATTTTCTGAAACTTTGTTTCAAAAATAGGATAATATAAAGTTATTGGGATGACAACATTTGTCATAATTGAAACTATTCCTAATACTAGCAATGCAGCTACTGATAATAAAAGTGCATAAATATTAATTCCCATTAAATCATCAACTAGAATAATATATGTAACCACGCTTATTATTAACAAAGAGAATATGAGTGTTCCTGCGTAAAGAACTCCCCAATTTTTCTTCCATACTCGCCCTTTATATTCTTTATAGATAAGATATGTATTATAAAAAGGTATAAATGCTAGACTAGTTTTAATCCCAAACATATCAAACATTATCATTGAAAAACATACGGATATAGTATAAAAAATTAAAATCACTACAATGAAAAATATTACAAATAATCCACTTAACATAATAAACGCCTCCTTTATAATTAACTATCATAAAAGTCATCTAATACATATGTAGTAACAGGTTTAACATATAATTCATATTTAGCTACTAAATCAACAATAATATCCCCATCAATTAAAGTAATCGTCCTAGTTCCTAAGCGAGATGTTTCTATTGCTGCTTTTGAAAATTTTGAAGTTGTTATAAATATCCCAAACTCAGCGTTATATTTATCCATGGCTCCTCTAAACTTATCTATTTCAGGAGAAGGTACATTTCCCTCCCAACGTTTGGCTTGAATAGCTACTCTTGCTGTTCTAAAATCGTCACTTGTTATATAACCATATCCGTCAAGACCGCCATCATTAGAAACTTGAACTCCAATTTTTTCATCCATATCTACATTCATCTTCGCCACAAGCTTCCTGGCGAACATCTCAAATTTTGCTGGTGGAAATTTCTTTAATTTCTCAATTAACTCTTCTCTCCAATGGTTTTCTACAATTTCTTTTTCATCTACAGATATTACATCTTCAGAACTAGATGAGTTCTTTTTTTGTTTTATCTCTTTATTAATCATCTTATAAATAACTGAGAAATCTAGAGATTTCAAATCTGCATCTCTTCCTTTACTAGTAAGCGTATATATTTTATCATCTTTTTTTATAAAATCCGCTCTTTCTAGGTAATTTAGACTAAAGTTAAAGAAAAACTTAAACGGAGAATACTCATTATTAGTTTTCTCAGAAATACGACGGAAATCAATATATTCTTCAGTTATAATTTCAGAATTTTTTCTAAAATACTCTACTATCGCTCTTTTAGTATCACTCCCACCTTTTTTTCTAAGTGCAATAATTATTTCTTTAGAAATAATATCATCTTTCTGACTATTAGTCATTTTAAATATATCCACAAAATCACCCCTTTTTATTTCACTTTCATTATACTAAAAATCATTTCAATTTAATAGTAAAAAAGAGTAAAGCTTTATCCAAAAAGACATCTCTACTCTTTTAGTATTACTTATGATAACTAGCCCCTGTTATTATGCGATATGCACGGTACACCTGCTCAAGTAAAATTACTCTCATCATTTGGTGTGGGAATGTCATCTTACTAAAAGATAGTGCATAATTACTACGTTTTTTCACTTCATCAGATAGGCCGTAGCTCCCACCAATTACAAGAACAACATCACTGTTTCCTGTTAGCATAAGGTTATTAATTTTTTCTGCAAAATCTTCACTTGATAGATTTTTTCCGAGAATCTCTAACGTAATAACATATTGATTATCTTTAATTTTCGAAAGAATATTTTTCCCCTCTTTGTCCATAGCAATGGCAATCTCTGATGGATTTTCCACCTTTACTTTTTCATCATTTATTTCTATTGTTTTTAATTTTATATATGCTCCTAGTCGCTTTTCATATTCTTTTATCGCATCACGATAAAATTTTTCCTTTACTTTTCCAACACATATTAATGTTACTTTCATTTTTTCCTCTTTCCAAAAGAAAGGGCGATACTTTGTATCGTCCACCTCTCTTAATTTTTATTATTTAAAATAAATTTTTCAATCGCATAAGCAAAGCCATCTTCATCATTACTCTTTGATATAAAGTTCGCTGCTTCTTTTAAAACTGGGTTAGCATTATCTACTGCAACACCCATACCAGCAAACTCTATCATACTTAAATCATTAAGTCCATCTCCAAGCGCCATTACATTATCTTTAGTTAAGCCTAGTTTTTTGCATAACGCATCTAGTGAGTCCCCTTTAGAAATACCTTTGTCATTAACTTCTATGAAAAATGGTTTTGAAGTTGCTACTTCATACTCATCACCTAACTCTTTTTGAAGTTTTTCTTTAACAGCTTGTGCTTCGTCAGGGTGTTTTAATATAATTACCTTAGCCGCACCTTCTTTTATATGCTCTTTCATATTTTCAGCAATTATAAGTTTTGCTCCTACCAACCCTACTTCTACGCGTGCATATTCATTATCACGATTTGTTAACACATCACCATTTTGATATGTTAGAATATCACAATCGTTTTCCAGTGCTATATCTATTAAAAATTTAATTCTTTCTGGTGATAAGAATTTTTCATAAACAACTTCTCCAGTTTTTAGGTTAGCTATTCTTGCTCCGTTATATGATAGTAAATAATTGTCATAACTATCTAGTTTTAAATCTTCTACTATCTTCATCATACCAAAATCTGGTCTTCCTGAAGCTAAAATAACTTTTATATCTTGCTCTTTACATTTTTCTATTACTTCTCTATTTTTTTTAGAAATTTCGTTTCTACTATTTACTAGCGTATCATCTATATCGGTAACAATCAGTTTTATCATACAATTATCTCCTTTTTGTCATTAGGGGTGTGCAAACGGCATTTAGGGTGTGCACTTTTTAACGATTTAGCTAATCTCCTTCATTTCTGCATTCTGTTCAATTCTTCTTATTATATCATAAAAAGCAGCATTCATTCCATTCATAAAAAATAGCCAGATTATATTTCTATAACCTGACCGTTTTTGAAGTGAACTTCTACTTTTTCATCACCTTTTCTTTCCAGTTTAGTGTAATCTATCCAAGAAATGTTCTCATTAGCGAGAATCTTCATCACACATGCTTTATTCTCCATAAAATTTAAATTTATGAAAATTTATCTAATACATCTAAAAATAGATATCTTAATGCAGAAAATTCTTTGATTTTTGACAATTCTACGATACCATTATCAATATTTTTTTCTAAATTCTCATCAAATATTCGTACTAATGCTTCTCGTGCATCACTTCCTTTTATAAAGAAATCCCCAAATTTTTCACTTATTTCTTCCCATTCTGGTAGTGTACAAAATTCTTTTTCATTAGGATATTTTTGCTTAATGTCTAGAATCATTTTAAGATACCACTCTGCATTATCACCGAGATCTATTTTTACTATACGATTATCATATATTACCTCATATATGGTATCTCCATTTATACCATTGTATTCATAATTATGTTCTTTTACAAAATCAAACATATTTATTGCTTGTGGTAATAGTCTAGTTAAAAGTTTCTGTTTATTTTCTTCATCGATATTTGAACATAACATTATGTTAATAATAACCTTATCTAAATTGACTATCTTATTATGTTCACCAAAAAGAACCCTTAAATCATTTTTAAAAATTACTTTATCCTCAGTATCGTTAGTTAAGTAGCATACCATAAAATAAAAATAGAAAAATGAACGAAGAGTATGATTATTCAATAATTTGCTCGTAATAGATACTGCATATTCTTGCGGGGTAGAAATATAACCTTTTGAAGTCAATTTAATAGCAGATCTAACTAAGTTAAAAATACTATAGTTTTTACTATTATTAACATAGAAAGGATCCGAACCAAATAATTCTGCATTCTCTTCTAATAAATAGTTAGGATTATTCTTTCTATCAAGTACCTCAGATAAAAATGAGTTCCCATGTGCAGATATATTACGGACAAGTTTCAATTCGGAAAGAAAGTCATAAATTTTCTCCCACTCACTTGTAGTATCTGTTTTAAAATCCGGATATTGTTCCATTACAAATTTTATAAAAATTAATAAATCTCCAACTGTAAATTCATCTAGGATCATATCGATGGGAGCAACATCTAATTCTGGAATCTTATCTATTTCATTTTTGTACACAAGTCGTAAATCCCCACTATTTCGTAAAAGATAATTTTTTCTAATTCTCCTTAAACTTTCTTTCCGCAAATTTTTCATCTTGTTATCAGAACTCTTATCTACCTTGTTCATAAAATCATGAACATCAATAGAAAATTCAACAAATGTGCTCTCAATTCGATTTTTGAGTGAATTCTCAATAAATAAAACCCACTTCATAATAAACTCTTTATATTTTTTATCAATTTCAATAATATGTTTAAAATCTAAAATAGAAATAGTTCCATCAATTAGATCCAATAATACTGCGATATCGTTAAAGACTGAGTAACGAAGATTATTATTTTTTAGGAAGTTAAGCAAAGATAACTCATCACTTACATTAGGAGAAGGAGAAATTTTTTTATTCAGTAATTGATAAAAATCACCATTTGATTCTTTTTCAATATATTGATTAGACCGAATAATACTTACTTGTTTTGCAAACTTCAGGTGTTGACTTCTGATAATTACTTGATTATCCTCACAATTCTCTATAGGAATTATAAATTGAACTTTATCACCAATATTATATATGGAAATATCACCTGGAAAAAATGGAATTTTTCTTTCTATATCAATACTTTCTTTACTGCTGCTCATTTGTCTAGTCTCTTTAAATGAAATAACTCCATAATAATTTGATAAACCAATTATTTCCCCTTCATACTGTATCATTTTTTCTCCTTTCATTTATCATATTAAATAGCACAAGTTTTAAGCTACTCCATATATTATCCCAAAAATTGATCGATACTAGGGTATGAAATTGAATTACTGTAGGAGTGTGCAAAACCACGTTATCTACTCAACCTTAAAATATCACTCCTACTAACTATACCACTTTTCAAACTCCAAATTTTTTCCAAAACAAAATATATATAGTATAAAATTAAGTTAAACGACAATGAACAAAAAACATCTTTATGCTATACTTTTAATATGTTTTATAAAAATAACCCCTTTAACGATTACCAACTTTTTAACGTTTTAAATTTCATCTTCTGCGAATCAAATTATTTCATTCGCACCAAATTTCACCTTAACTCTAAATCTCTTTATTCCAAGGGATTTCTTGCTTTTATTGTATTATCCACTTAATCCCCATTTCTGTAACAACTAATTTTATCATACAAAAGCTCCTTTTTTTATCACTATGCGTTGTACGTTTGTGTTTTATGAAGTGAAGCAGTCATAAAACACTTAGGTACAACGTATGCAACAACAACTGGAATTAGCGAATCACTTAGTGGTGAAGCTAATTGCTAGTTGTCACTGCTAGGGTGCAAAACCCTCTTAGGGGGTGAATCATTTAACGATTTGTTCTATCCTTGATTTAATCATATTTTATAAATCTGTTTAACCCTAGTTTACTCAATATATTATATCAGATAACCTTAATCTCTCATAGTAAAAAAGAAAAAATCATATCATATTGATATGACTTCTCCGTTTTTCAAATGAATTTCTACACTTTTTTCCTTATAAATTATTATCTTTTCTACTAAAATAAATAACTTAAACCTAGAAATAAAGCTACTATCCCTCCAATAAAAATTATATATCCTATTATTTTTAAACCTTTATCATACTTCATCTTAACTTCTATATTTTCTTGGGTACGTTTCAACTCTTCTTCAGTCATTCCTGCTAATAAATTATAGCTTTTTTTAAATAGTAAAAGATACGATGTATAATATATAAAGTATATAGCTAATAAAATACAAGTTACCATCGCCCAAATATTGATATCCCCTATAAAAAAATATGATACAAAATTAACCACTCCTACCATTGCCATTAAATAAATATATCTTTTTTATTCATTAGTTGTCACCTATTTAATTATATCTTAAGAATATATATGTAAAGACCTTAAATTATACTTCTGAGAAACTAACTCTTTTTTCATTTTTTCAGCAGATTCTTCTAGTATAAAGGCCCTTTGTTAAATGCAAGGTATGAGAAGATAGTACTGAAAAATGCTAAGCAGCCTAAAGCTGCTTAGCATTTTATAAAGTTATTTTCTCATTCTCCACATTTGATGTAGAATCTTTATTTTTCTCGACGATATTTAACTATTAGAGTCATCAATAATAGAGCTACTCCTCCAAGAATAGCATAATTATCATTTAGTATACCTGTATTTGATAATTTTTTAGAGTCTCTTATATCTTTTGTATCTTTCGTGTCTTTTGATTTATCTTTGTCTCCCGGATTTGAAGAACCCACTACCGTTATTTTTGCAGTTTTTGTTATAGTCTGGCTGTTATCACCTTTAATATTATAGGCATATTTTACCATGTATTCCCCTGGTTTTGTTGTATCAACATTATGTGTAACCATTATTTCATCTTTAGGGATATCACGTTCATCTTTAGGTGAATCTGCAATTGTTTTACTATAAATTAAATTATCAAATTTTGACCAACTATCTCCAACATTTAATTTTAGGTCTTTTGTATCTAATACTTTATGTAATTCTACATAATATTTTGATAGTAGTACTCCTGATTTAGGATCAACTTTACCTGGTATAACCTTTGTTCCATCAACAGTATAAATATCTTGTTTACCATGCATAGCATAATGATATTCTAGTTTCACTCCCAACTCATCAGTGGCCATTAATGAGAATCCTTCATCTTTTATAGCATTGAATACTCTATTTAATTTGATACTATATTGACTTCCGCTATAAACAACCCCATTTTTTTCTTCTTGTTCTAATTTTGATTTATCAGAACCTACAGGGATGTGTCTAAACATTTCATAGTATAAATCACTTTCAGAAACATCAGGTAACATTTTTTGGACTTTTTCTTCAACTTGAACATATTTTTTGGTTCCATCTGGTTCTACAGTATGATATGTCCCAATGTACTTACCAAAAACATTTTCTTTTACGTTATACATGAAATTTTGAAACACTAATGTTGCACTACTAGTTATTTTTTTATTATTTATAGTTATCTCATTGATTGTTTCTATAATATTATTTTTATTGTTTTCAGCAACAGAAAAGTCTCTTACCGTTGCCAATGGTGCATTAATTATTATTGATTTTGAAGGGTCTAAGTTTCCTTTAAATGATACGGCTGTAACACCAGACCAACTAAAACCTGATAATGCATTTAATTCTTGGAATGTATAGAAAGTATTATTATATTTATATTTAACTTCCATTTTCGTATCATCGAAATCACCCGAAATAATATTTCCTGATACTCGACTAGCATCTATTTGAACATCTCCACTTTTGGCAAATGTAATTTCTTGATCAATTTGTTTAACTTCATTACTTGTATTTGTTGTCTTACTTATTGATGTTAATTCTGAATATAATTTTGTATCAACAACATCTCCATTAGCATAAGTTAGAGGGATAGCTTTATATAGTACGTCCCAAGGTTTTTCATAAGAAAGCCCTGATGACTCAACTTGATTAGTTTCTTTATTAATAACTGTATATTTTGATGAGAATTGTATACCATCATTTAACATTGGAACATTTGGATTTGTATTATTAAAATTATTGGCATAAATTGCATGTCTAACACTTTTATCTAACTGAGCATTATTTTCAGCAGTAATTGAACTACTGTTAGAATAATTTGCAATAGCTTTTTCTGTATACACATTGTTTGACACTAAAGGTAGTAATATTACTCCTACTGTCAAAAAAGCTCCCATTGTCAGTTTTTTGTGCGAAAATTTATATGACTCTCTTAATACTCTTTTTTTCATTTTTATCCTCCTAAAGTTAACCATAAAATTTAATTACTAGTATCCATTAAGATAAGAAATATGCAAATAGTCATATTTATATTATTAAATATCTATTAGTTACTATTTATTTTCTTGTAAAATATAATAACACTAAATCATATATTTATCAAATTAATCTAATATATTTTTTAGTAATAAACTACACTAATATTATATATACTTACACTATATATTTCAAATACCACCTTTAAATCATATATATTTTTTGTTATTTTTTTTAATACTGTTAGTTTATCTCATTTATTTCATTACATTGTACTTATAAATAAGATAAATTAAAAACAGAGAACTTACTAAAATAGTAACACCAATCACTTGAGTTATTCTCTCGTATTTTTTTAACTTTTCTGGATCTCTTCGTATCTCTATAGCTTGCTCTTCTGTCATTCCAGCTAAAAGATTTATACTTTTTTTTACTATTGTAACATAAGCTGCATGCAATAAACTAATCAATACTATTAACATACTGATCGTCATCCATAATTTACTATCCAACATAGATCCTATAACCATTGCCCCAATCCACAATATACTTTCTATTATACTAAGTATCATAAAATTTTTTCTACTCATATATTACACCTCTCATTTCATAATTTTTTTTGTACATACTAATAATCAAAGTATTTATATGAGAATAAATTGAATAGGTTAGTATCCTACTGGTAAATCTAGCCACATATGTGTAAAACTCTTTTTACTGATACTCTCTATTTCCATTTTATTAATTTCAAATACGTAGATTATTTAAAGATATTTTACAGCTGTATTTAAAATAACTTCTTTATTTTTATTATAGCACAGTTAGGAAGTATCATCAATTTTTGGTAATTATTTTTTATAAACCATTGTAATCATTAGCAACCGTTAAATATACCCTCTTATATTAAATTGTTATATTACATAAATGGACTATATTTTTGGGTGATTCTTATTCATTTTTATCTTTCTTTTCCACACCTATACACTTTATAAATTATCTTAATATTTAAAAGTTATTAACTATCTTATATTTCTTCAAAATAAATTGAAGTTGTTCCCTCATAATTTCTTTATTTTTATAATCAATATTCTCTAAGTTAAAATAGTTTAAAATCTTCCTTATACTAACATAGCCTTCTTTAGCCACTACAATATGATCTAGCATTTCTATTCCTACTACATCCCCAACTTCCAGCAAATTAATTGTAGTAAGCAAATCTTCTATTGAAGGTGTAGGATCTCCACTTGGATGATTATGCACACAAACGATACTTGCTGCACTATTTTTTATTGCATTTTTAAAAACTTCTCGAGGGTGTACTACTGACATTGCTAGGCTTCCTTTGAATACTTCTCTTTTTTCTAAGATTTTCCCCTTAGTATCTATATCCAAAACAATAAAAAATTCTTGTGTTAGATTTTCCAATGATGATTTCAAAAATCTTGCGATAACTTCCGGACTATTGCACTTTATATCCGGTATATCAGTTGAGTAAATACGACGTGCAAACTCAATATTTGCCAAAATATGAATCGCCTTTTCCTCGCCTATTCCTTTGTGTTTTGCAAGTTCATTAAACGTTGTTTCTCGTAATTTTGTTATACCCCCAACATCTTCTAATATTGATGAAGCTAGCTCAATAACATTTTTATTTTTTGTTCCTGTTCTAAGTAAAATAGCTAGAACTTCCTTATCACTTAAAGAAAATGCGCCATATTTTTTCAACTTTTCTCGTGGTCTATCTTCTTTACAAAATTCTTTTATCGTATATCCTTTTACCATAGTATTCCCTCCCTTATTAAAAGTACGCTAAAATAACCCAATGCTATAAATGGTACTAATGGAATTTTTGTCCCTCGTTTTACTTTCTTAAAAACAAGTATCCCTAATGCAAAAAATCCTGCATACAAAAATGTAAAAGCAAATAAATATATCCCTTCAAAAAAATTTAGATTAAGTACTAAAACGCAAAAAACCTTTATATCTCCATAACCTAGACTTCCTCGTGTAATAAAGTATAAAATATGGTAGATTCCGACTAATAATAACCATTCAAAAATATCAAAAAAGTGAAAATTAAAAATTAATAACCCTATATTCAATAACAAAAAAATATAAAATAACTCATCTACTACTTCTAAACATCTAACATCTTCTATCGCTATAAATATTAGATATATTAGAATGCTAATATAAAATAAATTTAGAAAAATAAAATACTTATTAAAAATAAAATAAAAAATTAAAACAATTAATGTGAAAAATTCATATAAAAAGATATCAAAAGGTATCCTACTTTTGCAGTAACTACATCGTCCCCTCTTAAATAAGTAACTTGCTATTGGAATTAAATCTAGAAAATTTAATTCTTTTTTACAAGTCGAACATCGACTACGTCTAGTCAAAAAACTTCTTTTTTCTTCACTATCGACTAGACATTTAGTTGCACTAGCAAAAATAAGGCCTAAAATTAAAACTGTAACGTTATTAATATAAACCTGCAATTATATCACTCCCTATTTTAAAACTCCCTACACTTTTATTTTATCATATACAATAGCAGTATTCTACCTTATTTTATTTTTCTACTATTATAATATATACTTATTTTTAAACAATAAAAGAGAGCAACCCGAAAATCATGATTTCAAATCAATTTTTCCGAGTCACTCGTTAAAGTTTATTTAAGATATTAACATGCTTATATCTAAATATAGGTATATTTATTTTTTGGAATTTGCTTTCTATACGAACTTATAGTGTTACTAGCTAACATTATTTAACAGGTAATACTGCTCCGTTCCATTTTTCTTTAATGAATTTTTGAGTGTCTTCTGATTTTAATGCAGCTAAGATTTTCTTAACAACTAGTTTGTCTTTATCACCTTGACGAACTGCTAAAATGTTTCCATAAGGATTATCATCTGTAGCTTTTTCTACTAAAATTGGTTCTGTTGCCGCATTTAGTCCTGCATCAACTGCAAAGTTAGCATTGATTGATACTAAATCACCTTCTCCATTTTGGTAGAATTGAGTCATTAATGCTGGATCATTTTCATAACTGAATTTTAAGTTTTTAGGGTTTTCTACTACATCATCAAAAGTAGCATTAACTGGATCTACTCCATCTTTGATTTTTACTAATCCTTCCGCTGAAAGAAGTTTAAGAACACGTCCCCATTCAGCTTTGTTATTACTTACTAATACTTTCGCTCCATCTTTAAGATCTTTAACGTTTTTAACTTTTTTAGAGTAAAGTCCGATTGGCTCTAAATGAACTGCACCAGCGTCCTCAATTTTATAACCATTTTCTTTTATAGCGTTTTTCAAGAATGGTACGTGTTGGAAATAGTTAATATCTATTTCTTTGTCATTTAAAGTTTTATTTGGAATATAGTAATCTTGATAAGTAATGATATCTAGTTTAATACCTTCTTTTTCAAGTTGCGGTGCAACATGTTCTAATAATACTGCGTGTGGAACATTAGATGCTCCAACTTTTATAGTTACAGGATTTTTTGGATCTAATTTCTCAACATCAATTCCTTTTTTCTCTTCTTTTGATGCACTAGAGCATCCGATTAATACAAATCCAAGCACAAAGCTTGTTACTAATAATAACAATTTTTTCATTATCATTTTCTCCTTTTATTGTTTAGATTATAATTTGTTGTTCGAGCTTAAGTAAAATAAAAACGCCCTTATCCTCCTAAGAGAATAAGGGCGAAACTAATTTCACGGTACCACCTTACTTTTTCGTAAATTACGAACTCATTTCACTACAATGGATACGTCTAGAATTATCCAGAATAATGTGCGTTTGTAACGTAACGCCTACGAAAAAAGCTTGTGTTTTAAAACTCACTTTTTTTACCATTCAAACCATTTTCTCATATCATCTGCATTGTGTGCTTTCACCTACTCACACTCTCTGTAAAAGTTCGTATATGATACTTATTTGAATATTGGTAATTTTTAACTTGAGTAGATAATAACATTTATTTTTTTTCATGTCAACACTTTTTATAAAAAATTTTTTTTATTTTTTTGAGTTTTACTTTTTAGGAATCGTTTACAAGTTACAACTGTATGCGTATAAAGGACAAAAAAGAAAATAAAATTAAAACTGTTAAAAAGAGCTTTCAATTATTTTTAGTAAGCACTATTCTTTTGTAACAGTTTTTAATTTTTATATTAATTTTTTAATGAATTCTCTTCTAACCAAGTATCTATTATTTTTACAGTAACATCTCTAAATTTTGGTGCTTCGTACATATGATCTGAACCTTGTATGATTTCTAGTTTAGAATTTTTATATCTTTTTGCAGTTGCTTTAGCAATGTTCGGACTAACCATGCGATCATCAGTTCCTGTGATTACAAGCACTGGTTCATGTATTTTATTAAAATCAACATAAGCTCCTTTTTGTTTATCTAAAAAAGGTAGTGCCATTTGGAAATATGTGAATCCTGATTCTGGAACTAGTTTAGCAAACTCTAGCTCCTTGTCTTTTGGATCTTGATTATTCATGCAATAATCGCAAAATGCATGTTTATACGGTGGCATAGGTTTTTTCCAAAATCCCCATCGTAAGAAATGTTTGTAGAAACAAATTACCATACTCGGATAAAAAGCAAATATTCCTGCTGCAGGAGCTGTTCCCATTAATATAAGTCCAGAAACCTTTGTTTTTTCAGCAACAAGTTGTGCTATTAATCCACCTAAGGAATGACCTAATACTAAAGGCAGCTCTTCTAAACTCTCTACTAATTTTACAATGTCATCTGTGTATTCTCCTAAACTTACACGTCCCACTTTTTGTTCTACTTCTTCATAAGGCAAATCATGATAGCGTAATGAGGGTGTATGAACACGCAGTCCTAATTCTTCTAATTTATTTTTGAACTCTCCCCAAACATTTCCGTCACACCATGTGCCATGAATTAATACTATATCCTTCATAAGTTTAGCCCTCACTTAGCGAAATAATTTATACACTAATTATACTTGAAAACACCTTGTTTGGCAAATTCTAATAGAAACTATATAACCTTATCTTATTCCACATAATTTTTATATTCATTAATCATCTGCTCTACTGTTTGTTTTATACTCTCTGAATAAGAAATTGCTGAAATAATAGATACTCCTTCTACTCCGATAGCTGCTATATTTTTAATATCTTCTTTTTTTATCCCCCCTATTGCGACTATGGGTATCTCAGGAGCTAATTTACGCATTTTTTTTAACCCTTTATAACCTATAGCTCCCCCCGCATCATTTTTTGAGATAGTACTATGAACAGGCCCAACTCCTATATAATCTACAAATTCTATTTTAGATTCTCTTAGCTCCTCTTCATTTCCAACTGATAAACCTATTATTTTATTCGGAAGTAACTTTCTAATTTTTTCAACATCTCCATCTCCCTGACCAACATGCACCCCATCTGCATCAAGTTTTACTGCAAGTTCTATATCATCATTTATAATAAATGGTACTTGATATAATTTACATAATTTTTGAATTTTTCTTGCTAATTCTTCTTTTTGGAAACCTACAAGTGCGCTGTCTCCTTTTTCTCGAAATTGAAAACTTGTTATTCCTCCACGAAGTGCTTCTTCCACTACTTGTTCTAAGTTTTTATTATTACATGTTGTCGTTCCACATATAAAATATAGCTTTAATATTTCTTTATTAAACATATTCTTCTACCTTTTTATATTTTTCAATATCACTATCCGAAACTGTGTATAAAGCATTGATAAATTCTTCTTTAAAAGTCCCTGGCAAAGTCGCACGTGGTTGTTTTTCTGCCATTTCACCTGCTATATTATAAGCTAGCATTGCAGTCTCTAGATTTTTCATTATATCATTATTCAAACCTACAAAGCTGGCAACAACTGCGCCCAACAAGCAACCCGTTCCTATTACTTTTGGCATCATAGCACTACCATTTTTTATTAATTTTACTTTTCCATCCGCTGCTATTGCGTCAATTTCACCCGTAACTACTATTGGTATATTTAATTCCTTATTAGCTTTTAAAGCTAATGCTCCTATATCTTCTACTGTGGCACTATCTACACCTTTAGAAGCGACATCCCCTCCTATAAGAGCCGCTATTTCTCCTGCATTTCCTCTTATAGCGGATAATTTATAATTAGTAATTAAATCTTGAGCTACCTTTTTTCTATATTCTCCAGCTCCACAAGCAACTGGATCTAATACAGCTGGTACATTGTACTCTTCTGCAATTTTTAATGCGTCTTGATATAACTTCCAATTTTCATCTGTCAACGTCCCTATATTTATTAAAAGTCCACCTGCATATCTTAGTAAATCTACCAAATCTTTTTTATATTCACTCATAGCTGGTGAAGCACCTAATGCTACCAGCCCATTGGCGGTAAAGTTTTTAACTACATCATTTGTTATACAAATAACCAACGGATTCTTTTCTTTTAATAATCTTAAGTTACTCATCCTTATTCTCCTTATATAATTATTTATTTCTAATCCTTATATGCAAAATGGTTTACCGGTCCATTTCCATGCCCTAATTTAGGAGTATATTTAATAGCCTCTGTTATAAATTTTTTCCCTATTATTACTGCCTCTTCTATACTTTTTCCTTTAGCTAGTTCTGCTGTAATTACTGCTGATAGTGTACAGCCTGTCCCATGTGTATGCTTTGTTTGAAATTTCTCACTCGTGAATACTTTCTTTGTACCATCTTTTATATACAAATAATCGGTAGCTGTTTCTAAATGACCACCTTTTATAAGAACCGATTCACTTCCAAATTCATTTAAAATTATTTTTCCTGCTCTATCTATATCTTCTTCAGTCACCACATTGAAACCGACTATCTCTTGAGTTTCTGGAATATTAGGTGTAACAATTGTCGCTTTAGATAATAATTTTTGCTCTAAAGCATCTTGTGCCTTCTCATCAATTAATCTATCTCCACTCGTTGCTATCATTACCGGATCTAGTACATAAGGAATCTCTTTTGATAAATATTTTTCTATTACTTCCATATGTTCTAATGTTGGAATCATCCCCGTTTTTAAGGCATGCGGAGGAATATCGTCAAAAACACTCTTTAATTGTGCTTCAAAAATTTCTAAGTCTAAATTACAGATTTTTTGAACTCCAAGGGTATTTTGTGCCACAACACTTGTAATAGCAGCCATTCCATAAACTCCCCTTGCTTGAAAACTTTTCAAATCTGCCATGACTCCTGCTCCACCGCTCGGGTCTGTCCCTGCAATAGTTAAAGCAATATTTAGTTTTGTCATAATCTACACCTCTAAATCCCAACGCTCTTGTGTATAAGCCATGTTGAAGAAGCGACGTTCATGTTCGCAACTTTCTAGGAAATTTTTAACAAGACGGGCTTTCCCTTCTTCACTCATAAATTCAGCTTCACGATTTATTATTTTATAGTATTCAGTAAGTACTTCATCAACCAATCCGCCAGCATAAAACTCTATCCAGAATTTTAAAGGATGATCTTCAGCTAAATTGTGATTAGCTAAAATTTTTCTCGCAACCATTTGATAAATCCATGGACATGGTGCCATTGCACTTAACGTTTCTGCCATACCGAATGCAAATGCATTATAGTACATATGCTTAATGTAATGATCTGCAGACGGATACCATTCTCCTCCTTTTATAATTTCATGGTAATCTTCTCCTACATAATCAGCTAAATTTTTATGAGCTGCGATTTCTTCATTTAATACAAAATTAATTTGACCTAGGAAAAAGTTTTTTTCAACTTTATCATTACTTTTTGCCAAAAGCATTGCATAAATATCACTAAAGTTATCCAAATAAAGAGCATCAGCTTTTAGGTAATGCACAACTGCTTCCTTAGATAAATTAGCATGAACTAAGCCTTGAATAAAACCATCATTATATATTTTATCAACAATCGGCAATGCCTTCTCTTCCATAATTTCAGTAATAAGTTTCATAGGTATATCCCCCTCAGTATATTTAATTTTTGTGTAAAATAATATCACTTTAGATACATAAAAAAGCCCCTTACTAACGTAAGAGAACTATGAAAAATATATTACAAATACGAGATTATTCTTTCTAGAATAATCCTAATTATATCCATTCACATTTCCTCCGCTAGCATTATCTAGATCAGGTCAAAGGGTCTAACTGTGTTATCTCAGCCTACAGGCTCCCCCAGTGATTTTATTCTATTTACTTTTTAAATCGTAGCATAGAAAAAAATAAATGTCAACAAATTAGTTTAAGGGTTTACAACTTTAGTATAAATGATATTGGTTTAATACAAAAAAAGTTTTAATAATAATATTTTTATATTTTATAAAATAAA
>ERZ773070.1080-NODE-1080-length-17530-cov-6.380658_pt1 | contig 17530 bp, 20 predicted proteins | sample MGYA00580618_ERZ773070 | MGnify/ENA primary metagenome ERZ773070 (study PRJEB29015, sample SAMEA2738023) | human oral metagenome | biome: human oral; feature: human-associated habitat; material: dental | place: China | collected 2019 ... | reverse complement strand
TTAAAACTATTTGCTCTATCATAATATACAGTAAAACTTTTACTTACATCTTTTACTTCTATTGCTAAATCTTTATTTTCTTTATTCTTTTTCTTATTTGGCATTCTTTGTTTTTTCTCTCCTATTATCTAGATTAACCTTTTAAATTATAATCACATTATACCATCTTAATTTTTTAAATTCAATTTTTATTTTACCTTTAAATATGCCTTATACTTATATATATTTATTTTTTTTGTTTCTATATATCTACCACTTTCTACATTTATCTTTGTTTTATTTTCTTCTAAAAGCATAAAATTAAATTTTTTCATATCTATTAAAACTTGTGTAGACACATTCATTCCAAGTGGAAGTGTTTTATTATTATTTGTATAAAAAATTATATTTGTAAGTGGTATTATATTTGAACCATCTGGTATTATTAAATGATATAAGTTGTAATTTTTATCTTCATCTTTAAAATTTATTTTTTCTTCATTAATATTTAAATTATATATATCAATACTATTTTCTTTTAATTTTCTACTCCAATTTCCGAATCTTATATATATCCATTTCCATATCTGTAGTTATTTTATCAATAGCACATTCTATTTTTTTTGAATATATATTTATAATATTTGAGAACTCTTCTACATTCATATTCTTCTTAAATCTCATTTCTCTAAAGATCTCTCTATCTTCTTCTCTAAACGATTTTTCTCCTAAATATCTTACAGTTTTGAAATTTTTACCATTTCCAAATATATCATATTCTACTGAGTTTTCTCCATATAATTCTAAATATTTATTATTTAATTCTTTTAAATATAATCCTAAATCATTATAATATTCTATATTCTTATCTTTGTTTTCATTATCTTCTAATTCTATATATTTGTTTATATATTTAAGCATTCCATTTATACTTAAATATATACTAGATATCTCATCTTTATCAAGCTTTTGTCTTATATTTTTATCTATATTTTCTGCAAATTTAAGAAAATCTAATTCATAATTAAATGTTTTATGTAATTTTTCTTCTAGTTTTTCTGGATCTGGCTTTAAAATAACATCTTTTCTATCTTTATTTGTATATTTAAAAAATCCAATTAAACTTTTTTTCTCTCTGCTTATTTCTCTTACATATTCCATTCCATTTCTAATATTTTTATCTAGATTTTCTATCACTTGTTCTAATACTGAAATATCTTTTAAATATTCCTTTAATTTTCTATTTTGTTTTTCATATTCCTTATATAAAAATATATATTCTTCTATTGTGCAAAAATCTCTTTTAAGTTCTATTTTCTTTTTTATTTCTAAAACTTCTTGTCTTTCTTTCTCTATTATAATATTTTCTTTTGTTTCTTCTTCATTATATTCTATCTTTTCTTGATTATTCTCTTTATTTATTTTCTTTATTTCTTTTTCTTTTTGTTCTATTAATCTTAAAGGATCTTTTCCAAAAAAATATCTAAATTTACCAAAAAATGTTCTTTTAGAATCTAAAAAACTTGTAATATAGTTTTGTAAATCATTTAATTTTTCTTCTTTTTCTTTTTTAGCTTCTCTTAATACTTCTAATTTTATTTTTTTTGCTATATTTTCATCTATATATGCAATTGTTTCTTCATATAATTTTACATAGTTTACAATTAAAAAATCTGGTATATCTTTTAATCTTATATCATTTCCCTTATATGTAAATTTTAATCCTTCTTTTTCAGATATAATTGGTTTAAATATTAAATATTTATTTGTATCTTTTTCAAGCATTAGAAAAGCTTTTACTGTTTTCAAATATTCTAATGCCTTATTCTTATTCTTAAAGCTAACTCTATATATTGATGTTAATCCATTATATATTTCAAAATTCCCTACAATTTCTAAACTATATTCATTTAAATTATTATATAATTCATAAATTATTGGCCAAGATTTTGTAAAATACCATAATGTATCTTCAATTTCTTGCATTTCTTCTTTATTTAAAAAGTTTTCTGAATATTCTAAATTAGAAATTCCTGTATAAATATAATCTTCATTTTTTGTTATATAATATTCTGATTTTTTTTGTAACAAGTATTGTATTTCTTTAAATACAATATCTTCTGTACATATTAATAATATATACCTATTTTCATTTTTCAAATAATATATTTCATAAAATACATCTTCTTCATATGTAATTTTAAATGGCTCTTTTTGTAAAAATTCTTTTTGCAAGTCTTCTACTTCTTGATATTTTTCTTTATTATAATCTTTTAATATATATTCTAATCTTACTCTATCAAAATCTTTAAACTCTTTTGAATATATATATTCTATTAAAGGCATTGAATCTGAAAGTTTATCATTTATCCTATCATTTCTACTATGGTTTGTTACCATTATATCTATTTTAGATATTGGTATATATTTATATACTCTTTTTATATTATTTTCTATAATACTTTCTTGTCTTATAATATACTTCTTATCCCCATAGATTTCTTTTAATTTAAAATATATATTTTCTAAAGTTTCTTCATCTTTTTCATATTCAATATTTTCTTTATTTATTATATTACTAGAAACATTATTTTTCATTTCATCATCTATACTTATATCATTAAAGTCAATTATATTTTTATCTATATCTTTCTTTATTCTTACTTTATCTAGATCTATTCCAATTTTTTCTAGTAATATTTTTATCTCATTGTATACCATATCTATTTTCCTATCTTATTATATAAGCATTATAAGATTTTTAAGCCTATAATTTGCATTTTCATCTCCTTGCTTATACATCTCATCTATTTCATTTAATTCTTTTAATATATATTTAAGTTTATTTATTCCAATTTTTCTTGCAATCCTAATATATTTTGATTTTAAAAATGTTTGATTTTGCTTTAATTTTAACACTAAACTTATACTATTTTCCATATCATCTTTTAAACATATAGATACAATATATATATTTCTAAAAAACTTATATAAATATCCGAAGAAGCATTAATTCTGCCTTTTTATCTATAAATATATTTGCAAGATTTTGTGCTTCCATATATTTTTTTTCTAAAATATAGTCTGTTATCATATATACAACTGCTTCTTCATTTTTTATACATACTTCTTGTATGTCCTCTTTTGTAATTTTTTCTCCGAAGTATTGCCTTATTTAGAAAAACCAACTTCATAAGTTCATTTACTTGAATATATGTATTTTTTTCTACAATATCTAATAAAAATTTTATTTCTTTCATCTCTATATTTAAATTCATTGATTTTGCCATATCAAATAAGTATTTTTCATTTTCAAGTTTTGCAAGTTTATTACATTCATAAATTTTTACTATATTATTCTTTTTTTTCATAAATGGATAAAGCTTATTATTTTTTGAAATCTTTTTTATATCAAATATAATTAAAATAGCAAGATCTTCTAATATTTCATTTTTATAATCATCTTGTGTTAAAACTTTTTCAAAAAAACTATATGGTGATGGAAGATTTATATCTTCTTTATCATATTTGTCATTAAATATATTTGTTTCTGCATTATATATTGTTATTATCTTATTTGTGCTTAAAAATGATGGGAGTGTTAATTCATCATATATTTCTTCCCATTCTTCTCCATTTAAATCAATCTTATTTATACTTTCTGTAACATTACATTTTTGTTGTATTTCTGTTATTTTTCTTTTTGTTATATATTCATCATCACCATATATTAAATATATATTTCCTACCACTTTTCTTCCCCTATTAATTATAAGTATTTTTCTATAAGTTTTTTAGAATTATTTGAATGTGCATGACATACAGCAATTGCAATACTATCTGTTATATCATCAAGCGATGGTAACTTTTCCATATTTAGTATTACTTTAAGCATATTTTTTACTTGTGTTTTAGTTGCTTTACCATATCCTGCAACCCCTTGTTTTATTTGAAGAGGAGTATATTCATATACTTCCATATTTTTTATCTTAGCAGAAAGTATTAATACTCCTCTTGCCTGTGCAACTTTTATTGCTGTTTTAGTATTTGTATTAAAAAATAGGTCTTCTATTGATAATACTTCTGGATTATATTTATCAATTATTTCATTTATTTCATTATATATTGTAACAAGTCTTTCATTAAATTCTGAATGTGGTTTTGTTTTTATTGCATCTGCATATATTAATTTAAACTTATTTCCCACATAATCTAATATACTTACCCCGAACTATTCCATATCCTGGATCTATTCCTAAAATTCTCAAAAATACTCTCCTTCTATTTAAATATTATTCTTATAATTTCTGCATTACTCCATGCTTGTTGTATTGCACCGATTTGCATCATATGGAAATACTGAATTATTAATTTCAGATATACCTCCAACACAAGGTTTTTGCATTAAAGATTTTTCATATGTATCATATGTCTTTTTTATTAAACTTTCTTTCTTATCTTTTGCCTCTTTAAACCCGTAACTTTTCTGCAAATTTAAGTCCATTATAGTATAATCCCAAAAGCCATGGCCATGATATTCCTTGATGGTATGCTCCATCTCTTCTTTTTTCATTACCAAAATATTTTTCGGTATAACCTTTTTCTCCCTTTGCAAGTGTTTTAATACCATATCTATTAACAAGTTTTGATTCTACTATATTTAATATATTAATAACCATTTTACTATCATTTATCACAGGATATGTAAGTGATATTGCAAATAATTGATTTGGTCTTATAGCTTTTGAATTTTCTGTATCTTTAAGTCCTTCTTCTCCATTATCAAAAACTTTTTTAAAATTCACTCTTATTTCATTACACATATAATTTAATTTAGATGAATAATCAATATCTCCGAAATACTTCTGCAAATTCTGATAATATTTTTATACTATTATACCACATTGCATTTATTTCAACTGCTTTTCCATTTCTTGGTGTTACAGGAATACCTTCTACTTTTGCATCCATCCAAGTAAGTTGAATATCAGCATTTCCAGCACAAATAAGCAAGTCTTCATCTAAATATATATTACTATTTTCAATATCTATCCCTTTTTTATAGCTTTCATATATATTTTTCAAAAAACTATATACTGTAATTTTAAAATATTGTTTTTCTTCTTTAGAAATATTTTTATTCTTAAAATATTCTTTAATTATATTTCCGATCTAACTGTTTAACTTTTTGTTCTTTTAATCTATACATAATATACTTATATACTACTTCAAAAAACAATAAGCTACTATCTACAGAATTAAACAATGGCTTTAATGTGTATTCATCAAATGTATTTGGTATCATTGTAATATCATCTACTATTCCCATTTCTTTTATATATTCTTTTGACATTTCTGTTTTTTCTATAACTGACATTATAACAGATAATGCATCATCATATCTCTTAGTTTTTAAAAGTAATCCTTCAAAAGAAATCATAGTATCTCTCATCCAATCTAAAAACCATGGATATCCTGCGATTATATTTTTGAATTTTCCATCTGTTATTATAAACTGGTCTGAAGATATTGTCATATTTTTCTTAAATGTTTCAAGTCTTATAACACTATCTTTACCTTTTAAATATTCTTCTTTTTCAAACATATATTCAAATTCATTTTCTTTTTCTAAATTTTTTATTCTCTGTTTTTCTTTTTCATATATGTTCTTTACATCTTTATCTTCTAAATCTAATGTTGCATATACATATATTTTCTTTGTAACATTTTCTGGTATTTCTACCTCAAATGTCCCTGGTACATATATATTTTCTATATAATCAAATCCTCTTTCTTTTTCTCTTATATATTCCATATTTTTAAACTGATTATTTGAAAACTCAGTATATTTTGCATCAGATACAAAAATATACATATCTTTTTTATCTGTATTATCACCTAAATATGTATATCTTATCTTTTTACCAAACCTATTTAAAAGAGTATTTTTAGCAATTTCTGTTTGCTTAAAATTATTAAATATATATGTATTTTCTCCTGAATTATTAAGTCCGATGAAAATTCCTATTATTTACTATAGGTGTAAGTTTTAATTTTACTTTTTCATTTGAAGTTGTAACAGTATATATTATACATACAGTATTTTTTCCGTTTTTCCATAAATACTTCTTTTTCTAAATATACTGTATCTTCAAATCCTTCTTTATTAAAAAAACTTTTACTTTGATTATTATTATTATCTTTATTTTTATTATCTATCTTATAACATACCTTTGGAAATATATCTTTTTCTACTCTTTCTATATTCCTATATCCATTTGATATATATTCATTTGATATATTTGTATATAATATATGTTCTTCTTTATCTTCACCTATTATTAATGCTTCATCAATTTTTGATAAGAACACTCTTCTTATTCCATTTCTTTTTGTTGGTGCTACTAATAATCCATGATATCTTCTTGTATTTGCAAAACAAATAGTAGAGGAAGAATATCCTCCTATACCATTTGTTACAATCCATTCTTTATCTAAACATTCTTTTAAACTTAAATTTAACTTATATATTTTCATCTTTTGTTCCTTTTTGTATAATTACTTTCCTCTTCTTTTGTTTTCTCTTAAACTTTCAAGTTTTGATACTTCACTCATAAGTTGTTCTGCTTTTTCTTTTTCTTTTTGCCTTCTTGTTTTTCTCTTAACTTTTGGCTGTTCTACTTCTACTTCTTCAATTTCAAACTTTTCTTTAAAACCAATAGTACTATCATCAGTATCCTTATATATATCTTCAACACTTTCAACAATCTTATTTTCTAATTCGCTTATATTAAATTCCATTGTTCTTTGACTTACTTTAGTATCTTTACTTAATGCTGATTCTTGTCTTCTTGTATTACCTTCTACATTACCAACACTTATATCAAAATTTCTTTCTTCTATTTTTGTATCATCATTATATAATTTATCTTTAAAAATTGTAGAAGATTTATCTGAATCTATACCTGAAGTAATATTTTTTACTAAATCTTTTAAACTTGGTGCATTTTCTATTTCTTCTTCTTTACTTATGCTATTAAATTCTTGCCTTAATTTTTCTAAACTACGTTTTTTCTCTAATTCTGTATCAACATTATTATTTTTCTTAAAATAATCGTCTATATTAACATCTTTTTCTTCTATCATTTCTTTAAAATTAAAAGATGTCTTTGCTCCTTCTTCTTTACTATCTTTTAGAGATTCTTTTTTTAATGTATCTTTTTCATATATATCATTATTAGTAGTAGTTTGTACTATATTATTTAAATTTCTTAAAATGTTTGCATCTTTTTCTACAATCTTATTTTCTAATCTTTCAACTTCTTTTTGTATTTCTTCTTTTTCTTTTTTCTTTAAATTAAACTCTTGTTCTTCTTTAGATAAAATTGTTTTTACAGGCTCTGTTTCCATTTTTGTTTTTCTATCTAATAATGCATGTATACTTATTGTATTAAACTTAGTTTCTTCTTCATTTTCTCGTTTTCCATCGTTTAAACTACTACTATTTTTAATATTTACCCTATTACTATTTCTAGTTTTTATCTGTTCTTGTGCCTTAATTTTTCCAGTATTGTCTATTTTCCTTGTTTTCTTAAAGAAATTTTCGAATAATTTCTTTTCTTCTTCACTTTCTTTTGAATCTAAATTTTTAATAGCACTTATTCTATCATTGTATTTTTCTATAAACTTACTAGTATAAGAATCTCCTTTTCCTTTCTTTTTCTCCTTTTCCTTTTTCTCAATATTGCTTATAAGTTCTTCTTTTGTTGTAATTTCCTTAAATACAATATCTTCTATTTCTTTTTCTGTCTTTCCTTCTTTTCTAAGTTTTTTAATAATTTTTTCATTTTTCTTTCTTGCATTTTTTTCAGCTTTTTTAAGTTTTTTATCTTTAATATTTTGTGTTTTCTTATGTTTTCTTAAAACTGCTTCAAGTGCAAGTGTCATAACCTTTTTATCTTTTAAAGAATAACGAATATCTGATAAAACAATTTGCATTATTGCAAGTGATATTGCATCAGAATCATGTCTTATTTTCCCATCTACTATCTTAGAAAAATCTCTTTGTATAACCCTTGTTCCTTGTTTTCTAACAAGTTCTTTATCTACATTTACAAGATCTGTACCTTGTTTATGGTACATTCTAATATATTCTGGTACAATATTTCCGATTATCTGCTAAACAATAATCAAATATATTTTCTCCTAAATGTTCTGTCATGGCTTTAATATGATCTGATAAATTATATTCATCTGTTTGTCCTGCATCTGTCATTATATTTGCAACATATATTTTTTTAGCATTAGATATTTTAATCTTATGTGCAATATTTTTAACAATCATATTTGGTATTATTTCTGTATAAAGATTTCCTGGAGCTATAACAATAACATCTGCTTCTTCAATTGCTTCTAATACACGTGGTGTTGGACGAGCATTACTAGGTTCTATATATACTCTTTGTATAGGTTCTCTTTTTTCTCTAACAACCTTTGGAATTTCTTCTTTTGTTTTAACAATAGTACCATCTGTAAGTTCTGCACATATACTTATCGTATCTAAAGATACTGGAACAACTTCTCCCGAAATATTTAATACTTCTGTAGATTTTTTTATAGATGTTGAAACATTCCCAAATATTTCTTGCATTGCAAGCAAATAAATATCACCAAAATTAAGTCCTTCTAAAACTTCTGATGTAAATGTATGTTCCATTACCTTTGTCATTATTTCCTCATCATTAGAAAGTGATGCAATACTTGATTTTATATTACTATATGGTAATATTTGTAATTTTCTCTGATTATTAGTTAAATCAACATCTACTTTTCTAGAGTCTGAAAGTGTAGCTACAACTGTTATATTACTTGTATATGTTTTAAGTCCTTTAACTAAAGTATCAACACCGGCTACCTGCACCTATAACAACAATTTTAGGTCCATTTTCATATATAGTTTTATCAAATATTAATGAATTTAATTTAATATTTTTTTCTTTTAATTTTTGACTACTAACTCCGATTTGCTTCTATAAATATTTCTAATGTTCTTTTTTGAATACCAAGTATCCCACAAATTACAATACCAAGTCCTACTACAAATTCTATTATAGATATTATAACTGTTATTGGTTCTATAACATTTAAACTTATTATTTTAGCTGCTGTATAACACATAATACTAAGTCCTATTACTATTAAAACCATCCATCTTTTAAATTTTGTACTATCCTTGAACCATTCTAGGAATTCCATTGTTACCTTCTTTCTATTATAATATATGTATACATAATTTTTTCCGTTTTTTTCTTACATATATAATTAATTACAATCTATTCTATGCTTATTTTATAATTATTTCATATTTTTTTCAAGTTACATAATTCTATGTATTAAAATGATAAAAAAAGTTTAATTTTAAAGTATTTCTAAAATAAATCAAACTCTTTCATCTTTTAAGATTATAAATCTATTTAATCATTTAATACTTCTTTAATTTGTTCTTCTGAAATTGGTCCTCTCCTTACAATCTCTATTTTTTCAGAACTACAATCAACTATTGTACTTGCCATCCCAAAATTACATTCTCCACACAATACCCCATCTAACAATGGTGATATCTTTTCTATTTCTTCTATTTTCTTACACTCAGGCTCTCCACTCTTATTAGCACTAGTCATAAATAATGGACTCCCAACCTTTTTAATTAATTCTTCTAAAACTTTTGATGTTGCCATTCTAACTGCTATTGTATTTTTACCATTAGTTATATAATCATCTATACCCTTCCTCTTATTTAATATTAAGGTTATTGGTCCTGGCATAAATGCAGAAATTATTCTTTCTATCTTTTTATCTACAATTGCTATTTCTTTTATCTGTTCTTCATTTAGACACATTATAGGGAATGCCTTATTTATTGGTCTTTCTTTTATATCCAATAATTTCTCATATGCTTTTTTAGAATTAATTTTACAACATAATCCATACACAGTATCCGTAGGTACACTAATTACTCCATCATTTTTTAGAATCTCAGCAAGTTCAGTTATTTCATTTTTATTGTATCTTCTTATCATATTTATCTTTTCCCACCTTCTTTTTAATTATAATATATTTAATATTATAAACTATTATTTAATATTTTTTAAATTTAAAAATAGAGCAACTTTAAACTACAAGTTACTCTATTTAAATTATATTTTAATTATCAAAATTTCATATTATCTAAGACCAATTCTTTTTATAATAAACAATCCTGTACCCATTATACTTAATGATAGTAATGTTACTGCAAAGAATGTTGCTTCTTTACCTGTTGCTATTGTAAGTGCAACTGGTGCATCATCTATATCATCTTCTTTTGGCTTTTTATTTCCTGGTACTGAGTCTTTATCTCTTACCCCATATTCGTTTTGATCTTTTGAAATTTCTGCCCAGTTAGTTTTTACTCCCATATTATTTGCTGCTTTTTTCCATCTTAATATTATCTTAATTTCTGCAGACTCTCCTGGTTGTAATAATCTATCTGCTAACTGTTCTGTTACTGCTGTTTTTTCATCTTTTAATTTCCATAATGGATTATCTTCTTGGTGGAACTCTAATCCATCTGGTATATAGTCTGAAACTTCTTTAGCATATCCTGGGATTTGTCCTTCATTTGTTACTCTTATACCAAATTCATATCTAACTTCTGTTTTATCCCATTTCTTGCTATCTAATTCAACTTTTGCTACTGCTTCTGGATTATCTTCATATTTATGTTTTGTATCAATAGTTACTGTTTTTCCATCAAACATTACAAACACTTTTGCCACAATCTTCTTAAGTGCTAAGTCAAATTCTACTGTTTTAAGTGGTTCAAAGTCAATATCATCTTCTCCTTCTTTATTATTATTTGGAGTTGAATCTCTATCTTTTATTGCATTTCCATTTTCATCTTCATGTTCTTTTATTTCAGCTATATTTTTTATAATTCCATCACTTGGTTTAAAGTCTTGTGAAACTTTAAATACTATTTTTAGATCCCTATAATCTAATTTACCTGTTGTTTTGTCAAATGCTTTTATAAGGTTTGAACCTGCAGTTTTTTCTTTAGCTTTTGATAAGTAATCTGTTACTATTTCTTTAGCTTTTGAAGGATCTCCAGTTTCTTTTCCATTTTCATCAAGCATTCTCCATCCATATGCTTTGTTTGTTTCATTATTTGGTAAAAATTCTAATCCTGCTGGAATATTATCTTTTACTTCTTTAGCATATCCGGTCTACATCACCTTCATTAAATATTCTTAATGTATAATCAACAATATTTTTTGGTAATACTAATAATGGATCTTTTGGATGTGTATATGTTGCTGTTGTTTGACCATTCTTAAGTGGTGTTGTATCCACTTTTGGTGCTCTATCATAATCTTTTGAATCTTTTCCATCTTCTGATGTTATTTTTGTTATGAATTTTCTTAATGCAAGGTCAAATTCTTTCTTTTCTGTATCTAATGGTTCAAAGTCATCATCATCTTCTTGGCTTTGTTCTCCATATCCTGGTATTCTTACATTTCCTGGTACTGAATCTCTATCTTTTACTATAGATCCATTTTCACCTGGGAAATCTTTTTCTATTTCAGATATATTTTTAAGATTATTTCCATCTTTAACGTCTGCAAGCACCACTGCTGCTATTTCTACTTCCTTATAATCAAGTTCTGTAGATGTTGATGTAAATGGTTTTAAAATCTTATCCTTATATGCATCTGGTATTACCCCTGTTGTTACCATTTTTAATATTTCAGATTTTTCCATTTGAACTTTATACTTATCTGTTGTTAAAAGTGTACCTTTTGTATTTCCTTCTCCTGCTCTTATAATCTTAATATTATTTGCATCTGTTACTCCATCAAATTCTGATAAGTTTGCTTTAATATTAAATCCTGTGATACCTGAAGCATTTACTTCATTTACTTTATTTGAAGAGTCTGTAGAAACAGTCCATCCATTTTCTTTATTTACTTTATGTTCTGGTAAATATCCCATTCCTGTTGGTAAATAATCTGCTATATTACTTATAATTCCTGGTATTTCTGCTTCATTATATACTCTAATCTTATATTTAACTATATCACCTTTTTGTACTATTAATGGATTTTTTGGATGTGTATATGTTGCTGTTGTTTGACCATTTCTAAGTGGTGATATATCTACTTTTGGTTCTCTTGAAGGATCTGGATTTTTACCTGATATTTCTGTTATAAACTTTCTTAATGCTAAGTCAAATTGCACTTTTCTTGTATATAATGGTTCAAAGTCATCATCATCTTCTTGGCTTTGTTCTCCATATCCTGGTACTCTTACATTTCCTGGCACTGAATCTCTATCTTTTATTGTTATATTAGCTGGATAATCTACACCTATTTCAGCTATATTTTTAAGATTATTTTGTTGTTTTGTATCTGCAAGAACTATTAATGCTATTTCTACATCTTTATAGTCAAGTGAATTAGTATTTTTATCAAATGGTTTCCATATCTTACTTTCTTCTGATTGTTTAACAGTACCCTTTTCAATTAAATCTTTCATTTCTTGATCTGTTAAATTTGCTTTTAATGCATCTGTTTCAAGTCTTACTTGTGATCCATTTGTCATTACTATTGTTGTATCATCAACATTATTTATACCTTCAAATTTATCTTTATCTGCATTTACTGTAAGTCCTGATATTTGTGATGCTTTTTTTGTATCTCCTGCAGTTTGAGAACTTACTTTCCATCCATATTGTTTATTTACTTTATGTTCTGGTAAGAATCCCATTCCTGCTGGTAAATAATCATCTATTCTACTTACTATACCATGTATATCTGCTTCATTATATATTCTAAGCTTATATGTTACAACATCACCTTTTTGTACTAATAGTTCATTTTTTGGATGTTTGTAATCTGCTGTTGTTTTTGTACCATTCTTAAGTGGTGTTACATCAACTACTGGCTCTCTTGAAGGATTTGGTGCTTGTCCTGATATATCTGTTATGAATTTTCTTAATGCTAAGTCAAATTCTTTTTGTACTGGTTTTGGTTTAACTTTTACTCTTACTTTTTCAAAGTCATCATCATCTTCTTGGCCCTTGTAGAAGTAATTTGCATCAGATAAATCTGCCTTATTTGAATTATTACCTTTGTAGCTATCCATTGTTCCTGGTATACTTGTATTTCCAGGTGTTGAATCTCTGTCTGGTAATGGTTCTTGATTGTTTATATATGCAATATTTGTCAATATTTCATCATTTGTTGCTTCATCTGTTACAACTAATTCTACTTGGAAAGTATATTTATCAAATTCTAATTTTAATCCACTTCCTGTATTTGTTGCTTTAACACCTTTTAATATCTTATCTTTAGCAATATCTGTTTCTATTGCTCTTGGATTTGTTGCTGATTTTCTCCATCCATATTGTGTATTTATACTACTATTTTGTTTTAATTCTAAGTGTGGTGGTAATACATCAACTACTTTTTGAACTTTACCATCTGTTTCATATTCATTATATACACTTATACCATATAATATTGTACTTCCAATTTGAACATCTAATGGATTTTTTGGATGTAAATATGTTCTTGTTGTTTCTGTACCTGTTGCTGTACTTGAATATTTAAAGTTTGCAAGTTTTGTATTATCTATTCTTGGTATTCTGCTAACAGTTGGTGCTTGTCCATCTACTGACTCTATGAATTTTCTTAATGCTAAGTCATATTTCTTTTCTTCTTGTGGTTTTTCACCTACTGGTATTCTATTATTTCTTACATATCTTTTAATTTGTCTTTCAATACCTACAACAGGTTGGTAAGTTCCATCTGTTGGAAGATATACTGTTAAATTATTAGACACTATTGTATCTTCAACTTCAAACATTATTTCATTATATCCTGCTGGAAAATCTTCTTCTATCTTAAGTTTAAATTCTCCTTTACCTATTAAATCATTTAATTTTGTAAAACGAATATTATTTCCTTCTTTTGATGTTGCTTTTAATTCACTTAATGAAATTCTTTGTTTGTCTGCTCCACCTGTTTTTGTTCTATATATTTTAATTTCACCAATCTTATCTTTTATAGATTCTGGTATATCAAATTTTAAATATTCTATAGAATATCCTGTTGAAAGTTTTTTAAGTGTACCTTCACCTGTTGTTGTTACAAACTTTTCATTAATTTCTGGTCTTTCTTGTACTGCATCATTTCTATGTTCATTAATTTTTTTCTTTAAATATTGATATATTTCTTTTCTTGCTTGTTTTGCATCTGGTTGTCTATCTGATGCTTGTCCACCTGATTGGAAAATATCATATGTTGTTTCAAAATTGAACTTATCATTACCTGTCATTATATACCAGATAACCCATTGGTTTATTAAACTAAAGTCATCATCTGTTACATTTATAAAATATCTTCTAAGTCCACTTTCAATATGTGTTGGATCTGTTGTCCCTGGATTTATATTTAAATATGTTTCTTTAGCTATTTTATCTTTCATAGCTGTTTTGTATGCTTGATCTTTATCATTTCTATCATATAATAAGTTTTCTGCATACCAATACATCATATTTTTTTGTTCTTGACTTATTTGTCTTTGTCCATTTTTTGTAGGTATTTGATTGATATCTTTAAGCTCACCTGCAACCCTATAATTTATACCTGAGTCATTTGGGAATTCTAAACTTTCATCTAAACAGTAAAGTATATCTTGTCCACTTCCACCTTTAGAAATTCTTCTTATTGTTAGATTCTCTCCAGTTATATATGCATGTTTTCCTCTTGTATCATATCTTTGTTGAGTTGATTTTCTTTCTGCATCACCCCTATCAAAAAAATTTGTTGCTTCTTCTCCTCCTGGATATGCTACCCTTGATAATTGTACTGTAGTTCCTACTGCTGGTGCTGTAGGATTTGTTGTTGCTATAGCTATTTTATTTATAACCATTGCTACTACTAATACAAATAACATTACACTAAATATTTTTATATATTTAACTATATTTTTCTTATTATTCATAACCAATTTTCCTTTTCTTTCTTTATAACTTATTTTATATATAATTTACTATTTTAGTATAGCACATTTTAAGGTTTTTTACAAATTTCAATATATTTGTAAAACTTTTAAAGCATTAATGTTACACAATTTTAATATAACTATTAATCATTAAAGTTATGTAAAGCTTTGTATTTCAAGTATTTACATAACTTTTATAAATAAGTATAATCATAAAAAAAGAGATACCTATTTTGATATCCCTTTTAAAATTAAAAATCAATTTTTCTTATGTGAAACTCTTCTATGAGTTTCACATTTTTCTTTTTTATCTTTCATTTCTTTTTTTACACCATTATAATTACTTAATTCAATCACTTTTTTCAGTCCATTTTTATTAAAAATGAACTTTTTTCTACTATCATAAAGAAATATTTTCTCTTCTGATAGTCCTGTTTCATGAATTATCATTTTTGAGAATATCTGTCTTACTTGATCCTCTCCATGATTAAGCAAGACAGCTGAAATATGTTTTTCTGGGATTTTTTTAATTATTTCTTCTATCATTTCCCCACCTGTTCCATGGGAAGATATATTTCTCGCTTGTAAAATAGTTGCTCTTAGTTCAAATTTTTTACCAAACATTTCTACCTTTGTTTCTCTTTTCTTAAAATTTTCTAACAAATATCTACCTACTGTTCCTTCTGCACAGTAGGAACATATTACAAAAGTTGCATTTTTATCTTCTATAAATTCCGACAAATATTTTTTTATCGGACCATTTGTCATCATCCCAGATGATGACACGATTATACTTTTTAATGATTTTAGAGCCTCAACTCTTTCATTTCTCTCTACAATTGATTTTATTCCTACAGGCATAAAATTTTTCTTCAAAATGCCCATATATATATTATTCAATTTATTTGTTAATTTTCCATCCAAATAAATTGAATAATCTTTGAACAAATTTTCATTTTGTTCTTGAAGATCTTTAATTCTTGATATAACTTCCGAACTTTTATGCAGTGAATTCACTGCTACAAAAATTTTTTTCCCTTTTTTCATTTCATCCAATAAAATAGTTTCAAACTTTGGTTTTTCAATCTTATTTATATTAGAACCATATGTTGATTCTAATATAATATTAATTTTTTTAGCTTTTATAGCTTTTTTTATTACATGATTTTCTTTTTTTAAAATATTACATTTATTATTCCAATCTCCGCTAAATAGGAGATCAATCTTTTCAATATTTCTTCTTATACTTAAAAATATTGATGATGCTCCTAGTATGTGATTATTTCGATAAAACACATACTCTATAACTAAGTCTTCACTTATTTTCAAAACATTTTGTTTCTTATATTCAATAACTTTAATATTTTTTAAAACTGTATTTATATCTTCTTCTCCATATATTGGAGATATTGCTTGCTTTTTGGATTCTTCAAGCATTATCTTTAAATTGTCTCTTAAAATACTTTCTAACAATATACTAGATTCTTTACTCAAGTATAATTTTCCAATATATCCTTTTCTATATAGCAATGCTACTTTTGCCACATGATCTGCATGAACATGTGTCAAAAATACCGCTTTTAATTTTTCAATTTCAAAAGTTATCTCTGTATTTAGTTTATGGAATAAACTATTTTCAGAATTTATTCCATAATCAATCAAGATTAAGTATTCTTCCAAACTCAATAAATTTGATGAACCCGTTACAGTCCGTTGGTCTGTAGTAAGTTCAACTTTTAAACTTTTTTTATATTTCTTCATGATTTTGCCTCCAATTTTCTACCAGATATATTATTTTATTTATCTGTTTAAATCTTTTTTCTCTCCATTCTAGCTTTAATTATATCACCTTTAATTTTAAAGTAAATAAAAAACTATAGCTTTTATACTATAGTTTTTGTTTCTTGTTCATTTAATATTTTTTCTACAACATCTGCTATTACTTCTCTTTCATTAAAGTAATATTTCACCCCTTTTATTTCTTGGTACATATCATGTCCGAAATCCAGGTATTAATATTGTATCTTCTTTTTTAGCCATCCTTATAGCTTTTTCTATTCCTTCTTTTCTATCTATTACTATTTCATAGTTTTTAGTTATAGTTTTAAGTCCTGATTCAATTTCTCTTAATATTTTTTCTGGATCTTCTCCTCTTACTTGGTCTGACATAAGTATTGTATAATCTGCAAATTTACCTGAAATTTCTCCCATTATTGGTCTTTTTGCTGTATCTCTATCTCCACCTACTCCCCAAGCACATATAACTCTACCTTTTGCATATGCTGTTACTGTTTCTAATACATTTTTAAGTGATGATGGTGTATGTGCATAATCTAATAATATATTTAAATCAAGCTTATTTGGTACTGGTTCTAATCTTCCGAAGTACTTTTGTATCTGAAAGCCCTTTTACAATATATTCTTTATCAACTCCTAAAATATTTGTTACTGCAATTGCCATTAATGAATTATATATATTAAACTTACCTGGAAGTTTTAATGTTAT
>ERZ773070.1078-NODE-1078-length-17534-cov-30.432233_pt1 | contig 17534 bp, 15 predicted proteins | sample MGYA00580618_ERZ773070 | MGnify/ENA primary metagenome ERZ773070 (study PRJEB29015, sample SAMEA2738023) | human oral metagenome | biome: human oral; feature: human-associated habitat; material: dental | place: China | collected 2019 ... | reverse complement strand
GGACCGAGCTGTGGTTCGACGAGATCGGCCCGGCCGATGCCGAGCCGGCGATCGTGCTGGCCGGTGGGCCCGCCCGCCATCCCGCCTACCTGGGCGACCTGGCCGGGCTCGGTGGGAGCAACCGGCTGGTCCTGCCGCACCTGCGGGGAGTGGGGAAATCTCCCGTCGCGCAGGAACCCGGGCGCGCCACCTGGGTGGGACAGGCCGAGGACATTGCCCTGCTCGATCAAGCGCTCGGGGGTGGTCCCAAACTGGTGCTGGCCCACTCGGCAGGCGCCCGGGTCGCCATTCGATACCTTCAGCAGAATCCCTCGCGGGTCAAGGGCCTCGTGCTGATCACCCCGGCCGTCGACTGGCTGGTTCGCGCCGTCCCCGACAGGCTGGAGATCGCGGCGCGACGCATGAAGGAAGAGGCCTTCCGCGACGCGTGGCGGGTCGTCACCGGCCCCAGGACCTACCGCGACGAACCGACGTTCAACCAGTGGCAACGGGCGATCGCCCCGGCGGGGTACGCCCACTGGGGGGAGACGGAACAGGCCCACTCGAAGGTCGGGGAATGCCGGCTGGAGGCGGCCCTGGCCTATCTGGGGGCCGAGGCACCCGGCGATCTGCTCGACCGGATCGGCCAGATCGAGGTTCCCGTCCTGAGCATCGCAGGGACCGAGGACGCCCTGGTCGGCTGCTCACCGGTTCGTGCGTTGTCCGATGTTTTTGCCCGGGGCGAATTCGTGGCGATCGATGACTGCGGACACTACCCGTGGGTCGAACAGCCCAAGGCATTCGCCTCGGTGATCTCGGGTTTCACCGATTCGCTCCTGTTCTGGTCCCCCGATGAGGCGCCGGGGGACGAACAGGACCAAGGGCTCTTCTGACCGGAGGTCACTCCTCCTTCTTGCCGCCCTTCTCGTTGGGGTCAAGCATCAGCAGCAGCATCTTGCTGGGTTCCAGGGCGAAGACGGCGTGGGGAAGGCGGGTGCCGAAGTGCAGGATGTCCCCGGGGGCGAGCTCGACGCTCTGCCCGTCGGCGTCGATGCGGAGCCGTCCCTCGAGCACCTGGACCACGGCGGGCATCGCGGCGGTGTGCTCGCTCAGCGCCTGGTCCTTGTCGAAGGAGAACAGCACCGCGCGGCAGGTCTCCGCTTTCATGATGGTGCGGGAAACGGTGGCGGCCTCGTTGATCTCGATCATGGAGGCCATGTTGTGGACGTAGCTCAGGACAGGATTGGCGGTCATGTTTTCCTTTCGGGTTCAGAGGGGTTTGCGGGCCACCAGCGCGACCCCGCGCATCGATGACTCGTATTTGGTGAAGGTCTGCCGCATCGACATGACCCTGCGGCGCAGGTCGGGCTGGGTGATCAGGTTTTTCGCCATGCGCAACACACCGGTGATTCCCTCGTCCGCGATGTTGCGGCCCAGTTTCAACAGGGCCATCGGGGCGGTGCTGGTCCATTCGACGACCAATCCGTGGTCGGTCAGCAACTCGCTCCACTGAGCCAGGGTCATGGGCCGGGCATTGACGTGGATGGATCTGGCGAGGGCCTTCGAGATCTCCGAGCTGATCTCCGGGTCGATGTCGTCCGGCGCCAGTCCCAGCTCGTGGATCGCATAGATACCGCCGGGTCGCAGGATCCGGGCCACCTCGGCGACGATCTCCGCCTTGCCGCGTGGGCTCTGCATCGTGAGCATGGCCTCGCCGATCACTGCGTCCGAGCAGGCGTCGTCGAGCCCGGTTTTCGCGGCATCTCCCTGACGGCAGGAACCGCCCGCCGACCTCACCACCTCGTTTACGCGCGCCGCTGCCGTTGCGTCGCTGTCAACTCCCGTGTAAGACCGGGGGGCCGCCGCGAGGATTTCCTTTGCGGTGCGCCCGAGCCCGGGGGCCAACTCGATCACGTCCTTGTCGCCGAGGGAGCAGCGCCCGAGCATGGCGCGAGTCAGTCCCAACCCCCCGGGCCGCAGTACCCGTTTGCCCGCGCGAGCCAGCACCCAGTGTCCCGGAGCCGTCTCGGTTGGCCGATTTGCGAAGGGAAGCGATTCAGGACCTGTGCTCACTTGCGAAAGATTAGCATTGCCAAAAAGCAATTCTTAAGATGTCCGGGAGCGGGCCAGCGGCCAGGAGGCCGCGGCCGCCGTGGCGGCTGTGGCGGCCAGAAGAAGCGAGATGGCGGGCAGGCTCAGCCACGCCCCCAGCCAGCCGGCGGCCGGGTAGGCGACCAGATAACAGGCGTGGCTCAGCGAGAACTGCGCCGCGAACACGGCCGGCTGGTCCTTCGTCTCGGCCGAGCGGCGGAGCAGGCGCGACGAAGGCGTCGCGATCAGCGACGTGGCGGCCCCCAGCAGGAACCAGACGAGGCCCAGGGCCGCCCAGTGGACCGGACCCGGCGGCATGTGGATGGCCGCGGCGGCCAGCACCAGGCCCACGGGAAGCAGAACGGCCCCGCTTCTCATCACGGAAAGGTCCGGAAGCCGTTTGAGGGCCCGGGGTAGGACCAGCGCTACCAGCATCGACCCGGCGCCGTAGGCGGCCAGCAACCACGCCACCCCGGAGTCGTCACCACCCAGCCGGGTCTTCACCAGCACGGCGGTGTTGACCAGGACCATCGCTGTGCCGCAGGCAACCACCAGGTTGAGCACCAGCAGGGCCCGCAGGTCCGGTGTGCGCAGGAAGATGCGGACCCCGCGGGTCAGCCGGTCCCGGAAGGGGGACTGGGTATCGGGCACCGGGGCGGGCGGGCGCGCCCAGAGCACCAGCGCGATCGAGGCCAGAAAACCGAACACGGTGCCCGCGAACAGGTTGTGGTAGCTCATCACGGTTAGCAGGACGGCCGCCAGGGCGGGGGAGAGCAGCGACTCCAGATCGTAGGCCAGCCGCGACAACGACAACGCCGCCGTGTACTCGTCCTCATCCGGCAGGACCTGCGGGATGGCGGCCTGGAAGGCGGGCGTGAAGGTGGCGGAGGCGGCCTGCAGGCCGAAGATCAGCAGATAGATCTGCCAGGGTTCCGTGACGAACGGCAGGACCAGCGCCATGGTCGCGCGCACCGCATCGGAGCCGACCAGCACCGTGGTCCGGGGCAGCCGGTTCACCAGGGCGGACATCACCGGCGAAATCGTCACGAATGCGACGATGCGGATCGTCAGGGCGGTGCCCATGACGATTCCGGCCTCGTTCCCCGCGACGTCGACGGCCAGCAGGCCGAGGGCCACCGTCAGCAGTCCCGTCCCGACCAGGGCCAGTACCTGCGCGGCGAACAACCGGGCATAGGCGCGGTTGCGCAGCGCGGCCAGCATCACGACCTCCCGTGGTGCGCCGGATGCTCGTCGACGGCGTGTTCGGCCTGGAACAGGGCGTCGGCCACCAGCTGGCGGGCATGCTCGTTGGTGAGGCTGTAGAAGATGCGCTGCCCCTCCTGGCGGCTGGCGACCATGCGGGCCAGCCTCAGCTTGGCGAGATGCTGGGAAACGGCGGTGGGGGTCTTGTCGACGGCCTCGGCGATCTGCCCGACGGAGAGCTCACGGTCCTCCAGCGCCAGGATGATGCGCACCCTCGTCGGCTCGGCCAGCATCGAGAAGACCGCCACGGCGAGGTCGATGTAGTCCGGGTCGGGGGAACCAAGGACGGGCTTATCTGCATTCATGTGCAGATAATTACATATGCAGGTATCTGGGTCAATGGCTCCCGGGTCCCGGGAGTTTTGTCGGTGGTGGTTGATATACCTGATGTGCGACGGAGGGAAGACCATGAGGTTCATCGCAACCGCAGACTGGCAACTGGGAATGACCGCCCATTTCCTGGACGACGACGCCCGCGCGCGTTTCCACCAGGCCCGGCTCGACGCCGTGGGCGAGATCGGCCGGATCGCTGCGCGGCGTGACGCCGGTTTCGTGGTGGTCGGCGGTGACGTGTTCGAGTCGAATCAGCTCGACCGCTCGATCCTCCTCCGGGCCTTCGAGGCCCTGCGCGCCTGCCCGGTCCCGGTGCTGCTGGTCCCGGGCAACCACGACCTCCTGGACGCGTCCTCCATCTACCGGTCCCGGGCGTTCGTGGACAGATGCCCCTCCCACGTCGTCGTCGCGGAGAGCTCGGAGCCCATCGAGCTGGTGCCCGGGGTCGAAGTGGTGGCGGCGCCCTGGTTCTCGAAACGCCCGGAGGCCGATCTCGTGGCCGCGGCCTGCGCCGCTCTGCGGCCCCCTGCCGAGGGTGTGACCCGGATCCTGGTGGGGCACGGCGCGGTGGCCGGTCTCAACCCGGACCGGGATTCGCTGGCCGCCATCGACGATGCGGCCCTGGCCGCGCGGATCCGTGAGGGCCTGATTCACTTCGCCGTCCTGGGGGACAGGCATTCCCTCACCGAGGTGGCTCCCGGGATCTGGTACCCGGGCACCCCGGAGGTGACCGCCCGCCGCGAGACCGACCCCGGCAACATCCTGCTCGTGGAGATCTCCGGCACATCCCCGCGGGTGGAGCCGATCCGGACCGGGCGCTGGAGCTTCACCGTGCTGGAGGAGGACCTCTCCTCCCAGGTTGACGTGGACCGGCTGATCGCCCGCCTGCAGGAACTGCCCCACAAGGAACGCACCGCGGTCTGGCTGAAGCTGCGCGGCACCCTGTCGGTCACGGAATCCGCGCGGCTCGATGAGGAGCTCGCCGAACTGGGGACCCTGTTCGCCAGGCTCGACACGTGGGAACGCCACACCGACCTCGTGGTCCTCCCCGACGATCACGACTTCGCTGACCTGGGACTGACCGGTTTCGCATCCGATGCCCTGCGGGAACTGGTCGGGCTGGGCGCCGAGAACGCCACCGCACGGGATGCCCTGTCCCTGCTCTACCGGCTTTCAGGAGGCCTGGCATGAGGATTCACCGGATCACCCTGCGGAACTACCGCGGCACCGTGGAACGCACCCTGGAGTTCCGCGACGGCGTCACCGTGGTCGAGGGCCGCAACGAGGTGGGAAAATCCACCCTGGTCGAGGCGCTTCGGCACCTTCGCCTCCACAAGGCCAGCACGAGCCGGAAAGAGGTCCGTGACACCCAGCCGGTGGGACGGGATGTCGGCCCCGAAGCCGAAGTGGAGCTCAGCACCGGCGAATACCACCTCACCTACTGCAAACGGTGGCTCAAGGGAAAGAAGACCGAGCTGAACATCACGGCCCCGCACCCCGAGAAACTGAGCGGGGACGATGCTCACGAGCGTTTCCTCCAGGTCGTCGCGGAGACCACGGACGACGGGCTCTTCGAGGCACTCGAGGTGGCGCAGGGCAACTCCTTGGGACAGGCCAACCTGGCCCGGCTGCCCGCGCTCCGCAGGGCACTGGACGGCGCCGGCCCCTCGACCGGGGAACACGACGCCCTCCTGGAGGCCGTCGAGAAGGAATACCTCCGGTACTTCACCCCCACGGGCAAGCCAACCGGGGACTATGCCCAGGGACAGAAGGACCTGGAAGCCCTGACCGAGAAAACGCGGCTTCTCGAAGCGGCAAGCCAGGAGATCGATTCCCTGACCGAGAAACACGAAAAGGCCGTCGCCGCCCGTGACGCCAAGGGGAAACGCCTGGGGCAGGCGCGCCAGCAGGAGACGGAACTCGTCGAGGAGAGCAGGCTCCTCGACGAACTCCGCCAACGCGTGGAGCGGGCGGCCGCACGGGTTGCGGAGGCCGATGCGGCCCGGGAAACCGCGGAGAGGTTGGCCCGCGAACGGGAGGACGCCAGGGTGCGGGTCCGAGAACTCGACGCCACCCTCGCGGAGACCCTGACCGGAATCGAACGGACACGGCAGCGGGCGAGCAGCGCGCAGGATGCCCTGGCGTCCCGCACCGAGGAGGCGCGGAACGCGGAGGAGGAAGAAGGAGCTCTCAGGGCACGGCTGCGTGAGATCGACAACCGTGTCCGGCAGGCCCGTGACGTGGCGGAGCTCGAAGCCCTGAAGGAGCGGTTGGAACGCCTCACGGAAGCAGAACGACGGCTGCATGAAGCTGCGACGGCCCTGAACGCCAACACCATCGACGACGAGACCTGCCGCATGCTGGAGAAACTCGAGGTCACGGCGCGGATCACCCGGGAGACCTGGGAGACCAGGGCGGCAAGGGTCGCCATCGAGGTGGCGGACACGACCCTCCTGGACGGAGAAGCCCTCGAACCCGGAACCCACGGTCCGATCCCGGCCAAGGCCCCTGTCGTCGTTGAGATCCCCGGCCACGCGAGGATCACGGTTTCTCCCGGCGACGGGACCGACGACGTGGAACGCAGGGCCCGGGAGGCCGAGAACACCCTGGCCGAGGCTCTGGCGAGCCACGGCATCCCCAACGTCGCCGCGGCCCGGGTGATGGCAGGGGAGAACGACCGGGCCGGGCGGGAGTGGGAGGCCGCCAGCGAAACCATCCGGATGATCCTCGGGGACGAGAATGACGCCGAGCTGCGGGCCCGCGCCGGGGTGCTGGCCGAATCCGTGGGGGACGTGGTCGCCGGGAAACTGGCCGGCGCGGAGGAGGAACGCTCCGGGATCGCCGCGGCCGTCGAGGCGGCCGGGGACCGGACGCTCGGCGCGCGCGTGGCGTTGGAATCCGCGCGGGTCACCCACCAGGGGGCCCGGGAGGACCTGATCCGCGAGGAGGCCGAGCTGCGCAGCCTGGAGGTTCGCAGGGATGATGCCGCGGCGAGGCTCGAGGCCGCGCGGGCCGGGGTCCCGGACGACAAGATAGGGGCGGCCGTGACCGAGGCCGTCGCCGCCCTCGAGAAGTGTGTCGCCGAAAAGGACGCAGTGGACGAGGAACTGGAACTCGCCGATGCCGCCGGTCTGGAAGCCCGCCTCGGGAACGCCCGCGCGGTGGTGACCCGGTTGGCGAAGGAGTGCGGGGACATGGATGAGGAATTGACCAGGCTCTCCGCGCTGCTCGATGACCGGCTGGCCGGGGATACCTATGACAGGCTGTCCGAGGTCCGTGCCCGGCTGGAACAGGCGGAGGCGCGTCAGGCCTCCCGGCAGCGTGCGGCCGACGCGGTGGACCTGCTCCGGGAGACGCTGAACCGTCACCGTGCCGAGGCCCAGCTGCGTTACGTCGCCCCGTTCCGGGAGCGCATCGAATCCTTGGGGCGGCTTGTCTTCGGCCCGGATCTGGCGGTCGAGGTGACCCCGGAACTCAACATCGCATCCCGCACCTTGGCAGGTGAGACGGTGCCCTTCCAGTCGTTGTCCAGCGGGGCCCGCGAGCAGCTCTCCCTGCTTGGCCGGCTTGCTTGCGCGCAGCTCGTTCAACCCGGTGAGGGAGTGCCCCTGATCATCGATGATGCGCTCGGGTTCGCCGACCCCGCTCGTCTGGCGCGTCTGGGAGTGGTGCTGAACCGTGTCGGGGATGGTGTCCAGACGATCGTCCTCACCTGCCAGCCGGAACGTTTCGACCAGATTGGAGGCGCACACGTGATACGCCTCTGACAGGAGGGCGCGCGGCGATACAGTCCGGGTGTGAGCGTGTGGGACTGGCTGCGGTTCGGCGGTGGGATTCTGGCACTCGTTGCCACGGCGATTCTTCTGCTGCGGCTGCACGGGGTGGCGCTGCACTGGTTGCCGTTCACGGCGGTCCTGCGGGCGGCGGTGCAGTTGGTCGCGATTTCCATGCTGCTGAGCGGTGTCAATCAGTGGCCCTGGCTGGTACTGGGGTTCATCGCGTTGATGCTCTCCACCGCCTCCTGGACGGGAGCCTCCAGGGCCGAGGGGCTGCCTGGCGGGAAACGTAATGCTGTGATCTCCGTCGTCGCGGGAGGGATGTCTTCCCTGCTCCTGACCCTCCTGGCCGGGCTGATCTCGCCCACGCCCCAGCACGTGGTGGCCATTGCCGGAAGCGTCATCGGCAACGCCATGAACATAGTCACCCTGACCTCGCACAGGATCCGGGCCGATCTCGACGCCCACCGGGGCGAGGTGGAGGGGTGGCTGGCCTTGGGTGCCACCCCGTCCCAGTCGACCGCATGGCTCCGGCGCCTTTCGGTGAGGGAATCCCTGCTGCCGAACCTCGACCAGACCCGCAATACGGGTCTGGTGACCCTGCCGGGGGCATTCATCGGTGCGCTGTTCGGGGGCTCCAGCCCCGTCGAGGCCGCGATGTTCCAGCTGACCATGCTCTCCGCAATCCTCGTCAGTGCCGCCGTCACGGGGACGTTGTTCTCCACCCTGAGCGGACGCAGCCCCGTGCTACCCATCCCCCAAGAATCCTGATAACAGAAACGAGTTTCAATCATGGTGGAAGACTGTCTGATCCAGGTGGACGATCTCCCGGTGTCGATAGCCTGGAAACGGATGAAGAACATCCGCCTGCGGATCGTTCCGCCTGGGGGAGATGTGGCGGTTTCGGTCCCGCTCGGCGTTCCGCCGGAGCGGATACGCCGTTTCGTCCGGGAGCAGCGGCCCTGGATAGACCGAAAGCGCGATCAGCTGCGAGACCTGGCCCTTGAGGCGGACCGGTTCGAGGACGGGGGGAGGGCCAGGCTGTGGGGCGGATGGCACGACGTGGAACACAGGTGGGGAGGCCGGGCCCGTGCCTGGGTCGCCGACCATCGGCTGATCATCACGGGCGACGACGAGGTGGCCAGGGAGCGTGCCATCGCCAAGTTCCGGCGTAGCGAGATGGAGCGTGTTTCCCGGCCGTTGTTCGACTCGTGGGCGGCCGTCTTGGGGGTGTCGCGGCCAGCCGTGGTCCGGTATCGTGCCATGCGCACCAGGTGGGGTTCCTGCAATCACCGGACCGGGGCGATCACCCTCAACACGGCCCTGGTTAGGTTTCCTTTGGTCGCTCTCGAGTACGTGATCGTTCACGAGCTGGCCCATCTCAGGCACGCCGATCACGGCCAGGGCTTCTGGTCCTTGGTGGCGGCCGCCCTCCCGGACCACCTTGAGCGGAGGAGAAGGCTCAACACCTACATGACCGCTTGAGCCCCATGCGGTACCATTAGCTGCTGGTGACAAAGGTGGGACGTAAGTCCGAAGTCAAAATGGGAGCACAATAGTGAGACGTCTTGCGCTTGTCTCTGTGATTTCATTGCTGTTTCTTTCGGGATGTGGCCGAGAAATCCTCACGAACGTCGCTCAGGGCAGCCCCTCCGATGAGGTTTCCACCACCTCGGCGACCCCCAACCCTGCGGAATTGAGCCCCTCCTCTGCTGAGCCGGACGACACTTCCAGCCCCACATCTGAGCCCACGCCATCCGCAACGGCCCTGCTCTCGCCGGGAGACAGCGGCGACGAGGTTCGAGGAGTTCAGCACAGGCTCCTCCAGCTCGGCTGGCTCGAGGGACAGATCTCCGGGAAGTTCGACGACAAGACCCGGCTGGCCGTCGAGGGTTTCCAGGGTAAACGCGGGCTCCCGGTTCTCGGTTTCGTGGATCAGGCGACGATGGACAGCCTGACATCGATGACGCGGAAACCCACCGAGGATGAGAAGAACAACGTCCTGAAACCCGGTCCCGCCCTGATGGCCAAGGGCGCCAGCGGAGACAACGTCAAGGACCTCCAGGCCCGGCTGAAGCAGGTCGGCTGGTACGGCCCGGACGTCAACGGGGAGTACGACGAAACCACGGTGGAATCAGTGAAGGGGTTTCAGGGCAAAAGGCAGCTCCCCGTCACGGGAGACGTGGACCAGCGCACGCTGGACCGGATCAACTCCATGACCCGCAAACCCACCCAGGATGAACTGAGCAACGTCAAAACCACCCAGAAAACCGCGGAAAACGAAACGGCGCTCGACGACCGCTGCCTCCAGGGCCGGGTGCTTTGCATCTCGAAGTCGCAGCGGAAACTCGCCTGGGTGATTGACGGCCAGGTCCAGATGACGCTCTCCGTCCGGTTCGGCTCAGATGAGACACCCACCCGCAACGGGGTCTTCTCCGTGGGCTGGAAGTCCCGCGACCACGTATCGACGCTCTACCACACTTCCATGCCCTACGCCATGTTCTTCTCGGGAGGGCAGGCCGTCCACTACTCCGCCGACTTCGCCAAGAACGGCTACAACGGCGCCTCCCACGGTTGTGTCAACGTGCGCGACAAGGGAGCCATCGCATCCCTGTTCGACCAGGTCGGGACCGGGGACAAGGTCGTGGTTTACGCGGACTGAGGTCCCAGGGGGAGACCAGCCTCAGGTCTGATGGTTCGGGAAGAATCACCCACTAGGGTGTCCCTTGCAGTTCTTGCCAACTAGTGAAAGGTGACGCGCGTGGGCATTCCCCTTGCCATCACGTTGCAGGTGATCTCCTCCTTCCTGTTCGCCAGCGGAGCGACCCTGCAGCACCTCGGCGTGAAGTCCACGTTCGACCCAAACGCCACGGCATCCTCCAACCGTCTCACCCTGACGGGGATGCTGAAACTGCTCTTTATCCCCAAGTGGCTGCTCGGCCTGCTCTGCGTTTTCGCCGGAGCCGGTTTGCACCTGTGGGCGTTGACCATGGCCCCCGTTGCGGTCGTTCAGCCGGTCGGAATCCTGGCGGTCCCGTGGTCGGTGGTCCTCGCCTCCCGTATCCATGGCCATCGGATCTCCTTTCAGGTGTGGCGGGCCGTCCTGGTGACCGTTATCGGAGTGGTCGGATTCACGGTGTTCTCGTCCCTGTTCGTGAATGGGGAGAAGCAGTTCGGTTTCATGCCGATCACGTGGTCCTTCATCGTGGTCTGCGTGATCTGCGCAGTGCTCTCCTTCTTCGCCGCCAAGAAGGCCGTTCCTTGGGCAAAGGCGGTGATGTGGTCATCGGTCGGAGCAATTTTCTACGGCTTGGCATCCGGCATGATGAAGGCCGCCATGAACATGGTCCAGTCCGGGGAATTCCACCTGCTTCACCCCACGACCCTCGTGGTCATTGGATACATGCTCGCCTGCTACGGTCTCGGGGTCTGGATGATCCAGCAGGGCTACGCATCCGGTCCCGCGGAGATCACGGTGGGGACCATGACCACGGTGGATCCCTTCGTCGCTGTCCTGTTCGGGTTGTTCGTCCTCGGCGAAGGGGCCGGAATGGGGATCGGTCCTGCAACCGGCATGATCGTCTCTGGCGCGGTGGCGGTGTACGGGGTGGTGATGCTTTCCAAGGACCACCCCGACGCGGTGGCGGAGCGCGAGAAGGCGGCCAAGGAGTCCGACACCGTTGTCAAGGGGTGACCTTTAGAGCGGCCAGGCCTCGGCCGTTCCCGTTTTCGGCCGAGAGAACAATGGTGCTCATCTCCTTCGGTGCCGCGAACTTGAGGGAGATTTCCGTGGGCTGTCCGGATCGGGCCCGCATGGATGGCGCGTTTATCGGTTGGTAACTTTTCATGGTCTTGCTTGACAGCAGGTAGATGTCGAAGGACGCCGAGCCCTCGTTCAAGGTGATGCGAACCTGAACCTCGACGGCATTGTCGCTGGTCCAGTTGGAGGAGAGAAGCTCGAAAGTTCCCCCACCATTCGCATCGAAGGGTGCTTTGCTCTCCTCCGCACCCAGCGATGACATGTCCACGGACGGCGCTACAGTGCTGGGGCCTCCGGCGGCCCCACCTTGGCTCGATCCGAGGAACTGCAAGCCCAACAGAACAGCAGCGACCACGGCAAGGGCCACGACCCCGATCAGTATGCTGCGTGCCGCACCGCCACGCGGCTGTTGGTAGGCCTCGATTCGCTTGGGAGTGTTCAAGGTGCTGGACACAGGGGTGCCAAAGGGCACCCGTGGATCCCGCCCCTGTCGGGAGGGAGGATTCTGCTGAGGAGTGTTCTGCCACTGTGGAAGGTTCATGGTGGCTCACACCATACCTGCCCAGCTTGTCAACAATCGTGACGGTTCAAGCGAAAACGGAGAATCCGGTTCGCAACCCTCCATAACGGTGGTGTGAATACTTTTGAAACCACCTTGCACAGTTCCACCGACGAAGATCTCCTCTGCGTCCCCGGGATTTGTCTCGGCTTCCGCCCGACGGAGTCCTGCGTGGTACTGGGGATCTCGGAGAACCACGTGGAGTTCTGTGTACGTGCGGACCTCGACTGGCTTGACGAGGGCGGAGCCGCTCTGGTCAAGCAGGTTGAGGCCGCGGCGCGGGCCGTGGAGTCCAGCAGTTTTGTGGTCCTCGGGTACACGGAGAACCCGGACGAGCACAGCGAGCGACTGGTACGTCTCGCCTCGGAGATCAGGGGCAGGGTGACCGATGTACTCATGGCCGCATCGGATCGTTACTGGATCGTCACTCCCCTGGGTTTGACACCTCCTGAGGGGTGCGCGTGGGATCCCGCAGCGACGGCTCTTTTCGCTGAGGCCGTCTATCTGGGGATCCAAGTAGCCCCGAATCGGGCGGAAGCGATCGCTGAGGTGTGCCCCTCCGGGGAGCCCGCGGAAGCGGAGTTCCTCACGGAATCGGCCCTCGAGTACATTGCTGAGCTTGGACAGGGGCAACGCAGAGAACTCATGGAGAAGTTGCTGGCTGGTGGAGAACCGCTGCTCCCCGTCGAGGGAGCGCAGCTGGCGGTTCTGGTGGGTGACCCCAGGCTGGCGGGGGAGGTGGTGGCCCGTCTCGATCGTGAAAGTGCAGCCAGACTACGTCTCAGGATCGCTTACGCCAGACGCATGTGCAGCGATGCGCAGGCCTCCGAGGTACTTGCGTTGCTGTCTCTGATCTGCTGGTACGACAATCAGGGAGCGCAGCAGACGGAATGTCTGGATCAGTTGGAAAAGCTTGCCCCGCGGCACCGGCTTCTGCCGTTGCTGCGGGGGCTGAGGGCTCTGGCCGTCAAACCTCCAATTTCCTTCCCACCGGCCTGAAGGACCACTAGAGTAAGTACATGCGTTTCGTTGTGTGCGGAGAAGCTCTCATCGATCTGCTGCCCGGAGAACAAGTGTCCTTGTCTGAGACACGCTGGTCGGCACTGTGCGGTGGCGGTCCAATGAACACGGCCCTCGGGCTTGCGAGGCTTGGGGAGGACAGTCACTTTCTAGGACGACTGGGAGGTGATGCCTTCGGGCGCCAGCTTGAACGCTATCTCCAGGGCAACGGTGTCGCGACCGACCTGGCGATCAGAACGGGGGAGCCCACATCTGTAGCGGTTGTTTCACTCGATGCCGAGGGTAGGGCGTCCTACACCTTCCACTTCCAGGACACCTCGAATTTCGGCTGGCGGACAGGTGAGTTCCCCGAGCTGAGGGAGAATGACTGGCTGCATTTCGGATCGATCGGAACCATCTCCGGGCCGGGTGCGCGGGCCGTCCTGAATTTTGTGCGCTCCACCCCCGCTTCGCTCAGCTACGACATCAACGTACGCTCGACCGTGCTGTCCGACCGAGTGGAGTATTTCCAGCGCGTCGAGCAGCTGATCGCTGCCGTAGGGGCCGGCGGCGGAATCGTCAAGGCCAGCGACGAGGACATCTGCTGGCTCGTGGACGACCCGGATCCGCTGCCCTACGCGGAGGCATGGTGCATCGAATACGGTCTTGCGCTGTGCATCGTCACGCTCGGCCCCGATGGTGCCGTAGCCATCAAACCCGATGGACGGCAGGTTCGTGTTCCAGGTCATGCCGTTGAACTGGTCGACACGGTGGGGGCCGGGGACACTTTCATGGCGGGTTTCCTGGCTTCTTACGCGAGGAGACCGGATGACGTGGAAAGAGCACTCCGTTGGGGAGCAGGGGCATCTGCGCTGGTCTGTGTCAGGCAGGGGGCGAACCCGCCGACACGGGCTGAGCTGGAGAGGTTCCTGTCCGCCCCCAAGAAAAAGATTGGTTAGGGAAACCTAATTTTTGCCTCTCGGGTGCATCTGGGAGGATTAGTCTTTTTGCATGGCAACGATGCTCTCTTCCAAAGCGATAGATCGTCTCGCAATGGCGCACGATGCTTCTCACTACGCCTTCACACCGGTGCAGATTTCGAGGCCCCAGAGCGTCAACGACATCCTGGACCTGTTCGCCCACGCTCGCCGTGAGGGTTCCCCGCTGACCTTCAGGGCCGGCGGTTCCAGTTTGTCCGGGCAATCCGCCGGCGACGGCATCCTCGTCGATTCGCGACGCGGGTTCCGCGGGATCCAGATTCTCGACGAGGGACGTCGGGTGAAGGTCTCCCCGGGGGAGACCATCCGTGCCGTCAACACCCGTCTGGCCCGGTACGGGTACAAACTAGGTCCCGATCCGGCGAGCGAGATCGCCTGCACCATCGGTGGCATGGTCGCCAACAACTCCTCCGGCATGCAGTGCGGCACCACCGAGAACTCGTACGCCACCCTGGATTCGCTGGAGTTCATCCTGGCCTCCGGCACCCGGATAGACACGGCTCACTCGGACGCCGCCCGGCAATTCGCCGAGGCCGAACCCGAACTCGTCTCGGGGTTGATGAGGCTGCGTCAACGAATCCTGGACAACCCGGACTCCGTGAGCATCATCCGCCGCCAGTTCGCGATGAAGAACACCATGGGTTACGGGATCAACTCCCTGCTGGACTTCGAAACCCCCCTTGAGATCGCCAGGCACCTGATGATCGGTTCCGAGGGGACCCTTGGGTTCGTGGCCTCAGCCACCTTCCGGACCATTCCGGTGGCGCCCCACGCGGCCTCGGCCCTGGCCATCTTCCCGACCCTTCGGGAGGCCACGGCCGCGCTCCCCGATCTGGTGGCAGCCGGTTTCGCGGCCGTCGAGTTGATGGATGCGCAGTCACTCAGGGTGGCGCAGACACTTCCCGAGGCCACCCCCGAGATCCTGGAACTGGACGTGGCCGGCCAGGCCGCGTTGCTCCTGGAACTTCAGGACGCCACCGCCGAGGGGGTAGGGGGCAAGATCGAGGCCGTGGCGCCGCTGCTGGCCTCGCTGCCGCTGACGAGCCCCACCCAGGCCACCAGCCACGGGCCCACGCGTGCCCGGCTGTGGCACATCCGCAAGGGCTTGTACACCACGGTCGCCGGACACCGCAATCCCGGCGCGACCGCCCTGCTCGAGGACATCGTGGTGCCCGTGCCGACGCTGTTGGACACCTGCACCGAGCTCATCAAGCTGTTCGGGCAGCACCAGTACGAAAACTCCGTCATCTTCGGTCACGCCAAGGACGGCAACGTCCACTTCATGCTCAACGAGAACTTCACGGATCCAGCGTGCATGGAGCGCTACATCCACTTCACCGAGGACATGGTCGACCTGGTGATCGGGCACGGCGGGAACCTCAAGGCCGAGCACGGCACCGGACGCATCATGGCCCCGTTCGTGGCCCGCCAGTACGGGGATGAACTCCACCAGGTGATGCGCGAGATCAAGCGCCTGTTCGATCCGGCGGGAATCCTGAACCCCGGTGTGGTGCTGACCGACGACCCGCAGGGCTACCTGAAGAACCTCAAGCTGGTGCCCAGCGTCGAGGACGAGGTGAACCGCTGCGTGGAGTGCGGTTTCTGCGAACCTGTCTGCCCCTCCCGCGAACTCACCCTCACGCCGCGGCAGCGGATAGCGCTGCGCCGGGAACTGGCCTCCAACCAGCTTGACGAGCAGCTCCTGAAGGACCTCGACAAGGACTACGACTACTACGCCATCCAGACCTGCGCCGTCGACGGCATGTGCGGGGAAGTCTGCCCCCTCCACATCAACACCGGCGACCTGGTGCGCAGGCTGCGCGCCGAGCAGGCCAATCGCGTGCTCGGCGGGGTGTGGGGGGCCGCCGCCAAGGCGTGGGGACCGTTCACGAAGGGCGCCAGCGTCGCGATGACCACGGCGCACGCCGTCGCACCGGCCGCCTCGGGCATCACCAAGGTGGCGCGCAAGATCATCAGCCCGGACGTCATGCCCCAGTACTCGAGGGACCTCCCCAAGGGAGGCAAACGCCCCAAGGCCCGGGAAGTGGCCGATCCGGTGGCCTTCTATCTCCCGGCCTGCATCCAGACCATGTTCTCCAGCGGTGTTCCCAGGGCGTTCACCGCTCTGTGTGAACGCGCCGGGGTGCCGGTGACCACGCTGAACACCGGCAGCCTGTGCTGCGGCACCCCGTGGAAGTCGAAGGGTTTCCTGAAGGGCTACGAGACCCAGCTCAAACGGGCCGAGGAGCGTCTTGCAGGCAGCCCGGTTCCCATCGTGGTGGATGCTGCCAGCTGCACCGAGGGTTTCCACGTCATGCAGTCGAAATCCTCCAGCGAGGAGTTCAAGGCCGTCCAGATAGTCGACGTGGTCAAGTTCGCCCACGAATGGCTCCTGCCGCATCTGACGGTGACCCACCGCCTGGGATCCATCGCCCTGCACCCCACCTGCTCGTCCACCCACCTCGGGTTGAACGACGCCTTGAAGGGCTTGGCGGAGGCGATCGCGGACGAGGCCTACGTCCCGCTGGACTGGGGTTGCTGCGCTTTCGCCGGTGACCGCGGAATGCTCCACCCGGAGCTGAACGCATCGGCTGCGAAGCGAGAGGCCGCGGAGATCAACTCCCGCCACTTCGACGCCTACGCCTCACTCAACCGCACCTGTGAGATCGGCATCGGCAGGGCGACGGGTAAACCCTACGTCCACATCCTCGAACTCGTGGAGCAGGCCACGCGTCCCTGAACCCGGCGCGGGGGCCGGTTCTCAGACCAGCCCCCGCTCCCAGGCCTCCCGCACCGCGGCCGCCCGGTCCAGCACCCCCAGCTTGGTGTAGACGTGGGCCAGGTGGGTCTTCACGGTGGCCTCGCTGATCCCGAGTTTCCTCGCGACCGCCCGGTTGGTCAGGCCGTCCGCGACCAGCGCCAGCACATCGGTCTCCCGGTCGGTGAGCGACAGCTGCGAGCCGTGCGGGGCATCGATGTGTGCTCGAGGGGAACCGTTCATCAGTTCCCGGACGGCCGCCACGAGTTGGTCGCGGGGCAGGTCCTTCAGCAGGTATCCGTCGGCCCCCGCCGCCATCGCTCTGCGGACGTCGCGCTCCGTGTCGTAGGTGGTGAGTACGAGAACGCGGGGACGCCCGCCCCGTTCCCGCAGCTGCCTGATGGCCGCGAATCCGTCGCCGCCGGGCATCCGGAGGTCCATCAGCACCAGGTCGGGATCGCGCTCGGCCACGACGGCCAGGGCCTCGGGGCCGCTCCCGGCCTGCCCGACCACGTCGATGTCCTCCTCCAGGGCGAAGATCCCGGCGAGGCCGTCCCTGACGATCGGGTGGTCGTCCACCACCACCAGACGGAGGGTCATGAGGGAACCACTGCTGTCACCGTGCATCCTTTCCCCGGCGCGCTGTCCACTCTCAGACTGCCGCCGATCTCTGTCAGGCGATCACGCATACCGGAAAGCCCGTGTCCGGCTGCGAAGACGGGCGTGAAGCCGACACCGTCGTCGGTGATGCGGATCCGCGGCCCAGCGGGTGTGCCGTCGAGGCGCACCCACACCTGGCTGGCGTCACTGTGCCGGGCGATGTTGGCCAGGGACTCCTGGGCGACGCGGACCAGCACCCCGTCGTGTGGCGATGTGGCCGGGGCGTCGTCGGCATCCAGTTCGGTGACGATGCGGTTCATCCGTCCCCAGCCCCTGATGATCTCGTGCAGGGCATCGGCCAGGGGATCGTCATCCAACTGGCGTGGCGCCAGGGCCTGCACCGCCCGCCGGGCCTCCG
>ERZ773070.1074-NODE-1074-length-17619-cov-3.545548_pt1 | contig 17619 bp, 25 predicted proteins | sample MGYA00580618_ERZ773070 | MGnify/ENA primary metagenome ERZ773070 (study PRJEB29015, sample SAMEA2738023) | human oral metagenome | biome: human oral; feature: human-associated habitat; material: dental | place: China | collected 2019 ... | reverse complement strand
ATGTTGTGGATGCGACGCAATGACTGGGTGGTCATACGAAAATGCTTCTTGAAAACCTTGATTCAGACGGAATTTGTATCGGAATTGATAGGGATGCGTCGAATATTGCTCTTGCTCATCAGTTTTTAGAAAATTTTGATTCGCACATTTCAGAAAATTCGAGTTTTGCTTATATTAAAGCCATTCTCGAGAAAAATAACTTTCCACATATTGATTTTATTCTGTATGATTTGGGAGTTTCCAGTGCTCATTATGATGATGCTGAACGAGGATTCTCGGTACGATTTAATGGGCCACTAGATATGCGCTTCAATCGCACAACAGGAAAAACGGCTGAAGATTTGGTGATGACACTTTCAGAAGATGAACTTAAGAAGATTTTCTGGGATTATGCTGATGAGAAAAAAGCTATTTTTATTGCTCGCGCCATTGTAGAAGCACGAAAAACTCAAAAAATTGATACGACCGAAAAATTGGTGAACTTGATTCAAAAAGCAAGTTTTGATAAAAAATCACCATTACGAGTTTTTCAAGCCTTGCGAATTGCGGTGAATGATGAGTTTTCTCATATTCTGAGTTCACTTGAGCAGGCCACAGAGAATCTCAGGATTGGCGGACAAATTGCTGTAATCACATTTCATTCGATCGAAGATCGTTTGGTGAAAAATTTTTTCTCACCACTTCTACAAGGACAAATTGATGAAATCACTGGACAAACAATTGTCCCACCAAAATTTAAAAAAGTAAACAAAAAACCAATTGCTCCAAGCGAGGAGGAAATTCACAATAATCCTCGCGCAAGAAGTGCAAAACTTCGAATTTATGAGCGAATTTCCTAATTTCCTCCAATGAATGCTAATGTTTTAGTAGCAAAAAAAGGACATATTCCATTTTTCTCAGAAAGAAAAGTGGCTCGCGAAAATTTTAGATTTTCATATACGCAGACCTTTATTTTGGCAATTTTAGCGATCGGAGGATTGCTTATCTATTATGCCTTTTTGCAAAACCAAAATGCGACGCGTGGCTATAATGTCCGAACATTGCAAGTAGAAATGCGTGCCCTTCAACTCAAAGAAAATTTGCTTGATATCCGTATTGCTGAGGGGCGCTCGATTGATACCGTGATGAATGCTGATATTATCAATCGTATGGAAAATGTTTCTAATTCATCATTTTTGGTACTCAAAGATACACAATTTACTATGAATCACTAATGCCAGAAGCACTCAAAAGACTTATTGACATGATACACTATTTGCCAGGAATTGGCGAAAAAACGGCGGCTAAACTCGCCTTTTTTTTGCTTAAAGCCAATAGTTCGTATGTGAAAAATTTTGCTGAAGCGCTTGGAAAATTACATTCGAGCGTTCAGGAGTGTAGTGAATGTCATGGCCTCACTGATATGGGCTCAAATATTTGTAAAATTTGTTCTGATCATTCTCGTGACAAAAATATTCTTTGTGTCGTCGAAGATTATTTAGATATGCTTTCTATTGAGCGAACCGGAGTATATCGTGGGATGTATTTTGTACTGGGTGGAGCTATTTCACCAATTGCTGGGATTACCCCCGACAAACTGAATTTTGATTCGCTATTTTCTCGAATCACTGAAGAAAATAATATTTCTGAAGTGATTTTAGCGATGAATCCCAATATTGAAGGGGAAGCGACAAAATTGTATATTAAAGAACGAATGCCGCGAGAAGTAACGATTACGCAGCTTTCTAAGGGGCTTCCACATGCTGGCTCGATTGAATATGCGGATGAGATCACTCTTCTTTCTGCCTTTAAATGAAGATGATAAAAACCTCAAATCGAGGTTTATTTTTTCTAAACTTTTAAAACCCAATAAAAAAACAGCCTTTCGGCTGATTTTTTAAAGAGAATTTACATCAAGTTGGATGCTTGGTCCCATCGCATTACAAATGAAAAGAGTTGTAATGAAGTTTGAGCTTCCTTTCACACCAGAAGGACGAGATTCTTTCATAGTTTTTACGAAAAATGCGATATTTTCAGCAAGTTTTTCATTTCCGAAAGAAAGTTTTCCAACGATAGAGTGAACATTTCCTTGTTTGTCATTTTTAAATTCAAAACGACCTTTTGCGATTTCAGAAGCAATCGCGATCAAGTCTTCGCCAACAGTACCAGCTTTTGGATTTGGCATGATACCTTTTGGTCCAAGGATTTTCGCAATTTTACCCATTTTACGCATCATTCCAGGAGTCGCGATAGCGATATCAAAGTCGATGTGTCCCTGAGCAACAGAATCAATCAAATCTTCAGCACCAGCAACAGTTACACCAGCTGCTTTCAATTCTGCTTCGTTTCCAAGATCAGTGAAGGCACCGATTTTCTTAGTTTTACCAGTTCCGTGAGGAAGTGAGATTGTAGAACGAACGATCTGATCAGCCTGACGAGGGTCGATATTCAAATTAAAGTGAATTTCGATTGTTGGGTCAAATTTTACAGTATTTGTTCTTTCGAGAAGATCAACTGCTTCAGAAAGAGTGTAAAGACGACCTTTTTCAATAAGGCTTGCTGCCTGATTGAATTTTTTTCCGTGAACTTTTGCCATAGAAAATAAAAAATAAAAAATAAAGTGGTCCAAGCGTTCGTGAGAACTCCCAATTTTATGGACGCCAATATTATATGATTTTTTTAGAAAAAGCAAATTTATTTTGCATGATTTTCAAAAAATTTTGTACCTGTATCGTGATCGACGCGAATGCGATTCATATCGTAAAAACTCGGATGATTCCAGTCAAAATTTTTCCCAAAATTTGTCGACCAAGCCAGAGAATATCCACATTCCTCGAGAAATTTTTGACTATTTTTTCCGATTTTCCCCATCGGATAAATAAATAAATTCACCGGTTTTTGCACAATTTTTTCCAAATCTTTTTTAGATTGACAAATTTCAGCTTTTTCAATTTTTTCAGAAACACGATTCAGTGGTTGATGGGTCATTGTATGGCTTGCAATCGTGAAAAGAGAATTATCAGAAAGTTGTTTAATTTGCTCGGAATTTACAAACGCCCTATGGTTGGTTTTTGACGAAATAATACCAAAAATAAAGGGGATTTGGTATTTTTCTGCAATGGGAGCCAAATCAGTGAAAGTATCGATCCATCCATCATCTGCGGTAAAAAGCCAAATTTTTTCACCTGGGAAACAATTATTTTTCATTGATTTTTCAAAATCTTCTCCACTCATAAGGCTGATTTTTTTCTGTTTTGCTAATTCGGAGACAATTTTCATATGAGAATCAAAATTTTTCGGCGTTACAGAAAGTGAGTGTGTCACAGGTGCGTCATGAGGATCATCTTCGCGAACATAATGATACATAAATACCTTAATTGTGGGATTTTTGAAGCATTTTTGAGAAGGTTCTGTTTTGGTAATTGGTTGTTGTATTGTGATTTGCGGGTTGTGCCTTGTGTGTGAATAAAAATTTTGAGAACAATGCATCGATGAAAGGCACAATAAAAAATTCAGAATTCAAAACATTATATTATTTTATTTATATATTTGTACAATTATTTAACTATAATTGTCCGTTTATTTGATAATTTCACCAGGAAGGGTAGTGGAATTTGTTCCTAATACACGCCCTGGATAAATAAGGGTGTTGATGCTAGTGTGCGTTCCATCACCAATAATTGCCCCCAGCTTTCGGCGCCCAGTATCCATGAGTTTTCCTTTATTCATCGCGCGAATATTTTTTTCATCGTGACGAAGATTTGCAACTTTTGTTCCTCAGCCAAGATTTACGAAATTTCCAATAACGCTATCGCCAATATAAGATAGATGCGGAATATTTGTATTTTTACCCACATAACTCGCTTTTAATTCAACAAAAGCACCAATTTTTGACTTTTTTTCAATAGTAGAATTCCCACGAATATAGGCATTTGGCCCAATAATCGCATTTTCTCCAATATATACATTCCCTTCAATATAAGTTCCAGATTTGATAACTGCTCATTTTTCAATAAAAATATTTCCGCGAATTGTTACATTTGGTTCAATAATTGCTCATTTATCGATATTTTCTGAGAAATCCCCGACAATTACATCCGTTCCTTTGAGCATATCCCACGGATATCCAATTGTTGTCCATCGTCCCATGGCTTCTACCGCATGATATTTTTCTTGCTGAATATAAAGATCAATCAAATCCGTAATTTCCAATTCTCCACGAGGGGAGAGCGGAATTTTTTTCAAATCATCAAAAATTGTATCATCAAATTTATGAATCCCAATACTCACCAGGTTTCCATAAATATTTTCTCTTGGTTTCTCAATAATTTTAATCACTTTTCCTGTATCATCAACCTGAAAAACGCCAAAATCCTGAGGGTTTTCTACCGATTTACAAAGTGATGCGAAGTCTTGGTGAAGTGAGAGTTTCTGGATATCAGCCGCATCATAGAGGTCATCACCCGAGAGAACGATAAAATCTCCAGAAATTTTCCCATTAAGCGATAAAATGGCTGCACCGGTTCCAGCTTGCTCGATTTGATCAATATAATGAATTTTTTTACCCAAAAAATTATCACCAAAATATTCACTAAATTGTTCTTTTTTGTATTTTACAATGATAAAAATTTCATCAAAAAGATGAATAATTGGATCAATATTGTGTTCAATAAGGGTTTTTCCGCAGATTTTGAGAAGTGGTTTTGGGGTGGTATCCGTGAGTGGTCGCATTCTGGAGCCTTCGCCCGCTGCCATGATGACAAGATTCATACGCTCTAAAAATAATAAAACACCCTCAGAATACACTTTTCTGAGGGTTTGTAAAGAGATTTTTTTAAATTGTGTAAAATGGAAGCGTGAGAAAACTTTTTCCACCAAATTCGCTGGTGAAAATTTTGCCTTCATTGAGGAACATTCCATATTCCACGCGCGTCCCATAAGAATCATAAAAACTCTTCATTGTTTGTGAAATATTTCGTGGGCTTGAAAAACCAACTTCAATCGGAGTGAGTTTATTATTTTCACGATTTTTGAGAACAAAAGCAATTTCTGTTCCAGATTTTTTCTTCCAAAAAAAGATATCGTGCGTGTCTTTTAGTTTTCGTGAAAGTTCGAGGAAAATAAAATTTTCCATCATCGAGGTTTTGGAGTTTCCAAGACCATAAGTTTGGCCCATTGCGCCGCGATAGTATGATAAATCGCTAAAATATATTTTGGAATGTCGTGAAAGCTCTTTTTCAGGATCCTCACCAAATGGTTCAATCATGCGAATAATGTCGTATTTGAGCAATAATTCTGTATATTTTCGAATTTTTCTGCGAGAAAGATTCATGCTTTTAGCAATATAATCTTCCTTAAAAAGCGTGCTCACATTCATGGCGATACTTCCGATAAAATTCTGAAAATCGCCGCGTTCTTTTTCAAATAATTCCTCGCTCATCATCTGGATTTTTTCTGTAAAACCAGGAATTACGTTTTCCGAGTTTTCAATATTTTCCAAAAAACTTCCGCTTTCTAGGTATTGATGCGCCAATCATTCGATGATTTCAAGATTCGAATTTCCTTTCAAAATTTCTCCAATCGCGATTTTTTCATCAAAATGCTCTGCATATTCGCGAAAAGAAATTTCCGGAATCTCAAAAGTGGCGATATCCGATTCTCCATGAAAATCACGCGTTGTGAAAATAATTTTCCCAACAATGGCGTATTTATCAAGCAAATCGATGATTTCGTAAAAATCAAAAATTTCTGTATGAAAAATAATATAATCAAATGTTTGATGTTCATTTTTCTTGAGTGTTGCGAGAATTTTCTTCTTTTCAAACGATGTAATAGTGAGATTATTTTTTTGCAACAAAAAATCGATTTTCTCAATTTCGTACAAAAATCAATTGTTATTTGTTCAAAAATTTCATTTTAGAGCAATATTTGCATCAGGATTTTCTTCCAAAAATACTGCAAAATTACTCACAAGTTCTTGCTGAGAAGGGAACATAGTAAAATCTTATTTTGCTTATTATAGCAGAAAAATCAAAAATGTGCAAATATCAAAGGATTCTTGCGAGTTTTTATCGCGCTTTTTTAAAATTTTTTCGTAAAGAATAAAGACGATTTTCCGTTTTGTTCCCTTAAAATAAGGGATTTTGTTATTTTTCCTTTATTATCGGAGTATCTTGTTTTTTTGAACAAAAAATATATTCAATTTTACTTGTTGTTATGAGATTTCCTCGAAAATATGAGAAAAAATTTCTTCAAAATGATTCAGGATAAAAGTTTTTTGTGAATGAGATAATATTTTTTGAAAAAAACACATGCTTGCTACATTGGCATCAATAAAATTATTTTTGAAATTTCTCTCAGATTGAATGAAAAAAGAAATTTCTTTTTTGGAAATATTTTTGATCCAAGGAAGCATATTTTTCTCGATAATGAGCCAAAGAATTTCTGAATTGTAGCCACTCACAACATCGCGCGGAGTATATATGGTTTGTTCTTTTGCAACGATAACATTGAGAAAACTTTCCAGCATTTCTACAATAAAAAAATTTTCGGGCGTTGGTTTGGTTGTCAGAGTGATAAAATTATAGTATGAAATTTTGTCTGAATGCACCGAAAAGTCAGGAAAAATACTGAGTTCTTTTTCGAAAATCGGAGATTTTTCGTCAAGAATTAAGATATTTTCCTTTGTGTAATATTTTTCTTGATATTTCTTGCATTCCTCAAAAGAAATTTTCTCGACATTTCCATACGAATATTTGGTGTTAAAATATTTTTTCCCAAAAAATTCGAGCGCCTTTTTATAAAATCATTTGTCTGATAATTCGTCCTGAATGCGAACTTTTTCTTTTTCAAAAACATTTTTATCAAGCGGTCAGAGAAGGTGATTGATGAATTTTTTTTGAAAAATTTTATTGTTATTTGGAAGGTGATATTCTGTATATGTCGTGTAGGTATAGCCATTCACATTTTTCCAGAGAAAAGCATTTTCGTTCGGATGAAAAACTGATAATTTTTCATGCTCAATGATGTGGGCAGAATATTCCGAGTTTTTGATATCAGGAGGTGTTGGAATAATAATTATTGTCATAAAAATTATAGAAAACTATAAAAAAGAACAATTATCATTTGATAACTGCTCATTTTTATTAAAATTGTTTCAAGAAACGAATATCTGCGTGCATGAAATATCGCATATCTGGAATTCCATATTTGATCATAACAAGACGATTAAGTCCGAATCCAAAGGCAAAACCAGAGTATTTTTTTGGATCAATACCTCCCTCCTCAAGAACGTGCGGATGAATCAATCCTGCCCCCATAAATTCGATCCAACCAGAACCTTTACAAACGCGACAATTTTTATCATGCCCGCCACAGAATGGACAAGAAAAATCTACTTCCATTCCAGGCTCCACAAATGGAAAATATCCTGGACGCATACGGATTTTTACTTCTTTTCCAAACAAATCAGAAAGCATAGTTGTAATGGTATATTTCAAATTTCCAAGACTAATGTTTTCATCTACTACAACACCTTCCACCTGATAAAATGTATTATCGTGTGTTGCATCCACATCTTCATTGCGGAATACTCGACCTGGAATAATAGCACGAATTGGGGCTTTTTTATTTCGGAAAATAAGATTTTGCATACATGAAGTCTGCGTTGCCAAAACATTTCCGTTTCCTTCAAGCCAAAAAGTATCCTGCATATCACGAGCTGGATGTGTTTTGGGGACGTTTACCGCATCAAAATTGAGATATTCTGTCGTGAGATCGCTTGATTGATAAATATCAAATCCCATTCGCAAAAAACTATCCTCAACCTCTTTTTGGATAATAGTAATCGGATGAAGGCTTCCATTAAAAACGGGTGCAGGCGCTGTCACATCCTCATATTCTTGCTCAATTTTTTCAGCAACTTTGATTTGCTTGATTTGTTCTTTTTTTTCATCAAAAGCGAGATTGAGACGATCACGAAGCGTGTTAGCGAGGGTTCCAATTTCAGAACGTTCCTCACCAGAAAGATTTTTTAGACCCTTCAAAATGTGTGTGAGTGAGCCATTTTTTCCGAGAATCGTATTTTTGTAATCAATGAGTTCGTTTTCAGAAGTCACATTTTCAAGCCCTTCAAGGGCACTTTTTTCAAGATTTTGTAATTCCGTTTTCATAAATTAAATTTTGAGAGGCATAATAAGATGGCGATATTCTTGAGTGGAAGAATTTTCGGTAGCAACGCCGCGAATCACGATAGGGGAGAGAGGATTTTTGTATTCAAAACTCACATAGTCGTCGCGAATCACATTCAACACAGCAAGTAAATAAGTGCTGTTAATTCCAACGGTATCATCTTTTCATTCTACTGTTCCAGAAATCATGCGATTACTTGTTCCCATATCTGTGTCGCCCGTGAAAATTTCAATTTTCCCTTCAACAAGAGAACGAATGCGTACATTGTGATTATTTTTTTGCGCTACCAAATCAACTTGTTTGAGGGCATTGATAAATTCTGTACGCAAAACCGTGCTTTTTGTTTGAAATTCTTTTGGAAAAAAAGCGCTATATTCAGGAAATTTTCCAGAAAGCAGGCGAGAAGTCATTTTTACAGCTCCAATATGAATCAAAATTTGCGATTCTTGCGTAAAAATTTCAACTTCTTTGATATTTTCTGCGTTCATCAAATGCGACAATTCGAGTGCTGTGCGCTTTGGAATAATAATTGGTGGATGTGAAATTGGATTTTTTGGCACCAAAGAATAATCCGACAAACGGAAACTGTCTGTTGAAGCAAAAATCAATTTTTCTCCTGTTGCATTCATATAAATTCCCGCAAGCATCGGACGAACATTGCCCTCGGCAGCAGAAAAAATAGTTTTATCAATTGCACCACGAAAATCTTCTACATTCAAAATAATTGGATTTTCTTCCGCAATCATTGGGATGCTTGGGAATTTTTCTGGATCCATTCCATGAAGCTTGGTTCGGCCACCATTTGTAATAATTGACGCAGCCCCGCCACCTTCATAGTCAAGTGTAATTTCAGGATCTTGTACAAGTGACACATAGGAAAGCAAAAATTTTGCCGAAAGTGTAAATCTTCCAGGATTTTCCACCTCGACACCTTCCTTAACGCTATATTCAATCGACATTTCCAAATTATTTCCCGTAAAAGTAACTTCCTCGTATCCTGCATCAATCATGATATTTTCAAGAATTGGCGAAAGATTGGAAGTGCTCGCAGCTCGACTGGCTGCATCAATGGCTTTTCGGAAAATATCCGTTTTGATTCGAAATCGCATAAAAATCAAGAGAAATAAAATTCTTTCGCTATAGAGTAACGAAAAACAAAAAAAAATCAACTTTTCTCAAGAGTTTTTTTGCGTTTTTGAAAAAAATCAATATACTGCCGAAGATTTTTAATTTTTTTATACTTTGATATGACAGAACTTCATGAAAAAAGTGCTGGTGGTATCGTGTATAGAAAGCGAAATAATACTTTAGAAATTCTTCTTTTGGCTTGGAAAAATGCTCGTGGCGACACAGAATATGTGCTTCCCAAAGGACATATTGAAAATGATGAAACTGCCGCAGAAACCGCCCTGCGTGAGATTTCAGAGGAAACAGGACTAAATACAGAATTTCTGGAGGTTATCAAATTTATGAATACGATCAATTATTCTTTCATAGCTGGTCACATGGAAGGATCGCCGATGATTCATAAAGAAGTTTCACTTTTTCTCGTTCGATATACTGGTAGCGATGAGCCTCGGCCTCGTCGTGAAGAGCGTTTTATTGGTTATAAATGGTTTGAACCAGAACGACTCAAAGATATTTTCATAAAACCTGATGTCTTCGGTTTTATCGAAAAAAATAAACATTTTATGTAATATTATGGAATTCCTTTATAAAAATAATACAATCACTATTTCATCTGAGAAAAAAAATATTATCCTCGAAAAAAATCATGTCGATTTGGATGGCCTTCAGATTGAGTGTGCAGGCGAATATGAAAAATCGGGATTTTTGATGTATGTTCGTGAGGATCAAAAAATTCATTATTATATGTTTCGTGTAGAAGGTTTTTGGATTGGTTATATTCCAGAAATTCCTACCGAAATTGATGCGAAAATTTTTGATTTTTTCGGTCAACTCGATGTTTTGGTGGCACCTTTTTCAAAAACAGAGCAAAAATTCTTGGAACAAATTGAGCCAAAAATGCTTGTAACATTTGCGCCAACTGGTTCTGATTTGGTAGTAGTTTTTGGTGCAGAAGTAGCTTCAGGCTCGACTTATAAACTCAAGTCACAAGACATTTCGCAAGACAAAACTTCGCTCGTTATCTTGCAATAATTATCAAGATGTTTTTCTAAAAATTTCTACTCATTTTTATAAAGTATTATTTAGTAAAATTTTATAAAAATTGTGAGGAAAAATTTTTCCTGAAAAAAAGTTGAGAAAAATTTGATTTTTTTTTGGATTTTTATATACTTCCGTCGAAAAAGTATTTATTTTATGGCGACAGCAACTACTCATTCTCTCGAAACCGCAACTCAAGCGGCACATTCTGGTCCTCATATTCCTGGGATTTCTGGTGATCAGCTCTGGGAAATTGCAGGGATTCCTATTACAAATACGGTTTTTTCGACCTGGATTTTTATGATTGTACTTTTTTGTTTGGTAGCAATTTTCTATACTGCTATTAAAACAAAAGCTTTTCCTCGTCTTAAAAGCATGGGGCTTGACCTCGTGAATCGCCTTGACACCTTTACGACTGAGACGGTGGGTGATAAAAAATATGCGCGACTGTATTTTCCAATGCTCTGAGGATTCTTTGCCTTCATTTTGCTTGCAAACTTCTTTGGATTGATTCTTGATTGGGTTGGGCTTGTAAGCCCTGCATTACATCACTATTTGCGACCATTCAACTCTGATATGGGAACAACTCTTGCGCTCGCGCTCGTAGTGATTATTGTGTGCCATATTGCCGGCATGATGCGAAAAGGTCTTGTTGGTCACTGGAAACATTTTCTCTTTAATTTTTCTGGTCACACAATTATCGAAAAAGTAATCAATGTTCCAGTTGGTTGGATTCACTTTTTGGGAGAATTCTCTCGTGTTTTGTCTCTCTCAGTTCGACTTTTTGCTAATATTTTTGCGGGTGTGGCATTGATTATGGTAATGCAATACCTTGGAAATATGATTGGAATGGGTGGGCTCGGAGGAATCGTTGTTTTGCCTATCTGGTTCTTTGAATTACTTGTGGCTTGTATCCAAGCATTCATCTTCTCGTTGCTTTCTTGTATTTATATTAAAGAATCTGTGACACTCATCGAAGGTCACTAATTCTCTAATTTTTGAAAATTTGGCGTGAAAATATTTTGAAAAAAATATTTTCCTCCTGACTTTCAGGGATTTCATTTATTTTTTTTCTTTTTTATTATGGTTGCTCTTGCAAAAGGTCTTGCTCTTCTCGCTCTTATTGGTCCAGCTCTTGCGATTGGTCTTATCGGTAAAAGCGCTATGGAAGCGATTGGTCGTAATCCATCTGCTGCGAAAGAAGTATTTACTCCTATGCTTATGGCTCTTGCGTTTGCGGAACTTCTTGGTCTTCTTGCGTTCCTTTCTCTTTTCCTTCTTACAGCGTAATTCAGCGTAATTTTCGTTTTTCAGCTTATTTAATTGACTTTCTTTTTCTATGGCAGACTTGATTCATGTACCAACGCTTGTGATTCAGGCGATTAATCTTGGTATTATCGTATTTGTACTATGGAAATTCTTTTTCAAGCCGTATTTGGCGTTTCTTGATGTGGAAGCGCAAAAACGCGTAAAACTTGAAGAAGATATTTCATCGAGTGCTCACATTGTTGATACAGCTCGCACAGAAGCTGAAAAAATTCGCGATGATGCTCGTATTGACGCAAAAACGATGGCAAATGAAATCGTAGAAAATGCTCGAAAAGAAGCTGAAACTATTCGAACTGAGGCTGCTACTGAGGCAGAACTTGCTCGAAAAAAAGGATTTGCTGATGTGGAACATGAGCGAAAAGTTCTTGCTGATACTATGAAGCAAAAAGTTCTTGATGTTGCTCTCAAAATGAACGAAAAACTTTTTGGAAAAAATGAAGCAAACGAACAATTTCTCAAAAATTCTCATAAAGATATCAATTTTTAATTATGGTTACTCAAAATCTCAACCAGTACTCTCGAGAAGATTTGGAGAATATTTTGATTGTTTTGAAGGATTATAGAAATTCTCTGAAACAAATCGGAAAACGCTCAGAGCTTGCTCATCCAAAACACAAACAAGCAAAATTTTTTCGAGTAGAACACACAGCAGCGATTTCTCAAGAATTTTTAGAAAAATTTTTTGGTGAAGCGGTGAAAAAATTTTTCCCAGACGCGCCAGAAAATACTGAACGCAGATTTGTTCAGAATGAAAAAATTATCGGAGGAATTCGCGTATTTTATGGAGATGATATGGTGGATTTGTCATTTCAGGATTTTGCTCACACTCTTTAATCCATCTTTATTTCAATATTTAATGCTTTTTTATGTCTCATAATTCTGTAGCACTCGCGGAGGAACTGATCCGTGATATAGAAGCCCGACTTGATAGCGCAGAAATTGCCCCAGAACGCAAAAATTCTGGAGTGGTTTCGTATCTTGGTGATGGAATTGCTAAAGTGGTTGGCCTCTCAGACATTGCATACAACGAAGTGGTAGAATTTGAATCTGGTGCTCGTGGTGTGGCAATGAATCTGGAAGAACACTTTGTTGGTGTGGTGGTACTTTCTGGTTTTTCCACAATTCATGAAGGAATGGTGGCAACAGCGTCTGGAAAAATTCTTGAAATTCCTGTAGGGAAAAATCTTCTTGGACGTGTAGTTGATCCACTTGGAAATCCGATTGATGGACTTGGAGAAATTCAGGCTACTGAATATTATCCATCAGAACGCGTGGCTACAGGTGTGATGAGTCGTAAATCCGTTCATGAGCCATTGGCTACTGGTCTTAAGGCGATTGATGCTTTGGTACCAATTGGTCGTGGGCAGCGCGAATTGATCATTGGTGATCGTCAGACTGGTAAAACACAGGTGGCAATTGATACTATCTTGAACCAAAAGGGAACTGGTGTGAAGTGTATTTATGTAGCTATTGGACAGAAAGATTCTAAAGTGGTTGCAATCACTGAAGAACTTCGTAAAGCTGGGGCTATGGATTATACTATCGTAGTATCTGCTGGTGCTTCATCTCCTGCTGCAATGCAGTGGTTGGCTCCATATGCTGGTGCTGCTATGGGTGAATATTTCATGTTCAACGGGGAACATGCGCTTATTGTATACGATGATTTGACCAAGCACGCAAATGCATATCGTGAAATGTCACTTCTTCTTCGCCGTCCGCCTGGGCGTGAAGCGTATCCTGGTGATGTATTCTACCTTCACTCTCGTCTTTTGGAACGAGCTGCGAAATTGAATGATGACTTGGGAGCTGGTTCTTTGACAGCACTTCCAATTATTGAAACTCAGGCTGGTGATATCTCTGCCTATGTTCCTACGAATGTGATTTCGATTACTGATGGGCAGATTTTCCTAGAATCTGGACTCTTCAATGCTGGTATTAAACCTGCCATTAATGTCGGAAACTCCGTATCTCGTGTGGGTGGTTCTGCTCAGACAAAAGCAATGAAAAAGAATGCTGGTAGCCTCAAATTGACACTTGCTCAGTTCCGAGAACTTGAAGCGTTCTCTCAGTTTGCTTCTGATTTGGATGCTGATACAAAGAAACAATTGGAACGTGGAAAACGCATGGTAGAAATTCTCAAACAAGGAATCTATTCTCCAATCGCATTTGAAAAGCAAACATGTATTATTTTTGCTGGAAACAACGGATATCTTGATGCAATTGCCGTTGATGATGTGTTGGATTATGAAAAAGAATTGTACTTGGCACTTGAACGTGAGGGAACAATTTTGAATGCAATTCGTGAAACAAAAGATTTCTCTGACGAAACAAAAGAATCACTTGTGAAATTCCTTGATGATTTTGCAAAAGTGTTTGGTTCTAAAAAATAATTTTTAATTCATTATGGCTGCTGGAAAAGAGATTAAATCCCGTATTAAAACGGTAAAAAATACTGGAAAAATTACCAAAGCAATGGAGCTTATTTCAACGGTCAAAATGAAAAAAGCTCAAGAAAATGTCCTGCAATTGCGATCATTTGCAATGGCGGCACTTTCGATTTTGAAAACTATTTCAAGTGATGAAAATATTTTCAAAAAATATACTATTGCACCAGATACTCAAAAAGAACTCATCGTTGTAATCGCTTCACAAAAAGGTTTGTGTGGTGGTTACAATGTAAATACTTTCAAAAAAGTAATGGAGTATTTGCGCCGCGAAGATGGTGGATATGCTCGTGATAATGATTTTGTTGTTATTGGAAAGCGTGCTCGTGACTTTATTCTTCGAATGAATCATAATATGATTGCTGATTATTCTGATGAAATTAAGGATCCTGCTACAATTTCAGAAGGGCGATCTGTTGTGCGATTTTTGTTGGACGCGTGGAATTCTGGAAAATATTCTAAAATTTCAATCGTGTATAATCACTATGTTTCAGCCATTTCTCAGCTTCCAGTCGTAAAACCAATTTTTCCATTTCAGGAAAAAGAAATTACAGATTTCTTAAATCGTGTTTCTGGCGACGAGACTCAGAAAGATTCGCATGAAAATATTGACTTCATTATTGAACCAAATCCAGAAACAATTTTGGATTATGTGGTTCCAATGATTTTGGATGCAATGGTATATGAAACCATTCTTGAAGCTCGCGCTTCAGAACATGCTGCTCGCATGGTTGCGATGAAAAATGCAAAAGATGCAGCAAGCAAAAAGGCTGGCGCTTTGACACTCATTTACAACAAGGCACGACAATCAGCTATTACAACAGAGATTACAGAAATTGTCTCTGGAGTGGAATCTATGAAAGAATAATTGTGGTAAAAGCTTTAAAAAATCCTCTTGGTCAGGGGATTTTATTTTTTGTTATAAAATTGACATTTTATGTAATACTATCAATAGTTTTTAGAAATATGTTATAATTGGTGACCACATGAGCCAAAAACCTACTTCTCCATTTCTTCAATCTGTTGCAGAATATGCAGCTTTTAATCGGGCAGAAAAAGAAATTGCGAATTCATTGACACATCAAAGCATTGAGAGAACACAAAATCTTATATATGAACTTCTCACGACGAATCCGGATTTTTATATTTGTAGCAAACAGGACGAAAATTTTTGTAGCAATTTCTATAAGCAACATAGCGAGCATATTCATTATTATAATACATTACTTGGTGGCTTGGAAAGAAAATATAATACATCACAAAATGTGGCTTGGTTTCAAATAATGTGTGCCGATTTTCCTAAAAATACAGAATGATATGCATTCAAAATGTATAAAACACTTGATATTAAGTGGTTGAATGTTTTAAATTTTCATACGATAGATTGGCTATACCGCAGATTGCAGGAAGTAGGGAATTCGTTTCAATCGCGCATTTCTTTTAAAATTCCGAGCAATTTCGTGGCGTTAGCAGCACACAATGATCGTTTGGTTATTCATTTTTCTGATTCGCGTTGTATTTCTGAAATACAAAAAATTCTCGATGAATGGGAAAAAAAGATGGGGGTGCCGATGCTTGAGAGATATTATTTGCGAACTGAGGTAGTAATGGATCAAAAAGGTACTTCTTTTTCAGACTTGATTGCCCGACATTATGCAATGGAATTGGCGACGGGTATGTATTCAGTTTGAGGTATTCTTCGTGGAGCGATAGCCGCTTCCAGTAAACCAGGTCTTATAATGGAGACATCGTCGTAATATTTTGTTGATTAAATGATTTAAAACCCCTTTTCAGGGGATTTTATTTTTGATTTTCATCAGGGTTGTGATATGTGATTTTTTGTGCTTTTGCAAAAGAATAGACCATTCTACGGAGTGAGCGCGCCAGATTCGTGATGCTTTCCATGTCGCTAATAGTGGTTGTCCCCACAACGGTTGATTTCATGAGAAGTTGCTTAAAATTTCCATAATCCATATCAAATTCATCAAGTTTTCGCTTGGAAAGATTCTTCGGTTTTGTACCAATCGGCGTATCAATATATTCCAGCAAAACATCAATTTTATGTAAAAATTCGTAGAGTTGCTTATCCATCGCATCTCCATATTTTTTAACTTCTTTGTGTTCAGAAACGAGTTTTTTCAAATAATCAGCACTTTTGGAATACTGATCACGAATACGCAAACATTCTGTGAGCTGTTCAGCAATAGGCTCAGACATACTTGATTTGGCCATTTTGTTGATATAATCCGTAATGCTAGACCCAAGTTCATCAAGCTTATTAATCTTTGGTAAAACTGTTCATTCTTGATGAAGATAAGAAACGAACCCACGAACTGATGTGATCAACAAATCCCGGAAACGATCCAGCTCTTTGGAAAGCGCCTCAATGGCAAGTGGTGGCATGGATACGAGATTTTCGTCTAAATATTTTGGTTTTTCAATCAAAATATCGTCTTTTGTAAAACATTTTTCCAGAAATCGCGCAATATATTTCGCGAGCGGAATCATGAGGAGTACACCAAGAACATTAAAAAGTGTATGAAAGAGTGCTAATTTGGTAGCATCGGATGAATCCATCTTGAAAAATTCGATGAAAATATCCAAAAATTGTACGAGAAATTGCAAAAGCGCGAACGAAACAATTCCGGCAGTCACATTGAACAAAATATGTGCTGAGGCTGCGCGCTTGGCATTTGCGGTCGCTCCCATGGCTCCATAAATCGCCGTAATCGTACTTCCGATATTCGCACCAATAATCGCCGCCGCCGCAGAAATAATTGGCAAATCTGTTGTCGCAGAAAGTGAAAGAATGAGTGCGGTCGAAACCGTTGAAGATTGTGCCAAAAGCGTAATGACAAGTCCGACTCCCAGGAAAGCCACCGTTGACCACATTCCTAGACTCAAAAGCGGTGTAAAATCAAATAAATTTGATGCTTGGGTAAAGGCTTCTTGGATGAATCCGAGCCCGAGAAACAAAATTCCAAAACCTGACAAAATCCCACCAAATGCGCCAAGTTTTTTCTTAAAAAACATTTGTAAAAACACTCCCGCACCGATCATCGGCATTGCAAAAATTTCTACTTTGATTTTGAGGCCGACGAGCGCCACGAACCAGCCAGTCATACTTGTTCCGACATTTGCTCCAAATAGAAGCCAAAGTGAGTTCGCAAAAGTGAGAATTCCCGCATTGATAAACCCGATTGCAAGGAGTGTTGTTGCAGCGGACGACTGTAAAATAGTGGTCGCAATAAATCCTGATAAAAATCCTTTGAGGCGCGTATTGGTCGTTTTTTCAAGAAATTTTACCAATGTTGGACCTGATGCGGCTTTGAGACCATCCGTCATAAGCATCATCCCAATCAGAAAAAGTCCCACCCCACCAAAAAATATTCCGTACGGAAATTCTTGCATAAAAATTTTTTAAAAAATAATAATTCTATTGTAATGAAAAATTCTCATTTTTGCAAAAAATCATCAAAAATTGACTTCGCTTTTTTCTAAAAATCATTAT
>ERZ773070.1072-NODE-1072-length-17627-cov-3.723424_pt1 | contig 17627 bp, 18 predicted proteins | sample MGYA00580618_ERZ773070 | MGnify/ENA primary metagenome ERZ773070 (study PRJEB29015, sample SAMEA2738023) | human oral metagenome | biome: human oral; feature: human-associated habitat; material: dental | place: China | collected 2019 ... | reverse complement strand
GGCGCTGAAGAAGCAGCCGATAGGATGGCCCTTCGGGGGCCGCATGGGGGGCTTTGCTCGTGGCGACGGACAGTTGCCCGACAAAGCCCTCCTCCTATCTTTGCCGCCCTTTATGAAATCGCTCAGAGAACTTTACAAGATTGGTAACGGGCCCTCCAGCAGCCATACGATGGGCCCTCAACGGGCCGCCCGAGCCTTCGCTGCGGACTCGCCCGGCGCACACGCCTTCCGCGTCACCCTCTACGGCAGCCTGGCTGCCACCGGACGCGGTCACTTGACCGACCAAGCCATCCTCCAAGTGCTTCAACCCCTCGCGCCGACAGAGATCGTCTGGCGCCCGGACGTCGTACTCCCCTTCCATCCGAACGGCATGTGCTTCGAGGCCCTCGAGGCCGACGGAGAGACCGTTGCGCTCAGCCGCACCGTCTACAGCATCGGCGGCGGAGCCCTCTCCGACGGCCATTCGCGCGCCGAAACGACGCCCGACATCTACCCCCTGACCACCATCGCCGACATCCTGGCCCGCTGCGAACGCGAGGGCAGCACCTATTGGGAGTACGTCGAGGAATGCGAGGGCGCGGGCATCTGGGACTACCTCCGGGAGGTCTGGCAGGTCATGTGCGAGGGCATCGAACGGGGCCTGAACAACGAGGGCGTCCTGCCCGGCGGCATCGGTGTGCGCCGCAAAGCCGCCACGTACTACGTCAAGGCCAAGGGCTACATCGGTAGCCTCAATTCGCGCGGCCACATCTATGCTTACGCCCTAGCCACGTCCGAAGAGAACGCCTCGGGCGGGCGCATCGTCACCGCGCCCACGTGTGGCTCCAGCGGCGTGCTGCCCGCCGTGCTCTATCACGTCGCTAAGGCACACGAATTCCGGGAAGTTCGCATCCTGCGGGCCTTAGCGACGGCCGGTTTGTTTGGAAACATCGCCAAGGAGAACGCCTCGATCTCCGGCGCAGAGGTGGGTTGCCAGGGTGAGGTCGGTGTGGCCTGCGCCATGGCTGCCGCAGCCGCCTGTCAGCTCTTCGGTGGTACCCCGGGACAGATCGAATATGCGGCCGAGATGGCCCTCGAACATCACCTCGGCCTCACCTGCGACCCCGTCTGCGGCCTCGTGCAAGTGCCCTGCATCGAGCGCAACGCCGTGGCCGCCGCGCGAGCCCTCGACGCGAACGTCTATGCGGTCTACTCCGACGGCAAACACCGCGTCAGCTACGACCGCGTGGTGGAAGTCATGAAAGAGACGGGCCACGACATTCCCAGCCTCTACAAAGAGACCTCCGAGGGCGGGTTGGCCAAGAACGCAATCCTCTAACCCTGCCTTATGGAAATCATTCTCATCCTCGTACTCATCCTCCTCAGCGGACTGCTTTCGATGGCCGAGATCTCGCTCGTATCGGCCCGCAAAGCCAGACTCGAATCGCAGGTCAAGAAGGGCAAGCGCTCGGCGCAGAAGGCCCTCGACCTGGCCCAGAAGCCCGATCAGTTCCTCTCCACCACCCAGATCGGCATTACGCTCATCGGCATCCTCACGGGTCTCTTCTCTGGCGAGGCTTTCGCCCGAGATCTGGCCGGTGTGCTCGCCCGTGTGCCGGGGCTTGAGCCTTATGCGGTCGGGATATCCAAGCTGACGATCGTTGTCATTGTCACCTACCTCACGCTTGTGCTCGGTGAGCTTGTGCCGAAGCGTATCGGGATGAATTTCGCTGAGCAGGTGGCCGAACTTGTGGCTCGGCCGATGGACATCCTCTCCAAGGTGGCTTCGCCGATCGTATGGGTGCTTTCGAAGAGTACGCAGGGCGTGATCCTCCTGCTCGGGCTCAATCGCACGGGCGAGAATAAGGTGACCGAGGAGGAGATTCGGGCCGTCGTGCAAGAAGGCTTCGACAGCGGCGAGGTGCAAGACGTGGAGCAGGACATCGTGGAGCGCGTCTTCACCCTCGGCGACCGCGACGTCGGCTCGATCATGACCCATCGCAGCGACCTCATTTGGCTCAACATGCAGGACGGCATGGACGCCATCCGTCGGAAGGTCAAGGAGAATCTTTACAACGTCTACCCCGTAGCCTCGGAACGCTTCGACAACATCGTCGGCGTGGTCTTCCTCAAGGATTTATTCGGGCGCATCGATCAGCCCGACTTCACACTACAGCAGGTGCTCCGTCCGGCACAGTTCGTCCCCGAGAGCCAGAGCGTCTACAACGCCCTCGAACAGTTCAAACAAGCGCGAGTGAAGTACGGCATCGTCACCGATGAATTTGGTGGCGTGCAGGGGCTCGTCACGCTGGCCGATATTGTGGAGGCGCTCATTGGTCAATTGCCCGATGTGGACGAGGAGTTAGAGATCAAGCAGCGCGCTGATGGCAGTTGGCTCGTCGACGGACAATACTCCTTCTACAACTTCCTCGAGTATTTCGACATGGAGGATCTCTATGCCGACTACGACTACAACACCCTCAGCGGCCTGATCCTCGAGCTGCTTGAGCGCGTGCCCAAAACGGGCGACACGTTCAGCTGGCAGTGCTTCGACTTCGAGATTGTCGACATGGATCGCGCCCGCATCGACAAAGTGCTGGTCAAGAAGCATCCCGTGGCGAACACCTGATGGTCTCCGCGCATAACTACACCCATAACATCCTCAAACGCCCCCTCATCGAATGAAATCGAACCGAACCTTCCGCCCCTACCGGGGTGCTCAGCCCGACGACCGCCAACCGCGTGGCCAACGCGTCACCGTACGCGAGGCTTCGCCCCTCTTGCCCTTCCTTTTTGCCCACCTCACCGACCGCAGTCGGAGTGCCGTCAAGAGCCTCCTGCGCCACGGGCAGATCTGGGTCAACGGACGGGTCACGACCCATTTCGACATGCCGCTCCGTCCCGGCGATACGGTCCTCATTAGCCACGAGCGCGGCCGCCCCGCCTTCAATAGCCCCTACCTCAGGATCGTCTGGGAGGACGAATCGCTAATCGTCATTGACAAGCGAGACGGCCTGCTCTCCGTATCCGACTCCGTGGCGCAGGAGCGCACCGCCTGGGCCATCCTCTCGGCCTACGTCCGCGAGCAAGACCCGAGGAATCGAATCTTTGTCCTCCACCGCCTTGACCGCGGCACGTCCGGCCTAATGATGTTCGCCCGCAACAAAGGCGTGCAGGAGAAGATGCGGGAGGGATGGGCCGACATCGTCACACGGCGCTCATACGTGGCTGTTGTCGAGGGTGTACCAGAGCCTGCGGAGGACACGCTGCGGAACTTCCTCGCTGAAAACAGTCGCATGAAGGTCTATTGCACCGACGCTCTGCATGGCAAGGAGGCCGTCACGCACTATCGTGTCCTCAAGGCCGCGAGTGACTGTGCCTTGGTGGAGTTTACGCTCGAGACTGGCCGCAAGAATCAGATCCGTGCGCAGATGGAAGCCTTCGGTCACCCCATTGCTGGCGACCCTAAATACGGTGCCCAGACCGATCCCGCGGAGCGCCTCATGCTGCACGCCTGTCGGCTGTGGTTCATCCACCCCGAGACGGGTCGCGAGATGCGTTTCGATACGCCCGTTCCCGCCGTCTTTTCCGCCCAAGTGCGCGATCGCGAGTAAGAAGTCGTTTAGGCGCCCCATGCGGTGTGTTTTACGCCTAAATGTCAGTTTTGAGGTGACAAGATTTCTGAGGAGTTGTGCCTAATTGTCAGTCGAAGCCCACTTTGCGATGCGTTTAGGACTCCAGCTGACGATTAGACAGACGAACGTGCCCCAGGGCGGGTCCCGCTTACGGTTAACGTGAGTCCGATGCAAGCAGAGAGCCTCTACGGAAGCCACGCGAGGGCCAAAACGTTTCTGGAAGTGCTTGCGGGACTCCCGCAAACGCCAAAAAGTTTTTCGAGGTCTTTGCAGCATTCCTGCAAACTCCAGAAAGTTTTCCGTGGCCTTTGCAGCATTCCTGCAAACTCCAGAAAGTTTTTCGAGGCCTTTGCAGCGTTCCTGCAAACTCCAGAAAGTTTTTCGAGGCCTTTGCAGCATTCCTGCAAACTCCAGAAAGTTTTTCGTGGGACTTGCAACAGTGTTGCAAACGCCAGAAAGTTTTTCGTGGGACTTGCAACGGTGTTGCAAACGCCAGAAAGTTTTTCGTGGGACTTGCAACAGTGTTGCAAACGCCGAAAAGTTTTTCGTGGGACTTGCAACACTGTTGCAAACGCCGAAAAGTTCTTCGTGGGACTTGCAACAGTGTTGCAAACGTCGAAAGGTTTTTCGGGGCATTTGCAGCATTCCTGCAAACGCCGAAAAGTTTTTCGTGCCATTTGCAGCGTTTCTGCAAAGACCAAAAAGTTTCTCGGGGCATTTGCAGCATTCCTGCAAAGACCAAAAAGTTTCTCGAGGCATTTGCAGCGTTGCTGCAAAGCATTTTCAAAAGCTCTGCGCTGCCTTTAGGGCTCTATCAAAGACATTCTTCCGGGATACGGATCCTCATTCTTTCGCCGAACTCGCGTTTGGAATGTGTTTCGTACAGATTTTTTGTATAGTTCGCAGCATGTATGCCCATTGCGAGGGGGTGCAGATAGATATTCCTTCTATCTTTGCCCCCAATAAAAGAGATTTTACATGAAGCAGCCAGAATCAAGATTAACGCGAAAATACCTGATGGATCATGGCATCAGGCCCTCTACGCAGCGAATTGCCATCATGCAATTTCTATTAGACAACCCTACCCACCCTACGGCCGAAGAGATCCATCTGAAGCTCTTGCCTAAGATCCCTTCCCTCTCCAAAACAACGGTTTACAACACCATGAAACTGTTTATCCGCAAGGGTGTGGCGATCATGATCGATATCGATGGGCGTAACGCACGCTTCGACGGCGACGTCTCTACGCACGCTCATTTTCAATGTCGTTCATGCAATCGCATCTTCGATTTGGCCATTCCAGGCTTGTATTCGACCATTTCGTTAGAAGAAGAATATTCTGTTGAAAACGTTTGCCTCAATATGCGTGGACTGTGCCCCGAATGCAATCGCCGCAAGCAGGCTGAATCCGGTGCAGGTGCAACCAAGACCAACCGGCCAACGCACCCATCTATTGAACAGCTGCTGAATGAGAGTCAAGCGGAAGAAGCCATGGCCCTGCAGCTCGAAAGCGAAATGTGATTATGGTTTGACTCCCCCGAGCCGCTCCACGACCCGGCGCACGATCCGCTCGGGGGCAATACGCGTCATGCAGGCCCAGTCGCCACGATGGCAGGGCTTGTCGCCAAAGGTGGAGCAGGGGCGACAATCCAGATCCTCTTGGATGGCGTCCTCCGGCGACAGTCCGTACGGATAGAAGCCGGCGAAAGGGTGCGTGGCGCCCCAAACAGAGACGATCGGTGTGCCAACAAGCGCGGCAAAGTGCATGTTGGCCGAATCCATGCAGAGCAATACGTCCAAACGGCTGATCAAGGCCAACTCCTGATTGAGCGTGTACCGGCCAGCCATACTCCGCACCCGCGGCCGCGTCGCAGCCCAGCGGTCAAGCACAGCTTGCTCGTCCCCCTTTCCCCCAAATAGAAACAAGGTGATATCCTCACGTCCGGATAGAAGTTCGATCACCCGCTCCATCTGCGCAGGCGGATAGATCTTGCCCGTGTGGCGAGCGAAGGGCGCAACGCCCACCCAATGGCCCGTCTTCACTCCAGCCATCTCGCTGATCACCGCCTCGTCAACCGGATGAGCGACAAAAAGCGACACGAACGTGCGCGAAAACGAGAGTCCAGCTGCCCGAAACACGTCGGCATAGCGCTCTGTTACGGGCCGTAGTGGGCGGATCGTTTTAGGCGGATGCGCCGTCAATGCCCGGCGTGCCTCCCGCATTTTGTCGAGCCGATAGACTGGCACACCCCATAACCGAAATACAACTCCAATCGCCCGACTGCGGATCACATTGTGCAGATCTACCACTCGGTCAAATCGTTCATGCGTCAGCCGAAGGGCCAATCGCACAACGCCCCACAGCGAGTGCTCCGCACCCTTCGTATCAACCCCAACGAGGGTCACATTCTCCGGGCGATGGATAAAAAGCGTAGTGAGAAAAGGCTGCGTCAGCACCGTAAACGCGTCCTCTGGGTGCGCATATGCGACGGAATAGATGATGGGGATAGTCATAGCCACGTCGCCAATGGCCGAGAGTCTGATGATGAGCGTCTTTGCCATAGACGTGTGGTCTAACGATCAAGCCTGATCAGGCAGGGGACTTCCACATACCACGTGCTCAATCACCTGCGGATAATAAGCGTACTCGAGCGCATGCACCCGCGTAGCCACCTCTAAGGCGCTGTCGCCGGGCAATACAGGGCATTGCGCCTGAAAGACGATACGTCCCTCGTCGTAGCAGCTATTAATATAATGTATGGTGATGCCCGTCACCGTGTCGCCAGCTGCGATCACGGCCTCATGCACATGCATGCCATACATGCCTTTGCCTCCGTGGCGGGGCAAGAGGGCGGGATGAATGTTCAGGATTCTCTCCGGATAGGCCTGGAGTATCACGTCGGGGATCTTGTTCATGAATCCAGCCAAGACGATGAAATCAATCGCAGCCTCAGAGAGTTTCTTGAGCACCGCTGTGCCGTCGGCGAAGTCTGCATTGGAAAAGGTCATGGAGGGAATCCCTAAGCGTGCGGCCCGTTCGTGAACCCGTGCGCGGGGATTGTTGGAGCAGATAAAAACGATGTCTACGGACCTATTTCCGGAGAAATATCGGGCGATGTTTTCGGCGTTGCTACCGTTGCCCGAAGCGAGGATGGCTATTCGTTTCATTTCGATTATGGATCAATTGTGGAGCTATGAAGTGCACAAACAAAGCGCGAATGTGCAGGATTTGGGGTTTTTTATAGGGCAAAACCAATGAGTGACGGGGGAAAATACTTTCCTTTGCGGCGCAAATGTAAAAATGTAGTATTACACTAATCTTTAAAACTTAGAATTATGTCTGATGTAGCATCTCGCGTAAAGGCGATTATTGTGGACAAGTTGAGTGTCGAGGAATCGGAAGTAACAAACGAAGCGAGCTTCACCAACGACTTGGGTGCAGACTCTCTCGACACAGTAGAGTTGATCATGGAGTTTGAGAAAGAGTTCGGTCTTTCCATTCCGGATGATCAGGCTGAGAAGATCTCCACGGTAGGAGACGCCATTGCTTATATCGAAGCAAACGCGAAGTAATCCCCACGCTTTTTATTCGTCATGGAATTAAAAAGAGTCGTAGTGACGGGCCTTGGAGCCATCACTCCGATCGGAAACACCGCCCCGGAAACGTGGGCGGCGTTACTGAACGGGGTGAGCGGAGCCGGGCCCATCACTCAGTTTGATGCCTCCAAATTCAAGACGCAGTTCGCCTGCGAGGTGAAGGGCTTCGATGCATCGAAACACTTTGACCGAAAAGAGGCGCGCAAATACGACCGCTACGCTCAGCTGGCGCTCGTATCGGCCACCGAAGCGATCGAAGACGCCGCATTGGACTTGGAGAAGGAAGACCTGAACCGGATCGGAGTCATCTTCGCCGCCGGTATCGGAGGGATCCGCTCGTTTGAGGACGAGGTGCGGGACTACAGCGATGAGCGTGGACCACGCTTCAACCCCTTCTTCATCCCTAAGATCATTGCAGACATTGCAGCGGGACATATCTCGATCAAATACGGTTTCCGGGGGCCGAACTTTGCCACCGTTTCAGCCTGCGCCTCGTCGACGAATGCGATCGCCGATGCGTTCAACTATATCCGACTGGGTAAGGCCAACGTCATCGTAGCCGGCGGAGCGGAAGCAGCCGTGGCCATCGTGGGCGTGGGCGGATTCAACGCCATGAATGCGCTCTCGACGCGTAACGATTCGCCGCAGACCGCCTCACGTCCGTTCAGCGGTAGCCGTGACGGATTCGTGCTTGGCGAAGGTGCCGCGGGGCTGGTGTTGGAAGAGATGGAGCACGCCGTGGCTCGCGGAGCGAAGATCTACGCCGAGGTGGTGGGATCCGGTCTCTCGGCCGACGCGTACCACCTGACGGCCAGTCATCCCGAAGGCTTAGGCGCCATCTTAGTGATGCAAAACGCGCTGGAAGACGCCGGTCTCACACCCGACGCCATCGATTATATCAACGTGCACGGGACTTCGACGCCGATCGGTGACATCTCCGAAGTGCGAGCCATCAAGCAAGTTTTCGGTGATCATGCCTACGAACTGAATATCAGCTCGACGAAGTCCATGACGGGCCACCTGCTCGGCGCCGCCGGAGCCGTCGAGGCATTGGCATCGGTACTGGCGGTGAAGAACGATATCGTACCGCCGACGATCAATCATGCCGAGGGCGACGACGACCCGGAGATCGACTACAAGCTGAACTTCACCTTCAATAAGGCCCAGAAACGCACCGTTCGCGCGGCGCTTTCTAACACGTTCGGCTTCGGCGGGCATAATGCCAGCGTGATCGTCAAGAAATTCGAGAAGTAACGGTGAATCGTTTTTTCCAAATGATAGCAAGGCTCTTTGTTCTTCGGAACAAGGAGCCTTATTCATCGATGTATCGCATGTTGGGATTTTATCCGAACAACATGTGGCTCTATGAGCAGGCCTTCACCCACCGCTCGTCGCACAACACGCCCGAGGGCAAGCGCTCGAACGATAACGAGCGACTGGAGTTCCTGGGCGACGCCGTGCTGGGCATCGCCGTGGCCGACATCCTCTACAAACACTTCCCCAACCAGAAGGAGGGCTTCCTGACCAGCACAAGGTCGAAGATCGTGCAGCGCGAGACGCTCAACCGCATCGCCCTCGAGATGGGACTGGACAAGATGATGGTCTCCACCGTGCGCCCACAGACGCACAACAGTTACATCCTCGGCAACGCCCTGGAGGCGCTCATCGGCGCCATCTATCTGGATCAGGGCTACCGACGCTGCCGACGCTTCGTGCAGGAGCGCATGATAGACCGATACACACCCCTGGATAAGGTGGCGCAGAAGGAAGTGAACTTCAAGTCGAACCTCTTAGAATGGGGGCAGAAAGCGAAGCTGCGCATCGCCTTTGTCCTGAACGAGACGTCGACCGACCAGAACGGCAACCGCATGTTCCAAAGCACTGTCCATATCGAGGACGTGCCCTTCGGAACGGGCGCTGGATACACCAAAAAGGAATCGCAACAGATAGCGGCCAAGAAGGCCATCAAAAAGATTCGGTACGACCGCGAGGCGCAGACGCTGCTTGCCGAACTTCGCCAACGAGCCCTCGAGGCCAGGGCCACCCCGGACGTGCTGAGCGAAGCGCAACCGGAGTAATTGCGGGCTGTTTATCGCTGATAATCATCCCAAACAGAAGGAGCCAATAATCGATCGATTATCGGCTCCTTCTGTTGTTATGGGCCAATTGTATCGTACAATCACGAGAAAAAAACTTTTTCGGCCCATTGTATCGTACAATCACGAGAAAAAAACTTTTTCAGCCCATTGTATCGTACAATCGCTTGAAAAAAACTTTTTCAGCCCATTGTACCGTACAATCACGAGAAAAAAACTTTTTCGGCCCATTGTATCGTACAATCGCTTGAAAAAAACTTTTTCGGCCCATTGTATCGTACAATCGCGAGAAACCCTTTCGGCCCATTGTATCGTACAATCACACGAAAAAAACTTTTTCGGCCGTTTGACTGAGTCAATCGCCCACCAGAGCCCCTCCGCAGGTCTTTGGCGTACTTTTGTCCGCGTCTCCCGGACGAGACGTTGCTTTCATTCGATTATTCACATCCAAAACCATCCATCATGTTTGATTTCCTACAAGCCTACCCCTGGGCACTGCCGCTCGTGATCTTCTTCGGGCGTATCTGCGACGTGACGCTGGGCACGCTGCGCATCATTTTCGTATCGAAGGGCGAGAAGATGAAGGCGCCCATCGTTGGATTTTTCGAGGTCTTCATTTGGGTCGTGGTCATCTCGCAGATCTTTTCGCACGCCAACGACCTCACCGCCTACTTGGCTTACGCCGGCGGCTACGCGACGGGCAACTTCGTCGGCATACTGGTCGAAAACAAGATCGCCCTCGGCTACTTCCTCATTCGCATCTACACCAAGAAGGGCAGCGCCGCGCTGATCCACGAGCTGAACACGAACGGCTTCGGCTCGACCCATATCCGCGGTGAAGGCGCCATTTCCGAAGTCTCGATCATCGAAACCGTCGTCAGTCGGAAATCCGAGCGCCGCGTAGTCAACCTCGTCACCACCTTCGACCCGAACGCCTTCTACGTAATCACCGACATCCGCTCCAAACGCAAAGGCTTCTTCTCCGCCGCCGGAGCGCCCCGACTTGGCAAGTAACCGGCCCACCCTCTACCCTCTATTCTCTACCCTCTATATCCTTATGCAATACAACCTCAAAGCCCCCGACCGCCTGCAAGCCACCGTCACGCTGCCCGCCTCGAAGAGCATCAGCAATCGCGTCTCGATACTCAGCGCACTCGCCCCCGAGGCTGCGCCCCTCATCAACCTGGCCGACAGCGACGACGGCCGCGCCCTGCAACATGCGCTTCGGTCGGCAGACGAGACCGTCGACATCGGCGCCGCCGGTACCGCCATGCGTTTCCTCACCGCCTACTTCGCCGCCCGACCCGGCCGCACCCGCCTGCTGACAGGCAGCGCCCGCATGCGTCAGCGCCCCATCGGCCTCCTGGTCGACGCCCTCCGGGGACTCGGGGCCGACATCACCTACACCGAGCGCGAGGGCTATCCGCCGCTCCGGATCGTCGGCCAGAGGCTGCGCGGCGGCGAGGTGACGATGGATAGCGGCGTCAGTTCGCAGTTCCTCTCCGCCCTGCTGATGGTGGCGCCCACGATGGAACGCGGCCTGCAGCTTCGGCTCACGGGTGCCACCGTGTCGGAGACTTATCTCAGGATGACCGTCGGGCTGATGCGTCGCTTCGGCGTTGTGGTAGAGGAGTCCGATGGCGGGCGGACGTTCCGCGTGGCGCCGCAGCCGATCCGCGCCGTGCCCTTCACCGTAGAGGCCGACTGGAGCGCGGCCTCGTATTGGTACGAGATGGTGGCCCTCGCTCGGGATACCACAGCCACGGTAGAGCTGTTGGGCCTCACGCCGGACAGTCTGCAGGGCGACGCCGCCATTGCTGCGCTATTCGAGCGCCTCGGCGTACGCACCACCTTCACCGACCGCGGCCTACGCCTCGACCGGCTGCCCGGCCATCGCCTGCCCGAGCGCTTCACGTGCGACTGCGTCCTGATCCCCGACATGGCCCAAACGCTCGTCGTCACCTGCGCCGCGCTCGACCTACCCTTCCGTTTCGACGGCCTGCAAAGCCTGCGCATCAAGGAGACGGATCGGCTGGCCGCCCTGCAAACCGAGCTCCGCCGCTTTGGCTTGGTCCTTACGGAGCACGACGGCCGCACCCTCCAGTGGGACGGTACGCGTTGCCCGCCCGAAGCTACGCCCACAGTCGCCACCTATGATGACCACCGCATGGCCATGGCCTTCGCACCCCTTGCGCTCGTCCGTCCGGGTGGCGTCACCATCGCACACCCCGAAGTAGTCACCAAGAGTTATCCCCGTTTCTGGGACGACCTCCGCGCCGCCGGCTTCCGGTTCTGACGCCCTCGTTTCGCCCCCCTCATATTTCATTTTCCGCTTCTTAGAAATTTGTTTCACCATGTGGTATATCCTGATCAGTATCGTAGTGTTAGGCCTCGTGGCCGCCGGCCTGGGGCAATGGGATCGCCGCCGTCGTCGGCAACGATTCGAGCGGGGCGAGATCGCCTCGATGGAGGATGAAACGCCTCAGACCGTCATTCCCGAGGGCTGCTGCGGACAGCACGAGACGTGCGAGCGCGACAGTCTCTTGGCTGCCGTCGCAGCCGGTCGGAAGGCCGAGTATTACGACGACGAAGAGCTTGACGCCTACCGTGGCACACCCTCCGATGCCTATGCCGAACCCGTCGTAGAGGAGTTTCGCGAAGTGCTCTACACCCTCCGCCAGGACGAGGTGCCCGGCTGGATACGCAGCCTCCAACTCCGCGACATCGCCCTGCCCGACGCCCTCAAAGCTGAGACCCTACTCATCGTCGAAGAACTCCGCGACAGTCGAGGGTGAGACGCTGAAAACTTTCATTCATATCGAGACAACATGATCCAAACCCACGCCATCACCAAGCGCTTCGACCGGCTACAGATCCTCAAAGGCATCGACATCGAGGTGCATGACCGCGAGATCGTCGCCATCGTCGGACCCAGCGGCGCCGGCAAAACAACCCTCCTGCAGATCGTCGGTACGCTCGACCGACCCGACTCGGGCCACGTCATCATCGACGGCGTCGACCCCTTCACCCTCAACGAACGGCACATGGCCGCCTTCCGCAACCAACACATCGGATTCGTCTTCCAGTTCCACCGACTCCTACCCGAGTTTACGGCCCTCGAAAACGTCATGATCCCCGCCCTCATCGCCCGCGACTCTGCCGCCGAGGCCGAACGTAAGGCGCGCGAACTGCTCGACTTCCTCCACCTCTCCGACCGCATCACCCATAAGCCGGCCGAGCTCTCCGGCGGCGAAAAGCAACGCGTCGCCGTGGCCCGCGCTCTCATCAACCGGCCCAGCGTCGTCTTGGCCGACGAGCCCTCGGGCAGCCTCGACTCGCACAGCAAGGACGAGCTTCACCGTCTCTTCTTCGATCTCCGTCGCGACCTGGGCCAGACCTTCGTCATCGTCACCCACGACGAAGCCCTCGCCGCCCAAGCCGACCGCACGATACGAATGAGGGATGGCGTCATTATCGATTGACACCACCCCTCGTTACGATTAAAAACACAGGCCGCAGCCGGCGTTCAGCGCTTCTTCCCGGCCTGATATTCGACCCAGCCTAAATAGCCTGTGTCCAGATTGTAGATCACCCGGAAGCCCGCCTTTTGCAGCATCTGCGCCGCCCGCATGCTTCGCTTTCCGCTGCGGCAATAGACGGCCACCGGACGCTGCGCGTCGAGCGACTTTTGCGCACGGTCAAGGAAGTCCGGCGCCGTCACGTCGATCAGCTGCGCCCCATTGATATGGCCCGCCGCGAACTCGTCCGGCCGACGCACATCCACCAACTGTACCGCCTGATCGCGTGCCAGCAGTGCCTCAAACTCCGCCGCCGTCAGCGACGTGATTCCACCTTCGGCCCCTTCCGACGGCGCGCACGCCATCGAGAGCCATACCGAGAATAATGACATAAGTAACTTGATCATTAGTGTTTGCATTAAAAATATCGGCGCCAAAAATAGGGCGTCAAGGCCGCCCGCCAAGTTTTGCCTGGGCGCCCGGCCAGCTTCTCCGGCCTCGGTAGAGGCCCTTGCATCAAGGCAAGAAAGGGAAGACATTCATTCACCTCATTAAAACCATTACCCATTATGCGTTACGACAACACATCCGTCCGGCGCCAAGACCGCCTCCTCGACGAGGCCCGCGCCCTGCAAATCCTTCACGAAGGCGAATACGGCTTTCTGGCCCTCGTCGAAACCCGTGCCGACGCCGTCGCTGGCTATGGCATCCCCATCAGCTACGTCTTCGAACCCTCCACCGACCGCATCTACCTGCACTGCGGCCCCGAGGGCCACAAACTCCGCTGCCTTGACCTCCGTCCATTAGTCACCTTCACCGTCGTCGGCCACACGCGCGTCGTCCCTGCCGGCTTCACCACGGCCTACGAGAGCGTCCTCCTGCGCGGCCGCGCCCTCCGTGGCCTCCCCCCCGAGGAGCGCATGCACGCCCTCGAGCTCCTCATCGATAAGTACAGCCCCAACGACAAGGTCGTCGGACTGAAGTACGCCGAAAAGTCCTTCCACCGCACCGAGATCATCCGTATCGACATCGACTGCGCCTCGGGCAAGCAGAAAGTGATCCGTCCCACAGGCGCCACGCCTGATTGACGCCCCTTTTGTAACTGTCGAAGCCTCGTCTCCGCCCGGAGTCGAGGCTTTTTCTTTTTTCCATTGGCTAGATACTACTATGAAACCATTCTTTCAATTGAAGCACAGCTTTCATCAGCTATGAAAATCGTATTTCATATGAAATACAACTTTCATAGGCTATAAATATCATTCCTTCTTCGAAAATACATAGCCATACTCTATGACGAACCTCATCTATCTCGATACGATGATTCATCAGCTATGATAATCGTATTTCATCTGAAAACTAACTTTCATAGGCTATAAATACCATTCCCTTTCTGAAAAGATATATCCATAGCCTATGACAGATTGTATTTACCTCTATCCAATGCTTCATCAGCTATGAAAATCATTTCTCATAAGAGAACTATTTCATATACCATATAATAACTTGATATCGTCCAAACAACATCTCTCATCGTCTATAAAAAATATACTTCGCATAAATACTCCTCACCTATACAATAACTTATTGATTACATCTAAAGATATATCCTCATAGTCTATGAAAATAGACGTCCAATTGAGAATGAACTATCATAGCCTATAAGAATAGATTTCCGATTATGTATTGATTTTCATAGCATATAAAAGTCCTATTTCTCATGGAAAAATACGCTCTTCGCAGTCCTATTGGGCTTCGACGGGCAACGATAGGCTGTCGGAGGTGCTGCCGTCGTTTTGACGAAATGAAAAGCCCCGCCTGGCTGATGCAGACGGGGCTTTTTGTCAAGAGATCGACCGGCCGCCGCTCCCCTTATGGCAAAAAAAGAAGGAGCCACACCTCACACAGGCAGCTCCTTCTTCTTACTAAACTGAATTCTTGTATGCGAAAGTCCTGTTATTTAGTCCGCGTTCAGCGTGACGCGCTTGAAGGCGGTTACGGTGAGCGTCTTGCTCTGCTGCTGCAGGTATTGCTGGACGGTCAATTTGGCATCCTTGACGTACTCCTGCTGCAGGAGGGTGTTCTCTTTGAAATACTTCTGGAGGGCGCCCTCGGCGATGCGGTCGAGCAGATTCTCGGGCTTACCGGCCTGACGGGCCTTGTCGCGGGCTACCTCACGCTCGGTGTCGAGCACATGGGCGGGCACCTCGTCCGGGGTCACAGCCACGGGGTTCATGGCGGCCACCTGCATGGCGATCTCACGCGCTACGTGGTGGTCGACCGGCTCGTTGAAGGCTACGATCGACGCGAGCTTGTTGCCCGGGTGGATGTAGGAGACGGTGGCGGCGCCTTGTACGGACTCGTAGTATCCGAGCTCCATCTTCTCGCCGGTGACACCGATGCGGTCCGTGATGTGGTTCTCTACCGTGCGACCTCCCTGCAGCGTGGCTGCGAGAAGGGCCTCTTTCGAGGCGGGTTTGCCGGTCATGGCGGCGTTCAGGATGTCCTGCGTCAGCGCCACAAAGTCAGCATTCTTGGCTACGAAGTCGGTTTCGCATTTCAGGGCCACGATGGCGGCGAATCCGCCCTCGTCGGCTGCGAGCACGCAGCCTTCGGCGGCCTCGCGGTCGGAGCGTTTGGCGGCCACGGCCTGACCCTTCTTGCGAATGATCTCCATTGCCTTTTCAAAGTCGTTGTCGGCTTCTTCCAAAGCCTTTTTGCAATCCATCATCCCGGCTCCGCTCATCTTGCGGAGGTGGGTGATATCTGCCATTGTTACTGCCATATTGCTATGATTCTCCTTTGTTTGGTTTATGTGGATTCGTTATTCCTCTGAGGTGGCTTGTCCTTCGGCGGCCGGGGCTTCAGCTTCGGCTGCAGGACGAGCCTCGTCGTCACGACGTGAGCGGCGGGCGTTCGACTTGGCGCGGCGATCGCGACGCGGATTGTCTTCGCCGGCTCCCTCTTCAGCGGCGTGGTTGCGCTCGTCTTCTTCCTTATCGCGGGCCTTGCTCTCTTGGAGGCCTTCGTGAATGGCCTGGCAGACGGTGCCGACGATCAGCTCGATGGACTTGGTGGCGTCGTCGTTAGCGGGGATGACGAAGTCGATATTGCTCGGATCGGAGTTGGTGTCGACGATGGCGAAGACGGGAATGCCGAGGCGCTGTGCTTCGCGTACGGCGATGTGCTCCTTGAGTACGTCTACGACGAAGAGTGCCGATGGCAAGCGGTTGAGGTCAGCGATAGAGCCGAGCATCTTCTCGAGCTTGGCGCGCTGGCGGGTGATTTGGAGTTTTTCGCGCTTGGAGAGGTTATCAAACGTGCCGTCCTTACTCATCTTGTCGATGGTGGACATTTTCTTGATGGCCTTGCGGATGGTGGGAAAGTTGGTAAGCATGCCTCCGGGCCAGCGCTCGGTGACGTAGGGCATACCTACGGAGGAGGCCTTTTCGGCTACGATCTGCTTAGCCTGCTTCTTGGTGGCCACGAAAAGGATGCGTCCCTTACCGGCGGCGATGTTCTTGAGGGCATCGGCGGCCTCGTCCACCTTGGCGGCTGTTTTATACAGATCGATGATGTGAATACCGTTGCGCTCCATGAAGATGTATGGAGCCATGGCAGGGTTCCACTTCCTTTTTAAGTGTCCGAAGTGTACGCCTGCTTCTAATAACTGTTCGAAACTAAGTCTTGACATTTCTTGGGGTGTTATGATCGTTTACTTTCTCTGTTCGTAGGATCAATCGTGCGGTAGTCTCTATCTGCCTCTCAGCATGTATGGGCTGAGAATCCGCATGATTTAGATACTAAACGTCTTCTCTCTGTCTGCTTCCCGTTTTGGAGGTGTATATATAGGTATACATCAACGTTTGCTGAACTGGAAGCGCTTGCGTGCTTTGGGACGTCCCGGTTTCTTACGCTCCACCTCACGGGGGTCGCGGGTGACGAATCCTTCAGCCTTCAGTGCGGGCTTCGACTCGGGATTGATCTTGATCAATGCGCGGGTGATGGCCAGACGGGCTGCTTCAGATTGTCCTTTGAAGCCTCCGCCTACGAGGTTGAGCTTGATGTCGTACTGTTCGGCCACGCTGAGGGTGTTCAGGGGTTGCTTAACGACGAACTGCAGGATGGAGGAGGGGAAATAGTCGGCCAGTTCGCGGCGATTGACCGTGATCTTGCCCGTTCCTTCGCTGATATACACGCGTGCGATGGCGGCTTTACGCCTTCCGATTGCATTTACTGTTTCCATGAATTCTTCAGTTGAGTGAATTAATATCTATCGACTTGGGCTGTTGCGCCTCATGTTTGTGTTCGGTGCCGGCATACACGTAGAGGTTGCCGAGCAGCTTATCGCCCAGACGATTTTTGGGCAGCATGCCTTTTACCACTTTGCGGAAGAGGCGATCTTCACCCTTGGCCTTGAGGCGTGCGGCCTCGCGGCGCTGGGCCTTGGTCGGGCGGGGCTGGTTAGTGGACACGCGGTGCTCCTTGTGGTGCGGGTGCGAGCGGACAACGAGGTGGCTGAACCGTCAACGAATCATGGTTGTACCAGTGCCATTCTGCCCGACGATCATGTGGGAAACCACGTCCGGTGTCTGCCGGTGGCTGATTGTGACGCATCGGTCGTCGTCGGCCGGGCGCCCGGTTCGGTGTTCAGGCAGAATTCGGACGGAATCAGACCGCGTGGTCCGGAGTCGCCCGGGCAGAGAGGAGTGTCAAACATGATGGATGGCCCGATGGAAGACCATCTGGAGCTCCTCCAGCAGACCATGTCCACTGACTGGGGCAACTGGATGCAGTCCGTGAAC
>ERZ773070.1071-NODE-1071-length-17652-cov-93.239700_pt1 | contig 17652 bp, 10 predicted proteins | sample MGYA00580618_ERZ773070 | MGnify/ENA primary metagenome ERZ773070 (study PRJEB29015, sample SAMEA2738023) | human oral metagenome | biome: human oral; feature: human-associated habitat; material: dental | place: China | collected 2019 ... | reverse complement strand
TGCAAGTGGATAGCACATTATGGATGGCTCATGGCATTATAGCAAAAGAGCGAGCTATGCAAGAGTTGTATGATACGTGGGGAAAATAGGACTGACTAAGTATGTGTCATACATTTAGCAACAGATTGTAAGGGTTGATATATAATTATTTAAAAACTTATATATACATTTTAGTCATATTCGATATAGATAATCGATATAGATTATAAATTCCCATGATATAAAGGTTGCTTCCTCTTGTGAGGGGGTAACCTTTTAGCATGTATCAAATTCCTATGTTTTTTAGTAGGAATAGTGGTATACTATGTACAGTATCAGTGAAATACCAGAAGACTGGTTGTCATCTACTTTCATAAACCTAAAGAGGGGTGGCATTGCCACTAGAAAGATTTGAGGTAAGTACTATGTATGATGTAAAATCTCCAAAGGCGGAGGAATTTATTTCCCATCAGGAAATCCTTGATACTCTTGCCTATGCAGAGGAAAACAAGGAAAATCGGGAGTTGTTAGATGCTATTTTAGCGAAAGCTGCTACATTTAAGGGATTAAACCACCGAGAAGCAGCAGTTCTCTTAGAATGTCCGTTACCTGAATATAAGGAGAAGCTTTTTGCTTTAGCAAAGGAAATCAAGAAGGCTATCTACGGCGATCGTATTGTTCTATTTGCACCGTTATATTTGTCTAACTATTGTATCAATGGATGTGTGTATTGTCCGTATCACTCCAAAAACCGCGATATTAAACGTAAAAAATTAACGCAAGACCAAATCAGAGAAGAGGTTATTGCGTTAGAAGCGATGGGCCATAAGCGTATCGTAATTGAGTCTGGTGAAGATCCTCTTAATAATCCACTTGAATATATTTTGGAATCCATCAAGACGATTTACGGTATCAAAAATAAAAATGGTGAAATCCGCCGTGTCAACGTAAATATTGCGGCTTGTTCCGTTGAGGACTACAAAAAATTACATGAAGCTGGTATTGGCACATATACATTATTCCAAGAAACATATAACAAAGAAAATTATGAAGCCTTACATCCTACAGGCCCTAAGAGCGACTACGCCTACCATACAGAGGCGATGGACCGCGCTATGCAAGGTGGTATTGATGATGTAGGTATCGGTGTTCTTTATGGCTTAGAACATTACAAATACGATTTCGTTGGATTGTTGATGCACGCTGAACATTTAGAGGCAGTATTTGGTGTAGGTCCACATACTATTTCTGTACCTCGTATTTGTCCAGCTGATGATATCGATGTAGATGATTTCAGTAATGCTGTGCCTGATGATGTATTTGAAAAAATTGTTGCTCTTATCCGCGTATCCACACCGTATACAGGTATGATTATGTCCACTCGTGAAAGTCAGTCCATGCGTGAACGTGGCTTGGCATTAGGTATCTCCCAAATTAGTGGTGGATCTCGTACTAGCGTAGGTGGTTACAAAGAAGAAGAAAAGCCAGAAGATAATACGGCACAATTCGATCGTAGTGATACGCGTACATTAGATGAAATTGTTAACTGGTTGCTAGATCTTGGGTATGTTCCAAGCTTCTGTACTGCATGTTATCGTGCAGGCAGAACAGGGGACCGTTTCATGGCCCTTGCTAAATCCGGTCAAATTCACAATTGTTGCCAACCTAATGCGTTGATGACATTGAACGAATATATCATGGATTACGGTGATGAAAAGACTAAGGCTCATGGTGCTAAGGTCATCGAACAACAGTTAGAAAATATTAAAAATGATTTAGTTAAAGATAAAGCTAAAGCTTATATTGCACAGATGAAAGACGGCGAACGGGACTTCCGGTTCTAAGGAATTCACTGATATGGAGCCTCCTATTGATAATGGGAGGCTCTTTCTTGTTGAGAAAATAGCAAAGCTTAAATGAGAATAAAATATATAAAATGGTTTATTTTATTTGCGTTTTAAGGTATAATAAATAAAAATGATAATGATAATACGTTGAATTCAAGAATAATATTGATTATAAACTACTGAGGGATATGATGATTAAGAAAAAACGTTGGCGCCTTTGTGAAGGTGACCGAGAGAAAGAGAATATCTTAATCCGTGAACTTGGTGTAAACCCTATTGTGGCTAAATTAATGGTGAATCGTCACATTGATGTAGACGAAGGTCGTCAGTTTTTACAAGGTACTTTGTCAGATTTGTTAGATCCATTTACATTAAAAGATATGGATGTGGCTGTTTCACTAGTTCTGGAAACAATTGAAAGTCACAAACCAATCGTCATTTATGGTGATTATGATGTAGATGGTATTACTGCAACATCAGTACTTTATCGATTTTTAAAGAAATTAGGTGCCGATGTTACCTATTACATACCAGAACGTCAAAGTGAAGGGTATGGTCTCAATTTAGAGGCTTTAGAGCACCTTATTGAACGGGGAACTGCTTTAGTCATTACAGTAGACTGCGGCATTAGTTCTTACGATATTGTAGAGACTGTACGGGACCGCATTAATATGATTATTACGGATCACCATACGGCTCCTGATATGATTCCACGAGCAAAGGCGGTTATAAATCATAAGCAAAAGGACTGTCCATATAAGGATAAAAACTTATCTGGCGTAGGGGTTGCTTTCAAATTATGCCAGGCCTTGTGGCTTACAAAGCACGGAGAATGGTACTTAGATGATTTAGATATCGTTGCACTTGGAACTGTGGCCGATGTAGTACCTTTGGTCGGTGAGAATCGCATCATCGTAAAAGCAGGTCTTGAAAAAATAAATAGTAATCCTAATATAGGGATTGAAAAGCTTATTGATGTAGCGGGACTCCATGAACGAACCATCACCTCTGGACATATTGGTTATACTTTAGCACCTCGCCTTAATGCAGCGGGGCGCGTAACGCATGCAACGCGTGCTGTTGAACTACTCGTGACCGATGATGCAGATATAGCAGAGGCAATTGCAGAGGAATTAAACGAAACAAATCGTGAACGACAAGAGCTAGAACGAAATATTCACGAGTTGGCTCGTATAGATGTAGCCAATCAAGGACATAAAGCTGATTATGTAACTATTGTGGCCGGCGAAGAGTGGCATCCCGGTGTCATTGGTATTGTTGCCTCTCGTCTAGTAGAGGAGTTTTACAAACCAACCTTAGTTATCAGCATTCATGATGGCGTTGGTAAAGGCTCGTGCCGTAGTATAGATGGCTTTAACATATATGATGCATTAAAATCTTGCGAGGATATCTTGCTACAGTTTGGCGGACACTCTGCGGCGGCAGGCTTTAGCATCGATGCAAATCGCATTGATGAGTTACGAGACCGTTTAACTAAGTATTGTAAAGAAGTTGTTACTGCTGAGGAATATATTCCCGTTGTGGCCATTGATGCGGAACTACCTGTTGATGATATCGATGTCGATATCATTGACCGCATATCAGACCTTGAGCCTTATGGGATGGCCAATAGCACGCCAGTCTTTGCTATTATGGAAGCTACCGTGCAAGATATTATGCTCATGGGCCAATTAAAAAATCACTGTAAGGTAATTTTTGAAACTTCGAATGGCACATTAGATGCTATCGCTTGGAATCGTCCAGACTTATTTAAATCTATCTTCGTGGGAACTGTGGTAAAAGTGGCATTTTCTTTGCAAAAGAATGAATGGCAAGGCATGGTTTCTCCTCAGCTCATGATTCAAGCTATTGAACCGTTGACTGAAGAGCCGATTAGGCTTTCTACAGATGGGCTTAGACAAATGTATGTCATAATAAAACAGTCCATGCGAGGTCGCAGTCAATCGGTTTATAATGTGGAACAAGATATATTGCGCCGCAAGCCGGCAGATCAGAATAATCGCAGTGCCCTTACATCTATCGATGTATTTAAAGAATTGGGCATTGTTGAAGAATATACAAGTGATGATGGTCAATTAATGCTTAGATGGAACGCCATTGAAGGAAAATTAGATCTTGTCACATCCGTAACATTCCTTACTTATAGTGTATAGGAGGTGACATCATGACAACTGTAAATGAAGAAGGCAAAGCTTTGGTGGAACAAACTACTTTTGATAAAAGTAAAGCCTTAGCTGAGTTTATGGAGTATATCCATACGTATTTAACAGATGATGAGTGTGACCAAGTATTAAAAGCTTTTGAGCTTGCTGATAAGGCTCACGAAGGTCAGTTTAGAGCTTCCGGTGAACCATATATTATGCATCCGCTGGCTGTAGCTGATATTTTGGCGCACTTGCAAATCGACCATATTACTCTCATGGCAGCTCTTATGCATGATGTGGTCGAAGATACATCTTACTCGAAGGAAGACCTAGAGGAGATGTTTGGCTCTGAAGTAGCATTCCTTGTTGATGGGGTAACAAAATTAAATCAATTCCAGTATGAAACAAAAGAAGATCGCCAAATGGAAAACTATCGAAAGATGATTTTAGCCATGGCGAAGGACGTACGTGTCGTAGTTATTAAATTGGGTGACCGCTTACATAATATGCGTACCTTAAAGCATATGCGTAGTGATAAGCAAAAGCGTATTGCTAAGGAAACCCTAGAAATCTTTGCACCTTTGGCACATCGTCTCGGTATCTTCAATGTGAAATGGGAGTTGGAAGATTTATCCTTCCGTTATTTAGAGCCGGAAAAATACTATGATCTAGTTGATCAAATGAAACAAAAACGCCAAGTCCGTGAAGACATCGTTAATGATACGATGAGTCAACTTACAAAGGCTTTAAGCGAAGCTCATATCAAGGCGGATATCAAAGGTCGTCCAAAACACTTCTACAGTATTTATAAGAAGATGAAAAAGGACAATCGTGATTTATCCCAAATTTATGATTTGCTTGCCGTTCGTGTAATCGTTGATAGTATTCCTGATTGTTATGCAGTACTTGGCATTGCACATAGCTTGTGGAAGCCATTGCCCTATCGCTTCAAAGATTATATTTCCATGCCGAAGTCTAATATGTATCAATCCTTGCATACCACCGTTATCGGTACGATGGGGCAACCTGTAGAGATTCAAATTCGTACTTGGGAAATGCACCGCGTATCTGAATATGGTGTGGCTGCTCACTGGCGATATAAAGAAGGAAATAAAAACGGCGATAAAGAATTCGATCAAAAGGTTGCATGGCTGCGCCAGGTTCTTGAATGGCAAGATACGAGTAATCCAACGGAACTCGTTAATGCTCTGAAATTAGACGTTTTCTCTGGCGAGGTATTTGTATTTACGCCAAAGGGCGACGTTGTTAAGTTGCCAATAGGCTCTGTACCGCTCGACTTTGCCTATCGCGTTCATACCGATGTAGGTCATCATTGTGTAGGCGCTAAGGTAAACGGCAAAATTGTACCGCTGGATTATACCTTGCAAAATGGTGATATTGTTGATATTATCACATCCAAAACAGGTCGTCCTAGCCTCGACTGGTTGAATATCGTAGGTTCTTCTGAAAGTAAGAGCAAGATTCGCAACTGGTTTAAGCGCGAAAATAAAGCTGAAAATATTGAAAAAGGTTTAGACTCTCTTGAAAAAGAAGCGAAACGATTAAATCATAATTGGAAAGAATTATGTGCAGACAACCGTTTACAACATGTAACGAAACAACTTAAAGCCGGTACAGAAGAGGAAATGTTTGCAGCCTGTGGCTATGGCGGCATTCCTGTAAGCACTGTTCTGTTGCGTTTAATTGAACTTTATAAAAAGTCTAAAGAGGTAGAGGAATCTAAGCGCAGCACAGAGCAAATTATCGAGAAATTAAAATCTCAAGGACAAAAGAAAACTAAAAATGGCACTGGTGTTCTCGTAAAAGGTGAAGCTGGTGTGATGGTGCGTATGGCAAAATGCTGTAATCCTGTACCTGGTGATGATATTATAGGTTACATAACCCGTGGTCGTGGCGTGTCTATTCATCGCTGTGATTGCCCTAGCATGGGCCATTCTGCTGAAGACTTAGAGCGGATGATAGAAGTCTCTTGGGACGGTTCTTCTGGCGAATCTTTCCACGTAGGCATTGATATTCAAGCTTATGATCGAGCTGGTATTCTCATGGAAGTTATGGCGGTGCTTTCAGAATTGAAAATCACCATTACTAACATCAATGCTAAGGTTCAAGAAGATACAAAAAATGTAAGCATCAATTTGGTGGTTGATATCCGCGATATTTCGCAACTAGATTTCGTAATGACTAAATTGCGTCGTATTCGTGAAGTTTATACTGTTCAACGTAGTAAAGGAGGGGCTTAATGAGCGAACAACAATTAGTACTTATGCGCATGCCTTTAGGTCCATTAGGAACAAATTGCTATGTTATCGGTGATAAAGCGATAGGTGAAGCTTTCATTATCGATCCTGCAACAGCTGAAGTACTAGATGCGCTAAAAAAACATGACTTAAAGCCGAAGGCGGTTGTACTCACGCATGGTCACGGCGACCATATCGGTGGGGTACAAGAGATTGTAGATGCATATCAAGTTCCTGTATATATGCATAAGGGGGATGTGTCATATTTAGCGGATCCAGAGTTAAATCTCAGCGCTTATAGCAACCCTACACCGATTAAGGTGAAGGCAGATATCATCGAGGTTAAACAAGGTGACCATATTACATGTGGGGCTATCGATTTGGAAGTACTTGAAACGCCAGGTCATACGCCAGGAGGTGTGTGTTATTACATGGAAGGTCTTGTGTTTGTAGGGGATACTTTATTCAGAGATTCCGTAGGCCGTACAGATTTTCCAAATGGCTCTTATGAGACTCTGATATCATCTATTAAGACTCAGCTTTATACATTGCCTGATAATACAATGGTTTATCCTGGTCATGGACCGGAAACAAATATAGGGTATGAAAAACAATACAACCCATTCGTTGGTCAGTAGATTTAAACGAATTATTTTTTACAGTCGAGGGGAAATTTATCATGAACACAACATTAGAAAAATTAAAAGAACGCATTAAAGACAAAAAGTACAAATTGACAACTCAACGTCAAACAATCTTGCAAGCATTTATCGATGCTGAAGAAAATCATTTGAGTGCTGAAGATGTATATGTTCTTGTAAAAGAGGTGGCACCTGATATCGGGTTGGCAACAATTTACAGAACTCTTGATCTCTTCACAGAACTTGATTTGTTAAAACGTCTTGATTTTGGTGATGGCCGTAATCGTTATGAATTAAATGACGAAGAGTTCGCTCATTTCCATCATCATTTGATTTGCGTAAAATGTGGTAAAGTATCCGAGTTTGAAGATGACATGCTTGAAACATTGGAGTCTATCATCGCTAAGAAATTAAACTTCCGCACCATTGATCATCAATTGAAAGTATATGGTTACTGTAGTGATTGCCAAAATCATATGACTGAAGCAGAATTAGAAAAGCTTGAGCGTATGTCCCATCATGGTTAATGGATATCTATATACGGGTCCATTACCACTTGGCTCCGTAGTAGCTCATAACTGCGGCGCGGCAGGACTCTTTTCTGATAAGGTACATCCAGAGGTTATCCTTGAAGCGCATGAAGTGGAAGGAATATATACATTAACTGTTACTATTGGTGATACAATTAAGATTTTTGAAGGAACTGTTTCCTCTATGGGGCGTCGTCAAATTGGACAAGCCTTGTTGCGCTATTTGCGTGAATATCAAGGCTTACCTGCTGAGGCTCCATGGGGAACCATGGTAGGTGTGCGCCCTACAAAGCTACTACATAAATATATAGATACATATGGCTCTGTCCACGCAGCAACTCGTCACATTAGGGACGAGTTTTCTGTGTCTATGGAAAAGCTTGCTACTTTGGGGGCCATTGGCGAATATCAACGTCCGTTTCTATCTGATACAGACGATAAAAAGGTAAGTCTCTATTGTGGTATTCCTTTCTGCGATACGCGTTGCGTATATTGCTCGTTTCCATATGGTCTTTATCAGGATTATGCTGGTAAAAGTCAATTTCTAAGTGCTTTAAACCGTGATATAGAAGATATGAAATCTATCGTTGCTTCCTATGGCCTAACAGTCGATACTCTCTATATGGGCGGTGGTACTCCGACAGTGCTAGAGGATGAAGACTTTCACCAGGTCCTAAAACAGTTATCTCTACTCGTATCTGAAGGACATGAATTCACTGTAGAGGCCGGGCGGCCAGATTCTGTTAATCCTACTAAGCTACGCTCCATGCTTGAGCTAGGAGTGAATCGCATTAGCATTAACCCGCAAACGATGCAAGATAATATTTTGCGTCGCATTGGACGCGGTCATAGCGTACGGGATGTTGATGAACTTTTACAATATGTAAAAAACAATACATCATTAGCCGTAAATATGGATTTTATCGCAGGCTTGCCTAACCAAACGATGTCAAACATGATAGAGAATATGGATTATGTATGTCAAAATCTGCCGGAAAATGTTACAATTCATACGTTAGCATTAAAACGTGGTAGCCCGTTGTACGATTTACATATGGAAGATGATATTCCTGAAGAAAATCTCGTTGCAGAAATGGTACAATATGGTAAAGCGCGTCTTGAAGCGGCTGGTTATGTGCCATATTATTTATATCGCCAACAATATATGAGAGGGCAGTTAGAGAATATCGGCTATACCTTGCCTGACAAAGCATGCGAATACAATATTCAGATCATGGAGGAACGTCAAAGTATTCTATCCATGGGGCCCGGTAGCTCGTCTAAGTGGATGCGAGCCCCTGAATATCGTCAGCTTAAACAGCATATGCCGAAAGACGTAGATGTTTATCACGTAACGATAGATGCACTTTTAGAGAAACGACATAAAATTTGTGAAAGATTTTGGGAGGTTGTGTAATGGCTATAAGAAAACCAAGAGGTACACAAGACTTTTTGCCAGAACAGATGATAAATTGGCACTATATTGAACAACGTATGCGCGAAATTTGTAAAGTATACGGCTTCAATGAAATTCGCACACCTGCCTTTGAAGAAACTAAATTATTTTTGCGAGGTATCGGTGAAACTACAGATGTAGTACAAAAAGAGATGTACACCTTTACCACCGGTGATGACGGTGGTTCTAGCTTTACCTTGCGCCCTGAAAATACGGCGTCTGCTGTGCGCGCATATTTAGAAAATAAAGTATATGGTAAAGAAGGCCTTACAAAGTGGTATTACATGGGCCCTATGTTCCGTCATGATAAACCGCAAGCAGGCCGTTATCGTCAATTCCACCAATTTGGTGCAGAGGTACTAGGTTCTCAATCTCCAGTGGTAGATAGCGAAGTTATCTGCATGGTTGTACAACTGTTAAAAGACTTTGGTCTTAAAGACCTCAATGTAGAGGTGAACTCCGTAGGTTGTCCAACATGCCGACCTGTATACCGTGAAAAATTAATCGCTTTCTTTGAACCTAAAAAGGAACAATTATGTAGCGACTGCCAAGAGCGTTTATACAAAAATCCATTGCGTATCTTAGACTGCAAAAATGAAACATGCAAATCCTTATCTGTAGGTGCTCCTGAAATTCACGAGCATTTATGTGAAGAGTGTCATGATCACTTCGAAGAATTGAAAACATATTTATCTGCTGCTAATGTGCAATATACATTGAACCCTCGTCTCGTACGTGGTCTTGATTACTACACTAAAACAGCCTTTGAGGTACAATATACTCCTTTAGGTGCTCAAAGTGCCGTAGCCGGTGGTGGTCGTTACGATGGTCTCGTAGAAGAGCTCGATGGACCGCATACCCCAGCTATCGGTTTTGCTATGGGCATGGAGCGCTTATTATTAGCTCTTGAAAAACAAAATTTATTGCCTGAACCAACTGTAGAACCATCTGCATTCGTAGTAGCTCTTGGTGATGCGGCTAAGGTAGAGGCTTTCAAAATTTGCCAAAAACTTCGCAGTCTTGATATTCCTGTTGAAATGGACGGGCAGGGCAAAAGTATGAAGGCACAATTAAAATACGCTAACAAAATTAATGCGAAATATGTTATTATATTGGGTGATGATGAATTGGTTCGTAAAGAAGCCATAATTCGATTCATGGATACTAGTGAACAAGAGACTGTATCTCTTGATACAGTGGCTGAACGTATAACTTCTTTGGTGAAAGGATGACAATTAGAATGGAAACAATGCAAGGCTTACACCGTACGCACGGTTGTGGCACCATCTCTGAACAAGAGGTAGGTAAAGAGGTCGTATTATGTGGTTGGGTTGAACGCCGTCGTGACCATGGTGGTTTGATATTCTTAGATTTACGCGATCGTTCTGGCGTAGTACAAGTAGTGGCATCCCCAGATCACAACGTAGAATCGTTCCACAAAGCAGAGGATGTTCGTAATGAATATGTGCTTTGCGTGCGTGGAACTATTACAAAACGTGATGATTCTGCTATTAATCCTAACCTTCCTACAGGTGCATACGAAATGTTCTGTGAAGAGTTGCGCGTATTGAACTCCGCTAAAACTCCTCCTTTCTATATTCAAGATGATATCGATGTAGATGAAAATATTCGTTTGAAATATCGTTACCTTGACTTGCGTCGTCCTGAAATGCAACGCAACTTGATTTTACGTCACAAGGTAACAAAAGCAATGCGCGACTTTTTTGATAACCGCGATTTCTTGGAAATTGAAACTCCAATGCTTACTAAATCTACGCCAGAGGGCGCTCGTGACTATCTAGTGCCTTCCCGTGTAAATGCTGGTACATTCTATGCATTGCCACAATCTCCACAAATTTTCAAACAAATCTTGATGGTTGCTGGTTATGAAAAATACTTCCAAATCGTTCGTTGCTTCCGCGATGAAGATTTGCGCGCAGACCGTCAACCTGAGTTTACTCAGCTCGACTTGGAAATGTCCTTCGTTGATGAAGAAGATATTTATGCATTGCTTGAAGAGATGATTGCTCATATATTTAAAACTGCATTAGGTAAAGAAATTTCTTTGCCTATGTCTCGTATTACATGGGATGAAGCAATGGATAAATACGGCTCTGATAAGCCGGATCTTCGTTTTGATATGGCGTTTACTGATGTAACTGATCTTGTAAAAGATACAGAATTCAAAGTCTTCCGCTCTGTTATCGACAATGGTGGCGTAGTTAAAGGTATCGTTGTGCCTGGTGACGCTGGCATCCCTCGCCGTGAACTTGATGACCTTGTTGAGTATGTAAACCGTTACGGTGCTAAAGGCCTTGCGTGGGCTTGCTTCAATGAAGATGGTTCTATTAAGTCTCAAATCATGAAGTTCTTAGGTGAAGATACAATCCGCAATATTGGTGAAAAAATGGGCGCTAAAGGTGGCGACCTTGTATTGATGATTGCTGATAAACCTGCAACTGTGGCACGTGCATTAGGCGAATTACGCCTTGAAATGGCACGCCGTATGAACATGATCGACCAAGATAAATTAGCATTCACATGGGTAACTGATTTCCCTATGTTCGAATATAACGAAGACGAAAAACGTTATGTTGCAATGCATCATCCGTTCACAATGCCACGCCATGCGGATCTTGATAAATTAGAATCCGATCCTGGCAGTGTAAAAGCGATTGCTTACGACATGGTATTGAATGGCGTAGAAATCGGTGGCGGTTCCTTGCGTATCTACCAAGCTGACGTACAAGAAAAAGTATTCAAAGCAATTGGTTTGTCTATTGAAGAAGCAAGATCTAAATTTGGCTTCATGCTTGATGCATTCCAATACGGTGCACCTCCTCATGCAGGCTGTGCATTTGGCCTTGATCGTCTTGTTATGTTGATGGCAAAACGTCAATCTATCCGCGACGTAATCGCATTCCCTAAAACTCAATCTGCTTCTGATATCATGAGCCAAGCTCCATCTGAAGTAGAACCTAAGCAATTAAAAGAGTTGCATATTAAACCAGATGTAGAAGAAGAACAAGAGCAATCTTTAGTGTAAAAACATAGGCAAGAATTGATTGAAATCGAAATGTCAAGACTTGTTAATTGCTAATCTTTCTGATACTATTTAAGTATAAGATATCCCTGCCATGTGCGTGTGATATCGCAGTTTTGAGCCAACACATTTACTTTGGGAGTCTGACTCTCGTCTGAACGTTACGCCCTTACGGGACAATTGCAGGATGAGGAGGACACCCACCTGCCCTTGCAGGATCAAAACGCGGTACATTACGGCATGGTGGGGCTTTTTTGCGTGTAAGACATTGTTTTTTGATTGAATAGTTATAGATATTAAAATACGATTGTTAAACTGGGTGCGAATTGAGGTGATAGAATGGATAGTTTATTTGATATGACACCTACAAATACATACGAGCCACTTCCTGTACGAATGCGTCCTACTAAACTGGATCATTTATATGGTCAAGAGAAGGCCATAGGGAAGGGGACTTTCTTGCGTGCTATGGTAGAGAAGGATACAATACCATCTATGCTTTTTTATGGGCCTTGTGGAACAGGTAAGACGACGTTAGCCGGAATCATAGCTAAGGTGAGCAATAGTCATTTTGTAAACTTGAATGCTACTAACGCTGGTATTGGTGAGTTGAGAACCATCATTGAAGACGCTCGTAAACGGGTTCGTTCTTTACAGCAACGAACAATTCTATTCCTCGATGAAATTCATCGCTTTAATAAAAGTCAACAAGATGTGTTGTTACCCTGTGTAGAGGATGGAACTATCATCCTTATTGGTGCTACTACAGAGAATCCGTTCTTTGAAGTTAATAGACCACTTTTGTCTCGTTTGCGTCTCATTACATTAGAAGCACTTACTCCAAAGGCTATCGGTCAAATTTTACGTCGCGCCATTACTGATGAAGAGGTAGGCCTTGGCAAGCGTCATCTGCAGGTAACCGATGAAGTTTTGGAAGATGTGGGGATTTTCGTCAATGGTGATGGACGTATGGCCCTTAATATTCTTGAACAAGCCGCAGCTATGGTTCCCGATGAGGGGACGATTACTATTGAGGTTCTCGAAAAGGTCGTAGGTCGTCGCATATATACATATGATAAAAAAGGTGATAGTCATTACGATACAATTTCAGCTTTTATTAAAAGTATGCGTGGCTCCGATGTACAAGCAACAGTACATTATTTAGCGCGTATGATTGAAGCCGGAGAGGATCCTAACTTCATTGCTCGTCGTATTGTTATTTGTGCAGCAGAGGATGTAGGTCTTGCGGATCCACAAGCTCTCATACTCGCAAATGCAGCAGCTCAAGCGGCTCATATGGTAGGCTTTCCTGAGGCACGCATTATATTATCCGAAGCTGCGTGTTATGTTGCTCTCGCACCTAAAAGTAATTCTGCTTATGTAGCTATTGATGCTGCTATATCTGATGTGCGACATAAGGATTGTGGACAAGTACCTGATCATTTGAAAGATAGTCACTATAGCGGAGCTAGTAAATTAGGTCATGGGAAAGCTTATAAGTATGCTCATAACTATCCTAATGGGTATGTAAAACAGCAGTATTTACCAACGCCTCTAGTCGATGCTACCTACTATAAGGGCATAAAGAGAGGGACTGAGGAACAGTTACTTCACGACTGGGAGAAACGTCGTAAAAATTAACTTAATATTACGATATATGCTATAATATAATGATAAGTTAATTTACTGTAATGTTATATAAGTAAGGGGTTTGTATAGATTTATGGCAGAAGAAAATACTTCCACCAAAAGACGCAACACACGCCGTAAGCGAACAAGTACAAAACAGCAATCAAAGTCTCAAAGCTTTTCTTTGCGCAGCGAAGTGAAAGGTCTTATTGTCATTGCCTTTGCTGTGATTTCCTTGCTCGGCTTTTTCGGCTTTGAACTCGGCCTTGTAGGGCAGATTTTAACAGGTGTATTCCGTTATGGCTTTGGGCTAGGCGGTATCATTCCTTGTTTATGCGTTTTCTGGTTAGGTTGGAGATTATTATATAAGGATACATTTATTTCCATTACAAAACGAGGCGTTGTAATGACCTTGTTTTTCCTATTTTTGTTAGCTCTTGTTCCTTTGTGGCGCGTTCCTGAGGGGCAGGAACTCATTACTACACAACTAGCTAATCAAGGTGGTATCGTAGGCGGCGCGATTGCTACATTCCTTCGTACACTATTAGGCAACCTAGGGGCTATTATTCTTGATGTATTCTTACTCATAGCTTTTGGTCTTCTTGTGACACGTTTGTCTTTGCGCAGTGGATTACAAAAGGCTGCGGACAAAACGCAAGTTGGTCTAGATGTAGCTAAAGAGGTAGCTGCTGAGAAGGTCGCTGTTGCAAAAGAAGTTTTTGATGACTGGAATGAACAGCGTAAAGAAGCGGCAGAACAGCGTAAAGCTTATAACAGGGAAAAAGACACACGCTTTGCTGACGCAGCAGATCAAGCATTAGATACATTGGAAAAACAAGGCATTGCTACTGGAAGAGATCTCTTTGACTCTAGCACGACTGTAGATGTTGATACTCTTGAAGATACAGTTACTACTGTGGAGTCGCCAAAACCTCCTACATCTTGGAAGGAATTGGCTGAGATAGAAGCACGTAATCGTGCGGCTGAGCAATTGGCTAATATTTCTGAAACATCTGGTGATGCGAAGTCTTATGAAGCTGATGACTTTGAACAATTCTCTGATACACATAGATCTACGAGTGATGATTATGTATACGTTCCTGATGAGGACTATGCATATACCCCAGATGAAGAGTATTCAGATGAGTTTGGAACTGCAGCAAGCTCTGATGACGAAGAACCAGAATTCTCCTATCAAAATACGACAATGGGACCACTGGAAACTAATCACGGTGCTATCGCTTCTGCTGTGCCAGGAACGGGTGCGGCTGCAAGTTCCGTAAGTGCTGGGGCCGGTATGTCCGGCATGGGTTTACAAGTACCATCTATTATTAGTACTACTGAAGATACGGCGCAAGTTGCTGTATCTAAAGATGGCCAAATTCATCGTTCCTATGATAGACCGTACCACTTCCCAAGCCTAGATATTTTGGCGAAAGGGAAGGGGAGTCAAAACAATGGTGAAGAAGTAGCGCAAAATGCGATGATGCTTGAACATGTATTGAGTGACTTTGGTATTACTGCAAAGGTTGTTAATGCTACACAAGGCCCAACTGTTACGCGTTATGAAATTGAACCTGCACCAGGCGTGAAAGTAAGTCGTATCATTAATTTAACAGACGATATTGCTCTCAATTTGGCAGCGCAACATATTCGTATGGAGGCTCCGATTCCAGGAAAATCTGCCATCGGTATCGAGGTACCTAATAAAACGACAGAAGCCGTTCATTTACGTGATGTACTTGATTGTAGTGACTTTAAAGATGCTCGTGGTGGTATTCCTGTCGGTCTTGGTAAGGATATTGCAGGTAAACCTGTTATTACGGATCTTGCTAAGATGCCTCACTTGCTCGTAGCTGGTACGACGGGCTCTGGTAAATCTGTATGTGTAAATACATTGATTTCTAGTATCCTCTTTAGCCGTAAACCGGAAGAGGTTAAGTTATTATTAATTGACCCTAAGATGGTTGAATTGTCTATTTACAATGGAATTCCTCATTTGATGGCTCCAGTTGTAACGGATATGAAAAAAGCGGCAGCTGTATTGCGCTGGGCCGTTCGTGAAATGGAGGCTCGTTATAAGGCGTTTGCTGCATCTGGTAAACGCGATATCAAGAGCTACAATGAAGCGCATCCAAAGGCTGCTATGCCACTAATCGTGTTGATTATCGACGAGTTAGCTGACCTTATGATGACGGCTCCTGATGATATTGAAGAATCTATTAGTCGTTTAGCACAAATGGCTCGGGCTGCAGGTATTCACATGGTTCTTGCTACACAACGACCATCTGTTAATGTTATTACTGGTTCTATTAAGGCCAATGTGCCGAGCCGTATTTCCTTTGCTGTAGGCTCTCAAATTGATTCCCGTACCATTCTTGATATGGCAGGGGCAGAGAAACTATTGGGTAAAGGTGATATGTTATTTGCTCCGATTGGTGCTAATAAACCTATTCGTGTACAAGGAGCCTTCATTTCTGATGATGAGGTTGAAAAACTTGTAGAGTTTGTAAAAGCTCAACGAGAACCAGAATATGATAATACGGTAACTCAAGATGTGGAAAAGGAAGCTGAAAAAGAATCTTCTGATGCTAATGATGTTTACCGCGATGAATTATTAGAGCGAGCTGTTAATCTCGTTATGGAATCTGGTCAAGCTTCCGTATCGATGTTGCAACGTCGTTTCCGTATAGGTTATACCCGTGCGGCACGTCTTGTAGATACAATGGAAGACCTTAAAATCGTTGGCCCTAGCATGGGCAGTAAGGCTCGAGAAATTTTAATGAGCCCTGAACAAGCTAAGGCTAGATATTTCTCCGATTCTAATGATGAGCAATAATGAGCTAATTACTATATGAATATTACGTAGATTTAGAAAGGAACGAAAATGGCTGAATTAGGCGAGGAATTACGACGTGAACGGGTAAGACGTAATCTAACCTTTAAAGATGTGGAGCAAGTGCTACACATTAAAACAACCTATTTAGAAGCTATCGAAGATGGCAACTATGATATCATTCCTGGTCAAGTCTACGTAAAGGGCTTTATTCGAAACTATGGCAACTACTTAGATCTTGATGGGGATCGCTTGGTAAAAGTATATCAAGGACAAGTAGGTGACATAGATACTTTTTCCTTGCGTTCTGTTACGAGACGGAAGGCTCAAGCGACTCCTAATTTGGTACAAAGTGAGTTCGTTGAATACCAAACATCTAAAAAGCGTATGTCTTTAGAAACGCGTCAACGAAAACGTCAACGCTCTATTGTACAAGAACGCATTATTTTGGGGATTATTCTATTTTGTATGGCATTATTTTTACTATGGTTATTCCTTTCCTAATGATTGATTAGGAAGGATAGAAAGGCATTTACATAGTCAATGGATAGATTTTTAGTAACAGAACCTTCGGATATGAAGGAACGTGGCTGGGTCGAATTAGATTTCGTTCTCATCAGTGGGGATGCTTATGTGGACCATCCGTCCTTTGCTCCTGCGGTTATTGGTAGATACTTAGAATCCAAAGGCTATCGTGTAGGCATTATAGATCAACCAGATTGGAATGATGTAGAGGCTTTCAAAAAACTAGGTAAACCGCGTCTAGCATCCCTTGTTACGGCAGGGAATCTAGACTCAATGCTCAATAAATTTACGGCAGCAAAGAAAATTCGTCGTCAAGATGATTATTCTCCAGGTGGTGAATCAGGTCATCGTCCAGATCGTGCTACCTTGGTATATGCTAACCGCATGAAGGAGGCTTACAATGATGTACCTCTTATTATCGGTGGTATAGAAGCGTCTTTGCGCCGCTTTGGTCATTATGATTATTGGTCAGATACGGTACGTCGTTCCATCTTAGTAGATTCCAAGGCAGATGTACTTGTCTATGGTATGGGAGAACTTCAAATCGTTGAACTAGCCGATGCCTTAGATCAAGGTCGATTTAAAGAGTCCTTGCCGTCTATACGCGGTATTTGCTACATGGCAAAGGAAATTCCAACCATCGACTATGTAGAGTGCCCATCCTATGAAGCTATTAAGGCGGATAAGATGGACTTTGCCGATGCATTCCGCATTCAATACGATGAACAAGATCCGTTCTATGG
>ERZ773070.1070-NODE-1070-length-17671-cov-15.651169_pt1 | contig 17671 bp, 12 predicted proteins | sample MGYA00580618_ERZ773070 | MGnify/ENA primary metagenome ERZ773070 (study PRJEB29015, sample SAMEA2738023) | human oral metagenome | biome: human oral; feature: human-associated habitat; material: dental | place: China | collected 2019 ... | reverse complement strand
GCTCGCGCTCGTAGGGGTCGTGCGGGTTGAGGGTGTCCTCGTAGTAGGTGGCCAGCCCGGCGATGCCCGCCTGGAGGATCGCCATGGGGTGGCCGGAGGAGGGGAAGGAGGTGAAGAAGCTGCGGAAGTCCTCGTGGAGGAGGCGGTGGCGGCCGATGCGGCGCTCGAAGCGCTCGAAGGTCCTGGCGTCGGGCAGCTCGCCATTGATGAGCAGGTAGGCCACCTCGAGGAAGGTCGAGGACTTGGCGAGCTCGGCGATCGGGTAGCCGCGGTAGCGCAGGACGCCGGCGGCGCCGTCGATGTAGGTGATGTCCGAGGTGCACGAGGCGGTGTTGGTGAAGCCCGGGTCGAGGGTGACCATCCCGGTGGAGCGCAGCAGCCTGCCCACGCCCAGCCCGTCGGATCCCTCGGTGGCGTGGATGCGCGGCAGCTCCAGGCTCGTCTCCCTGACGGTGAGCTCGCCCGGAACGTCCAGGTCGTTGGGGTCGATGGTCGTGTCGGTCATGGTGCCTCCTAAGGCTGACGACGTCGGCGCTGCCGCACCTGGCCCACCGCCGGCGGGCCCTGGTCCTCGGGCAACTCTACGGGCTCCCCGCCCGCGACATTGCCGCATGCCGAACTGCGGGCGCACGGCCAGGGGCTCCGCGGTCTGCGTCGGACGCACGGGAGGCGCCTGGCGGAGCCGAACTGCGCATGAACCGATCTCGATGCGGAAGTGAACCGATCTCGATGCGGAACTCGACCGATCTCGATGCGGAACTCGACCGATCTCGGCGAAGGAGGAGGGAGCGCGAGTCGGCGGCCCGCTCAGGCGAAGAGCCTCCGGGCCCCAGGGGAGCGCAGGCGCTCGCAGGCGGCGGCCACGCGCTCGTCGGTGTCGGTCAGGCTCATGCGCACCCGCCCGGCGCCCGCCTCGCCGTAGAAGTCCCCGGGGGCGACGACGATCCCCAGCTCGGCGAAGGCCCCCACCAGGTCGAAGGCGCTCATGGACTCGGGCCCGCTCAGCCACAGGTAGAGGCCGGCGACCGAGGCCGGGTCATTGACCAGGCCCACGGCGGCCGTGGCTCCCAGAAGGGCCTCCCGACGACGGCGGTAGGTCTCCCGCTGGGCCGCCACGTGGGCGTCGTCGCCGAGGGCGGCGACCATGGCCGCCTGGACCGGGGCGGGCACGAGCAGGCCGGAGTGCTTGCGCACCTCGGTCACCGCCTTGACGAGCTCGGGATCGCCGGCCAGGAGGGCGGCCCGGTAGCCGGCCAGGTTCGACTGCTTGGACAGGGAGTACAGGGCGAGGAGCCCGGTCGTGTCCGCGGTGCCGTTGGCGCGGCCGGTCACGCGCGCGTCCAGCAGGCTCGGCACGCCCTCGGAGGCCCACGGCTCGGCCCAGCCGAGCTCGGCGTAGCACTCGTCGGCAATGACGACGGCCCCGCGGTGGCGCGCCCAGGCGACGATGCGCGTCAGCTGCTCCACGCCCAGGACGTGGCCGTCGGGGTTGCCGGGGCTGTTGAGCCACACGATGACCGGCGAGGCGGGGGCGCCGTCCGGACCGTCGGGCAGCCCCCAGGTGTCGGGATCGGCATCGGTGTCGACGGGTACGGGCGTGGCGCCGGCCAGGCGCGCCCCGACGTCGTAGGTGGGGTAGGCGGCGCGCGGATGGACGATGACATCGCCGGGCCCGGCCCCGAGCTGCAGCGGAAGGAGCGCCACCGACTCCTTGGAGCCGATGGTGGGGATGACGGCGTCGTCGGTCAGGCCGCGCACCCCGCGCCGGCGCTCCATCCAGGCGATGATGGCCCGGCGGACGGCCGGCGTGCCGATGGCGGCCGGGTAACCGGGCGCGTTGGAGGCCGCGGCCAGGGCGGCGCGGGCCGCATCGGGCGAGTCGTCAACGGGGGTGCCGATGGCGAGATCGACGACGCCGTCCGGGTGGGCGGCGGCGAGGGCGCGGTAGGGCTTCAGGGAGTCCCACGGGAAGTCGGGCAGGGCGGGCGGCCGCGGGAGGGCGAGGCAAGGGGCGGAGGGCGAGTCAGTCACGTCAGGCACGCCTCCGATTCTCCCCTATGCGCGTCCGACGCGGGTCAGTCGAGCCCGTTGGCCTCCCGGTACTCGGCATTCTGCGGAGGCAGCGCCGCAACCATGGGGTCGTCATAGGGCTGGGGGCCGGTCTTCTGGGCACCGCCAGGCGAGCCCAGGCCCTCAAGGTCGAAGAAGTCGATGTTGGCCCGCGTGTAGTCCTCCCACTCCTCGGGGACGTCGTCCTCGTAGAAGATCGCCTCGGTGGGGCACACGGGCTCGCAGGCGCCACAGTCAACGCACTCCTCGGCGTTGATGTAGAGGGTCCGCTCGCCCTCGTAGATGCAGTCGACCGGACACTCGTCCACACATGCGCGGTCCTTGACGTCGACACATGGCTGGGCGATGACGTAGGTCATGGGTGGATTCCTCTTCTCTGGAACGCGTCGCACGGACGGCGACGCAGCCATGACCACAGTATTGCCCCACGCCCCTACCCCGCCCAAGAGCCCGGAACCGTGGCCCTGAGCACGAGAATACGGCGCGCTCGCGCGGCTTATTTGGTGACGCGGAGGGGACCGAATCCGGTCGGGAAGCATCGGGAGGCCCGGAGCGCTCGCCGCGGCCGGGAGCGGCCGGCGCCCAGCCCCCTAGGCCGAGAGTCCCAACGGAGGAGAGGCACCCGCCGCCGACTCCCCCAGCAGCGAGCCAAAGATGTGCGACAGCGAGAAGTCCAGGCCGAACAGCGTGGGAGCGACCCAGAGCAGGCCTGCGAGCACGATCAGCACCACCAGCACAAGGACCACCATGACCTTCACCGCCGTCGGCACTCCGCTGCGCCTGCCAGCCGGCGAATTCCGATGAGAGTGCGAGTAGGCCTGCCGGCCCGCGGGCGCGCTCTCGGAGAGCGTGACCCAGGCGAGGTTCTCCTCCCGCGACCACACCTCGCGTCCCTGAGGGCCCGGGGAGGTTCGAGCGGAGGCGGCCGGTGCGGAAGCCGTCGGGCGGGAGGCAGTCTCCGACGACGGTGCTGGGACGGCCGCGGCCGCCGCGGGCCGCCCGGACGCGGGCCCGGCCGACACGGCCGAAGCAGTCGCGCCCGGCCCAGGAGAAGCGGGCGGGGGCGCGGCGAAGCGCTGCGCCTCTGCCTGAACCGGTCCGGACGGCCTTCGCTCGCCGGAGCCGGTGCGGTCCGCGGCACGGACCGGTGCGGAGGCCGGGCGCCCCGCCGCGCCGCGGCCTGCGCCCGGCGCCTCATGGGCAGCCGTGACGGCGACCTGCTGGTTGGCGACTACCACCCGGTAGGTCGCCGTGCCCTCCGGGGTGCTCGTCGTGGCCGGCGAGGGGAGGATGCCCACGGAACCGGTGGTTCCAGCCGACGACGCCGACGGGCTGCCGGGTGCGAAGACGGGACGACGCCGCGAGGCCCCGGATGCGGAGGCGGCCGACGGCGCACGGGCACCGCTGGCCGCGGATGCCGCAGACGTCCTGGACGGCACCGCCGTCGAGGACCGCGCCGGAGACCCGGCGGATCGCGCCGAGGGCTCGGCGGCTCGTGGGCGCCCGCGGGAGGTCGCCGTGGAGGCCGAGGCCGCATAGGGGGCGGAGGCCGCGCGACGGGCGGAGGCCGCAGGAGGAGCGGCGACTCGGGGGGTTTCCGCCGTTCCTGCGTTCGGGTCCCCGGGGCGCGCCACGATGGGGGCCCCGGAACGCGCTGTCGCCGGCGCCCCAGGACGCGCGGACGAAGCGGCACCGCCCTTTTGGAGTCCCGCCTGCGTCGGCGAGCTCGTGTCGATGGAGCCAGTCGGTGTCCCGCCGAGGAGCAGAGCGCTGAGCTCGGCCTCGGTGGTCGACAGGTGCGCCCCCGCAGGCGGGCTCGACGGCAGGACCGGCGTCGCGCCCGTGGACGGAGGCGTTGCGGGCGGTTCGGAGGCTCGGCGTGACGGAGTCGTGGGCCGTTGTCCGGGCGATGGACGCCCGAAGGCCGACGGCTCGGCGCTCCCGGGCTCGGACTGGCGCCTGCGCGGCGTCGAGGCGGCTCTGCCGGGAGCGGCGGCCGGCCGTTGGGACCCTGGGCTCGTGGCCGAGGCGGGACGCACGACCCGCCCCGGAGAGGAGGGCTGGCGAGGAGCACGGGCGCGCTCCCCGCTCGACGTCGACGGGCGGGCGGTGCCTGCGGCACCGGGCTGGGCCGCCGCGCCGTGACCGGCGGCGCTGCGATAGACCGGGACGGTGTTGGCGGGGCGCGATCCCGAGAACATGGAGTAGGACTGGAACCCGGCCTCGGAGGCGGGAACGGCCGACGGCGCCGCACGGTGCTCCGTGGCCGCCCCGGTCTCCGCCGAGGCGGCGGCTCGATGGCGCCCCTGCGTGTCAGCCGCTTCAGGGGCACGACGGCGCCCGGACCTCGTCTCCTTCGGGGAACCCGAGGCGTTAACGACGGAACGGTCCGGCGTCGTCACAGTCATATGCGTTCTCCTCATAGGAAGGGGAAACGATGCTCCATCGCCTTGACAAGCCTAGTAGGTGGCGCAAGAGCACGCCCGCCGAGACGGTGATGAGATCAAAATGTTATACTATTGGTACTTGTGCCCTTTTCAGGGTCCCGGCTTTCAGCGTGTCATCGTCTCGCAGAGATCGCGCGGCCTGCGGAGCCCCGGGGACGGGGCTCCGGCCGCCCGCCGGGGCGAGCCCGACTACTGCACCTACCGGGTCTTCCCCGGCTTCCCGCAGGCGATGTTGTTGTCCGCGTCGTAGGTGGTGGTCAGGACGTCGTCGGGCACGGCCTTGTCCGGGGCCGTGCGGGTGCGGGTGACGGTGATGTCGAAGCCCGGGTTGCCGCCGGAGTACGCCTGGCACCCCGCGCCCGCCGGACGGGTGATCGTCTGGACGGGCCGGTAGTTGTAGCGCTCCGAGCTGGTGATGGACACGTCGTAGTAGTGGGTGGACCAGATGCGGGTGTGGACCTCGCCGTCGGCGACCCAGGCCTGGATGAGTGCCGCGTACGGCGTGGAGTTGGCGAACTTGACGTCCTTCTGGCCGGTCCAGAGCGTCGCCTCGCGCCCCGCCGGGTACCGGTCGAAGTAGTAGGAGTGCGGGTGGTGCTCGATGTCGTCCATGCCGGCCTCGAAGCCGACGTTGAACATGGTGGTGCCGATCTGGGACAGGCCGCCGCCCAGCGCGTCGACGTGCTGGCCGTTCGAGATGACGCCGGCATCGGTGAAGCCGTGCTCGTAGTCGACCGGGCCGAGCGCCTGCTCGACGGAGAAGGTCTCCCCTGGCATGACGATCTGGCCGTTCATCTGCTCGGCGCCGCGGATGAGGTTCTGGTCGCGCCCGGGCTCAGAGCTGAAGGGCGTGGAGAACTCGCCGGTGACCTCGGTGATGCCCCAGTCCTTCTCGGGCGTGGTGATCTCCGGCTGGGTGGTGATCATGGTGAGGGCCACGGTCCGGCCGTCAGAGGTGGTGCCGGTGGTGCCGGCGTCCACGAGCTGCTGGGTCAGGGCGTCCATGTCGATGCCCTCCCCGGGGGACGGGGCCACATACTGCGGCTTGGCGCCGGCGGCGCCCTCCGCGGAGCCGTCGATGGTCCAGCCGGCGTTCGTGGGCGCGGTCTCGATTGCGCCCATGGCGTCGATGATGGTGTCGTGAAGCCGCTGAGAGTCCAGGACGGCGGAGAGCTCGCCGCCCTCAGTGGAGATGACGGTCAGGGCGGCGATCTGGTCGGGTGAGAGGACGACCTGCCTGCTGGCAGCGGTCTTCTCCACACTCGTACCGGCGGCCGTGACGGTGAGGCTGTCGGAGAGCAAGGGGGTGAGCACGGAGTCGACGAAGGCCTTGGCGTCGTCGTCGGTGATGGCGGGCCGCGCGGTGCCTCCGACCAGGTCGATCGTCTCCTGGCCGAGGGGCCAGCCGGCGCTCAGGGCCTTCACAGAAGCGTCGACGTCCATGCCGGTGCCGTCCGCGCCCGGGGTCACCACAGGTGTGGTGCCGTCGAGGGTGACGACGGCGTCGGCCGTGCCGGTAGCGAGCGTGCCGAGCCGGGCGTTGAGGGCGTTGGTGAGCTCGCCGGAGTCGACGGTCGTGACGGCGTGGACGTCGGTACCGCTCAGACGCTTGATGAGCGTCACCGGGTTGATGGTGGGACCGGTCAGCCGGTCGATGCTGGCGGCGGCGTCGACGGCTACTCCGGAGTCGGCCGGGACGAGCGTGTCGGTGAACTCGTCGACGCTGAGGACGGCGGGCTGCGCGAGCTCGGCGCCGATCTGGTCGGCCACGACCTGGCGGGCCTCGTCGGGGCTCATGTCTCCGACGTCGACGCCGGAGACCGTCGATCCGGCGAAGATGTGCTGGGTGGTGGCGACGGCGGCGCCTCCCCAGACCAGGACGAGCAGGCCCACGCCGATGATTCCGGCGAGCACGCCGCGGCCCGGCCTGCGCCCGTGCAGGAGCCCCGCCGGCGCCGCCCTGATCTTGGCGAGAATCGTTCCGATCCTGGTGGAAACGGGGACAGCAGCAGTCGCCGGGACGTCGCCGGAAGGGGCCTCGGCAGCGGATGCGCCCGCTGCGGACTCGGCGGACGCCTCGGGCCCGGGCGTCTCAGCCTCGGGCGTCTCAGTCGCCGCCTCTGCCGGGGTGCGCGCCGACATGGCCGCAAGAGTCTCGGCGACCGGCGTCACCACCGTGTCCTCCGCCCCGGGCTCAGCATCCTCACCAGGGCCGGCCGGCTCGACGGAGTCGGACTCGCTCTCGGGAGCCTCCGTGGCCTCAGCCTCACCAGGCTCAGGCTCCGCGGCCTTCGGCTCCTCCTCCGGGTGGGCCTCAGCCTCACCGGACTCGGCCTGCACGTCCTCGTCGTCGGGCTCGGGCGCAGAGTCCTCGTCGTCGGGCTCGGCATCAGCACCGTCGTCCTCCGGGCGCGGCTCGCCCGCAGTATCCGGCGTCGTGGTACTGAGAACCGGGGAATCGTCCTCCGGGAGGGAGGGGCGGTCGTCGGCCGTCTGCGGCGCGGCTGCGGCATCCTCGTCGTGGTGGGTGCCGTCGGGAGTGGGGGCGTCGTCGGTCATGGTCGCATTCTTACTCAGGCGTTGGCACGGCGGCGGCGAGCGGCGTCCTTGAACCGCTCCTGGGAGTTGAGGATCACCTTGCGGATGCGCACGGCCTCCGGGGTGACCTCGACGCACTCGTCGTCGGAGGCGAACTCAAGGGCCTCCTCCAGGGTCAGCCTGCGCGGCGGCACAAGGCCCTCGAAGGAGTCGGCCGTGGACGAGCGCATATTGGTCTGCTGCTTCTCGCGCACGACATTGACGTCCATGTCCTCGTTGCGCGGGTTCTCGCCGACGACCTGGCCCTCATAGGTCTCCTGCCCGGGCTCAACGAAGAAGGTGCCGCGGTCCTGCAGGCGAATGAGGGCGTAGGCGGTGACGGCCCCGGCGCGGTCGGAGACGAGCGAGCCTGTGGTACGGGCGACGATCTGCCCGGCCCAGGGCTCGTAGCCCTCGGCGATGGACGAGGCGATGCCGGTGCCTCGGGTCTCGGTGAGGAACTGGGTGCGGAAGCCGATGAGGCCCCGCGCCGGCACCAGGAACTCCATGCGGATCCAGCCCGTGCCGTGGTTGGTCATGGTCTCCATGCGGCCCTTGCGGGCGGCCATGAGCTGGGTGACGGCGCCCAGGTACTCCTCGGGGACGTCAATGGTCATGCGCTCGATGGGCTCGTGGCGCTTGCCGTCGATGGTGCGGGTGACCACCTGCGGCTTGCCCACGGTCAGCTCGAAGCCCTCGCGGCGCATCTGCTCGACCAGGATCGCCAGCGCCAGCTCGCCGCGCCCCTGGACCTCCCAGGCGTCGGGGCGGGAGGTGGGCAGCACGCGCAGGGACACGTTGCCGACCAGCTCGCGGTCCAGGCGGTCCTTGACCTGGCGGGCGGTGACCTTGGCGCCCTTGACCCGGCCTGCCATGGGCGAGGTGTTGATACCGATGGTCATGGAGATCGCGGGATCATCGACGGTGATCAGGGGCAGCGGACGCGGGTCCTCGAGGTCGACCAACGACTCGCCGATCATGATGTCCTCGATACCGGCGACAGCCACGATATCGCCGGGGTCGGCGTGGTCCGTGGAGACGCGTTCGAGGCCCTCGGTGGCCAGGAGTTCCGAGATGTGGACGCGCTGGATGGAGCCGTCGTGACGCGCCAGGCCCACATCCGCCCCCTTCTTCAGGGTTCCGTTGTGCACTCGAAGCAGCGCGAGGCGTCCCAGGAAGGGTGAGGCATCCAGGTTCGTCACGTGCGCCTGCAGCGGCATGTCCGGATCGAAGGTGGGGCCGGGGATGCGGTTCAGGATGGTTTCGAACAGGGGCTCGAGATCCTCGGCGGGTACCTGTCCATCGCCGGGGTTGGTCAGGGAGGACTTGCCCGCCTTGGCGGAGGCGTAGACGACCGGCACGTCCATCAGCGAGTCCACGTCGATGTCAACGCCTTCGTTCATGAGGTCCTCACCCAGGGAGAGGAGGAGATCCGTCGTCTCCGAGACGACCTCATCAATGCGAGAGTCGGGCCGGTCGACCTTGTTGACGACCACGATGACGGGCAGATGCGCCTGGAGCGCCTTGCGCAGCACGAAGCGCGTCTGCGGGAGGGGCCCCTCGGATGCGTCGACCATGAGGACGACGCCGTCAACCATGGACAGGCCGCGCTCGACCTCGCCGCCGAAGTCGGCGTGGCCGGGCGTGTCGATGACGTTGACCGTCACGCCGTCCGTGAGGCCGAGGGCCTGAGCCGCGGGACCCCGGTAGTGGACGGCTGTGTTCTTGGCCAGGATGGTGATGCCCTTCTCCCGCTCAAGGTCTCCGGAATCCATGACGCGCTCACCCGTCTTTTCGACGGTGTCACGTTCGGAGAAGGCGCCGGACTGCCAGAGCATCGCGTCAACCAGCGTGGTCTTCCCATGATCGACGTGTGCGACGATGGCGACATTTCGCAGGTCAGGACGCGTGGACATATGTGGACTCCTCAAACATGGATACGTATTACTGCGTGTGATAGGGCACAGTAGCCGCGCCACAGTTCGATCGTCTGACCGATTCCACGCACATTCCCCCCAAGAATATCGGCTTACCCAGGGCCGATGCGGGCACCTTCCTGCGACTTCCACCACGCTGCGGAGAGGATGGAGCGAACCAAGCGGTCTACTTGCTGAACAACTACAGGTGTCGTTAACTGATGACCATGACCGACATCGCCACGCTCAGCGTAGATATTCCCTCGTGTTCGGCCCTTGTCACCCCCTTCGGAGCCCACCTGCTGTCATGGCGTCCCGCCGGGCACTCCGACATTCTCTGGCTCTCCTCGCGCGCCGTGATGGACGGAACCCGCGCGATCCGCGGCGGCATCCCTCTGTGCCTGCCCTGGTTTGGCAGCCCCGCGGATTCACCGGCCGCACCGGGCGCCGGGGCCGGCGCCCACGGCTTCGCGCGGACCTCGCGGTGGTCGCTCCTGGCCCAGACGACACCGGCGGACGCCTCCCCCGCCACCGTCTCGTTCGAGCGCCACCACACGGGGGAAACGTCCCTCCTCTACCCGCACTCCTTCTGCGCTCGCCTCGACGTGGTGGTCGGCGCGGAGCTGCACCTGAGCCTGACCCTGATCAACGAGGACGACCACCCCTTCACGATCGAGGCAGCCATGCACACCTACCTGCGCGTCGGCGACGTCAAAGACCTCTCGATCGAGGGGCTTGACGGGGCGCCCTACGACGACAAGGTCAAGGAGCGCCGCGGGACTCAATGCGGCGATCTGGCAGCCGTCGGCCCCCTCGATCGCATCTACACGACCACGCAACCGGTCCACGTCGTGGACCCGAGGCTGGGTAGGCGCATCATCGTTGACAAGAGCGGATCGGGCTCGACCATCGTGTGGAACCCGTGGGCACAGGCGGCGGCGTCCATGGCGGACGTCGGCGAGGGCGAGTGGCAGCATTTCGTGTGCGTCGAAACCGCAGCCGTGCGCGAACGCGCCCTCACGCTGTGGCCTGGCCACCCGCACATCATGACGCAGACACTGGCGGTGGAGACGCTGGACTGATCGCGACGCGAGTAGGATTGGCTCCAGCTACGAACAGAAAGGCCGCCATGGCTCTCACCCGCGCACTTGCATCCGCCTACCTTGGGGTCTCACGCTGGAAGCTGTCGATTCAGCCGCTTCCCGACAAGGTCATCGTGATCGGCGCACCGCACACGTCGAACTGGGATGGCGTTTTCATGGCTGTGGCGATGTGGAAGGCGGGACGTAGCTTTTCGTTCCTCGTCAAGGACTCCATTGTGAAGGCCCCGGTGTTGGGCTGGTTCGTCAAGAAGATCGGAGCGGTCCCGGTGGAGCGCGGCGCGGCTCATGGCCTCGTGGAGCAGGTTGCGGCGCGTATCGCGCGTTCCGATAGCTTTACTCTGTGCATCACCCCGAAGGGAACGCGGTCGCCGCGTGAGTTCTGGAAGTCGGGTTTCTACCGCATAGCGATGGAGGCGGACGTCCCGATTCAGTTCGGTTTCGTCGATCGCGCCACCCGCACGTTCGGCTGGGGTCCCACCTATCGGCTCACGGGCGACGTTCGGGCGGACATGGACGTGATCCGCGCCTTCTACGCCGACAAGGTCGGCGCGCGCCCGGAGTTGACGTCGGTGCCCCGCCTGCGCAGCGAGGACGACAGCGAATGAGGGTGAAGCGCCCCCTCCTCGCCACGCTGGGAGCCTTCGCGCTGACCGCTGTCGGCGGAGCGGCGTTCGCACAGGAGCCGACGTCAATCCGACTCGTTGAGGAGTACGACATCACGCCGGGAGTGAGCGCGACGCACGAGGTCACCCTCTCCGCCGACGAGCCCCTCAGCGCGGACCAGTGCGAGGCGATGGGGAGCGCGGCGGGGGCTGTGTCCTCGCTGTCGGTCTCGGTCGACGGCATCTCAGGGTGCCGCTTCACGTGGCAGCTCGCCGATGCGGGCGCCGAGGTCATCTCTGTCGATACCGGCGGAATCTTCCACTTTGAGTCTGCCTCGTCCAGGCTCCTAGAGGGGTATTCCTCTCCCGAGGCCTCTGCGACGATTACTCGGGTGACCCTGATCGCTCACAGCTCACAGGTCGAAGAAGCGTCCGCGGGCGCGACGATCATCTCTTACGCCGGTTCGACGAAGAAGGACGCGACGACCGTGACCTGGGAGAACGTCTCCGGTACCGTGAGTGCGACGGGCACGGTGACCCCGAGCGTCGCGGCCGATGCCACCGCACGCTCGACGGGTTCATCGTCAGCGGCCAGCCCCTCGACACCCGAAGGCGACTCCACCTCATGGTGGACGCTGTGGCCGTTCTTTGCTCTCGCGGTGGTCACACTTGGCCTCGGCGTGACCGCGGCGGTGGCCCGCTCGATGGCCGGCGCACGCCGCGCGGCTGCCGACGCACGTTTCGACCGCGACCGGAGGCTGCGCGCCGCGCTGCGCGAGGCGGCCCTGCCCCCGCCTCGTACACGGGACACGCGAGGCGGCCCGGCACACCCGGCGCAGGGAAGAAGCCTCGCGGGCTCGGCCCCGGCGACGCGATTTGCGCCGCCGGAGCGGGACTAGGTCGGCGGTCGGGTCTCGCGCCCGCCCGCGGACGGGGGTGGCCCGCGTCCCGATCGACGATGTGACACCGACTTACCGTCCCTACCCGCAGATGGGGACCGCCCACTGATCAGCCGATGTGGAAGTACCGTTCGACGAGTTCCTCGACGCTGAGGCGCGAGTCCGCCAGATCCTCGCGCAGATGCTCGTCGCCGAGAGCAATGAGACGCGACGCCCACGAATCGATGAGCCCTGCGGGGAACACGCCGCGCGCCTCGTAATCGCCGCGCTGGGCGAGGAGCCGACCCGCGGCCTCGAAGCAGGAGGCAGGCAGCTGATCGAGGCCGGGAGTCTGGGAGGCATCTCCGTCAACCTTGCGCACTCTCGCATAGTCTGCCATTCCAGGCACGGTGAGCCCCAGACGCGCGGCGACGGTGATGCCCGCGAGGAGGAGATGAACGGCGGCGGAGCCGTCGGGACTGCGCAACTCAACGGTCTGGGAGTCATTGGGCAGATCACCGAGCGGGCCTTCGCTCGGGTTGGCATCACGGAACATGGAGTCGTCAATGTTTTGCCACCCGAGCGGGACGCGCACGAGGACGGAGCGATTGCGGTCTCCCCAGCAGATCGCGGTCGGCGCCTCCTGGTGGGGGACCAAACGCAGGAAGGAGGTGGGGGCCGTGTTGCCGAAGGCGGTCAGCGACGCCGCGTGCGAGAGGTATCCGCCGATGACCTTGAGGGCTTCCTCCGTCAATCCCGATCCCGTCGAAAACTGGTTGACTCCGTCCCGAACGAGGCGGGTGTGGAAGTGCATGCCGGATCCCGCTTGTCCGACGGCGATCTTCGGGGAGAAGGAGACCTCGATGCCGTAGGAGTGGGCCACCTCGCGGAGCACCCACTTGGCGAGCACCATCTGATCTGCCGCGTCGCAGGCATCGACCGGGAGGAACTCAATCTCCTGCTGAATCATCTGACGCCCGTCCGCAACGAAGTTACCGACCTCCGAGTGCGCGTACTTGACCGAGCAGCCCATGCGAACGAGATGCAGGAGGGTTTCCGTTCGTACATCCTCCCACTTCGAGAAGGGACCCGATTCGTGATACCCCCTCTGGGGTTCCACGGGGAAAAGCTCCTCCTGGGCGGAAAAGAGGTAGTACTCGAGCTCCCCCAGGGCTTGCAGCTCGCAGCCGGTATCCTCCTTGAGCGCGCGTTGAGCCTTGCGCAGGATCTCCTGTGGAGCCGAGGCAAGGGGAGCCCCGTCGACATCGTAGAACCCGCACAGGATGTCGAGGGTGGGGATCGGCGCAAAGGGGTTCAGGAACGCGGTCGACAGGCGCGGCACGACGTACAGGTCTGAGGAGGTTGCGTCAACGAAGGTGAAGAGAGAAGACCCATCGACGCGCTCGCCGAGGGTGAGGAGGCGATCGAGGTGAGCCTTAGATTGGATCGCAAAGTTGAGGGTCTTGAGGCGTCCGTCTCCGCCGACGTACCTCAGGTTGAGCATCGGGATGTTGTTGTCCTCGATATAGCCGATGATGTCGGCTTTCGTGAACTCCTTGGCCTGTTTTCCGAGGGCTTGGACAAGGGGATTGGGGTTGAGGGAAAGGTTGTCATTCGACAGCATGGATCACTCCTCGTTGAGCATGATTGGCTTCACACGATTGTGACACACGCCGTGCGCGCGCGGCGGTCGCTAGCGGACGCAGATTCGAAATCTGCTGCCTGTGGGCAATTGACGACCGAAACACACCCCACTGATTAGTGACCCTTGTTACACTCTTGCCTGTTAGTCGTAAGGAGCCCCAATGACGGCGATCCCCCCTCCCCTCCCGCACGATCCCCGCGAACGACCCGCGTTCTCATGGCGTGGGCTTCTCGTCGACTCCGCCCACACCTTCTGGCCCGTGCCCGCAATGGAGCTCTTCCTCTCCCTCATGGCCCGATATCGCTTCAACGTGCTGCACTGGCGCCTCACGGATGACCGGGGGTGGCGCATGCCCGTCCCAGGTTTCCCTCGCCTCACGAGCGTAGGGCTCAGCTGCCGCGCACGATGCGCAGCGCGGGCGACGCGGCCCCCAGCGCGGACGACGTCGCTCCTGCGCGTCGCGCGCAGGCCTTCGCGCGACACGGCTTCTACTCCGATTCGAACATCCGACACCTCGTCTCCTACGCCGCCGACCGAGGAATCCGCATCGTTCCCGAGGTCTGCATCCCTTCCGGGGCAGGGGCCGCCATCCGTTCGTATCCGCACCTGGGAAACCCCCGCCTCGTTCGCTGCGGCGACACGCGCAACGCCACCTCCCTGTGGCCGAGCGCATCCTCCTTGAGCTTCGTCGAGGCAGCGTTGCATCGCGCGTGCGATCTCTTCCCCTCATCCTTCATACACATCGGCGCCGGGCCGTGCGACTGGGGAGAGTGGGAGGCCGACTCCGCCCTCATGCGTGCGGGGTTTCCTCTCGGCAGTGACGTCGAGCGCGTCTTCGTGGAGCGAGCCCTGCGCACGCTTCGCTTCCATGGGAGGCATGCCGCCGCGTGGGAGTCGCTCACTCGGTCCTTCCCAACTCCGCCCGACGGCACCGCGCTGCTGTCGCGGGGTGAATCGGCGGCGACCATCGACGCGGCCGCCGCCGCGGGCGGATGCTGGGTCCTCGCCGACGAGCGCCTCCTCGCTCCATCGATGTCCGCTGCTCCGGCTACTGCCGCTCGCGCGATTGGGGATGCTCGCCGTCTCTACGAGCGGCTTCCAGAAGCGATGCGGGCACGCGGCCTGGCAGGATGCGAGGTGGTGGCGCGCCCGGCAACAACGGCGAGCCCCAAAAAGCTCATGACGCAGCTGGTTCCTCAGCTTCTTGTCGCAGCGGAGATCGCCTGGCATGGGGATCAGGCGCTCACCTGGGAGCGATTGGCTCCCCTCATTGAGGCCAACGCCGCCTACCTTGAGCGAGCGATTCCCCGCTGGTTCGCTCAGCGCACGTGAACGCGTCGGCGTACGAGCACCCCACTGAGGCTCGCGCCGCGGCCGCTTCACGCCGAGAAGCGGAGGACTCGACCACGCCTCCCACCCGGCCGGGCACGAGGACGGGATCCGCCGCGGGGACGGGATCCGTCAGAGCCTCTCAGCTTTCCGCTGAAACGCCCAGATCGGGCAGCTGCGCTCCCGCATCGTGACGTCCACGCGATCAAGAAGCTCACACCCACCGTTGAGGTAGAAGCGAGCATTCGACTCGGTCGAGGTCACGAAGCCGTAGGCGTGGCCCCCCTTCCTCGCAACAAAGTCGGGGAGAACCTTGGAGACAAGCCACCGTCCGACTCCACGCCCACGCATCGTCTTGTCCACCGAGAGAATCTCGAGGTACCAGTCGAAGTCCCCGTTGTCGATGGCAATCTGGTCGGCCCGGTTGGTCACGTTCGCGAAGTCGGCGATGAGTCGCGGGGTGGCGTAGCGAAAGAGCTCGTATCCCCCGCTTGTGATGTTGCTGGCAAATCCGACCTTGCGATCATGCATGAGCGCCGTCGCGACGATTCGCCCGCCCGTCTCAACGACGAAAGCGTTGCGCGAGCGTTGGTAGGCACAGGCAAGCATGCGGTTGAGCGCGGTCAAGCACTGCGGGTATTGCTCCGGGTGGTAGAGGTAGGGTTTGAGCATGATGTGCAGCGGGTAGTCCAGAAATCCCTCTGTGACAATTCGTGTTATCTCGGGGATATCCTCGCGCGTGGCGGGGCGACACCTCATGGGACACCTCCTGAGTAGGCGGCTGGCGACAACGTCAGTCGTCTTTCAATTCCTGACCGTGGGTAGACATCAGTCATACTACGCGACACAGTTGGATCTCACCTTGTCAGAAGAGCCTCTTTCTCTTTGCCAGCGGCTCACACCTTCCTTGACAGCCGGTCAGTGAATCTCGCGTTGAGATTCCTCGTTGCTTTGTATCCACGAACGGACGATAATCGAGTGACTCATATCAGGAGGACTGCATGCGATTCTCTCGCGCCCTGTGCGCCGTGCTCGGGGCATGGCTCATCGTGTTGGTGGCGCCGACAGCCACGCGCGCTGCCGACGTACCTACTCTCTCCGAAGCGTATGTCGTGACCAAGGATGGGCAGCTCGTCGATACGCTGACCGTGGTCGATCCTTCGCGCACGATGAGCGAGTCCATCTGTGAGCCTCGCGTCGGCAGCTCGGCGGCACACCACGTCGAGTTCGTGACCCGCGCTGACGCGTCAGTCTGTCACATGCAGTTGATGTACAGCCGCGCCCAGGACGAGTCGGAATTTACGGTCCAGGACTCGGGCGAGTTTGTGCTGACCGCCCGAACGGACCAGACCCTATCTGAGTACCGCAAGATCTTCGGTTCCTCTCTTGCCCTTGCTTCGGTCTCCCTGAGCATCGAGGGACAGGTGAAGTCGGCGACATCCGGGGCTGCAACCTCGGCAACGACCTACGAGAACAGGTCGTTGTCCGTCTCGACCTGGTCCGATCCGGTTCCTCAGGTGATCACCGTCAACGGGTCCTTGAGCGCCGGAGGCAATCCCGCCGCCGTCTCGGGTGCCAGCGGGTTGAAGGACCCGTGGGGTGCTACTCCCGTGCCCGGAGGGGCGGCTTCCGCTGATCCCGCGGCTTCCCCAGGTTCGACCGCGTCCGCCTCGTCGGAAGCTGGCGGCCCTTCTGTCGTTCTGCTGGTTGCTTTGATCGTCGGTTTGATCCTTGTTGTCCTCATCGGGGTCATCACCTTCTACGCGGTGCGCGCGCGCAGGTCGAAGGGCGGCTCCTCCGACGCGAAGGACTCGTTGCCTGCGTCGCATGTCCGCCGTCCGTCCTCTTCGAGTAGGAGCGAGGCGGAAGACTCCTCAGCTGCCGCTCCAGCCGCAGCCTTTGCTCCTCCGTCCCGTTCCTCCTCCGGGTCCGCGACACCGGCGGATTCACGTGCCGTGACATCGGTCGCTCCCGAGTATCCAGAGCGGAGCTACGCGCCCGCACCGGTTCCGTCGTCCTATCCGCAGCCGACCCCTCCCTCACGCCAGCCTGTCCGGGAACCCGCGCCCACGGCGCTCCCCGAGCCCGCGCATGAGCCTCCGGCCGCGTCCGCGGCGCTCCCCTGGCCCGCGCACGAGGATCCGGACGCGCCCACCGTCGTTCCCGAACCCGCACGCGAGACGACGCCCGTTCCGATCCCCAAGCCCCCGGCTCCGCCCGCGCCTAGCACCCCCAGCGATGTTCCCCCACCGGTGCCCGCGCCCCGGCGGGGCGTGACGCCCGTTCCGATCCCCGAGCCGCCGACCCCACCCGCGGCCACGGCATTCCCCGGGCCCGCGCGCGACGCGATACCGGCTCCAGTGCCCGAGTCGGCGCCTGCCCTGCCTACAGATGTCCCCCCGCCGGTGCCCGCGCCTACGAGTGTGCCTGCGCCCTCGGACGAGCAGGCTCCCATTGCTGTGCCCGAGGCTCCGGCGGCGCCCGACGCCACGGCAGTCCCCGGGCCCGCCCGCGACGCGATGTCGGCTCCGACACCGGAACCCGCGCCGATCCCCGCTCCCGAGCCTGACCTTACGCTCATCGAGGATGCGGCTCCCCAGCCGAAGCCTGAGCCGACCCCCGCTGACGCGTCGTCTGAGGCAACGCCTGCCCCGATGCGGGTGCCGATGCCTCCCATGAGGATTCGTCCGCGCGGTGGGCACCGGCCCGCTGTCTTCCCGGAGCGTCCCACGCGTCCGGTCCCACAACCTCCGGCTTCCTCCTCTGCCCCCGACAGCGGGCAGGTTGACTCGGGCGCGGGAGAATCGACGCAGGCAGCCCTCCCTCCGGCTGTGCCGCTTCCACGCAGGTCGCGTTCCTCCCGCCGCGCCGTGGAGCAGGCGGTCCTTTCGCCGCATGACGGGGATCCGCAGATCAGGTCCGAGGGTGGCGCGCGCGCGGAGGCTGGCGGCTCTGCCTCGCGTCCGGAGTCTTCCGTGCCCCCACCGGCAATCCCGGATGCGGAGACGGAAACGACGCTGCTCCCCACGATCGGCAGGGACAACTTCGCTGAGGGAGGGCTCATTCCTCCGCCGGTTCCCACCCCCGCCCCGGCAGGAGCGCCC
>ERZ773070.1068-NODE-1068-length-17676-cov-4.378526_pt1 | contig 17676 bp, 16 predicted proteins | sample MGYA00580618_ERZ773070 | MGnify/ENA primary metagenome ERZ773070 (study PRJEB29015, sample SAMEA2738023) | human oral metagenome | biome: human oral; feature: human-associated habitat; material: dental | place: China | collected 2019 ... | reverse complement strand
CTGGTTAGAATACCTGCCTGTCACGCAGGGGGTCGCGGGTTCGAGTCCCGTCCATTCCGCCAATTTCAGTTATCTAAAGTTACATACCAATAGGGGCGTAGTTCAATTGGTAGAGCACCGGTCTCCAAAACCGGGTGTTGGGAGTTCGAGCCTCTCCGCCCCTGCCATTGATTATACCCTCGTTATATATCCCATCAAAATATTTTATCTTTTTATAAATTCTATTTAAATTTCGCGTGAATATCTTGTTTTAGTTTAACTGTAATTGTTCAGGCAAATACTAAACAGTAAATAGTTTGACAGTTTATTTCCTGTTTTTGAGAATGTAGAGCATTCTATATATCTTATGTGCTTTATAAAAAGATTGAGCGAGTAGTACACTCTTTTTTACATTGATGACCAATGAATATTGGTAGTGGTTGTTTATAGACTTTGTTACACTAGACATTATAACGCCTTCAAATCTTTATCTAACCATCTAGTGAACAATAAAATGTCGTCTTTAAAGAGCATTTTGTGTATTTTGTTTTGGCATAATATTATCCCTTTACCTAATGCTATTGTTTTCATAGGTTCTCCCTTAGCTTGTTGGGAAGGAGAGTTTCGTTTTGCCGATTCTGCGATGAGAAATAAAGTGCGGTCATTTTTGACGTTATTTCGTGCGAATTATGAATGTAAAAAAATAGCGCCTGATATTAGGCGCTATATGTTGTATTAAGGAATGTTGTTATAGCAAGATATTGGCAAATAATAAGCCGAAACCTAAACAAAATGCCATACTTAATAAACCCGGTAGCATGAAACTGTGGTTGAAAATATATTTACCAATTCGTGTAGTACCGGTGGTATCAAAGTCAATTGACGCAATGATTGGACCGTAGTTCGGGATGAAGAAATAGCCGTTTACCGCAACAAACACACCAATCAAAATTGCAGGTGGAATACCAAGAGCAATACCCAATGGGAATAGAGTTGCTACAGTAGCACCTTGGCTGTTAACTAACACTGAAAGTATGAACAAGGCGAAAGCAAATGTCCAAGGTGCGGTTTCGACTAAACCTTTTACTAAACCTTTAACTTCTTCCATATGGGCTTGCATTAAGGTATCACCTAACCATGCAATACCGAAAATAGCGATTACCGCACGCATACCGGCGTGGAATACAGAACCTTTAGTAATTTCAGTGCCATCCGGTTTACAGGTTAAGATAATTAACGCACCGATAGATAGCATGATGATCTCAATGGTATGCGCCATACCCATTGGTTTGCCATCAAATACCGGACGAAGAGAAGGCATTGCTCCCATTAACACAACAAGTAATGCACCAAATAAGAAAAGGGATACGGAGATTTTGGCGGATTTGCTAATTTCAAGCTCTTTACCGACAACAGTTGAATTAAAGGCTTCCGCATATTTTGGATCGTGTAAACGACGTTGATATTCCGGATCATCTTTTAATTCTTTACCCATTTTATTGACAAATAGACAAGCGCAGAAAATTCCCAGAATAGTAGAAGGAATTGTAACGATTAACACATCCCCTAAATGAATGCCTTGCGGTTCAAGATACGCGACAACTGCAACTACAGCGGCAGCAATCGGACTGGCAACAATCGCAAATTGAGAGGCGATAACCGCCATGGACATTGGACGTTCAGGACGGACGCCATTTTGACGACTCACTTCAGCAATTACCGGTAATACAGAATAGGCAACGTGGCCCGTACCGGCTAATAGCGTAAAGGTCCAAGTCACTGCAGGGGCGATAAATGTAATATGTTTTGGATTGCGACGTAAAATATTTGTCGCAATTTTGATCATGTAATCTAAACCACCTGATGCTTGCATTGCTGCTGCCGCAGAAACTACTGCCATAATCATAAACATCACGTCAATTGGCAAACCCGCCGGTTTTAAGCTGAAACCGAAAGATAAGATAGCTAGCCCCAAGCCGCCAAAAACACCCAAACCGATACCGCCAACACGTGCACCGACTAAAATACAGAGCAACACGATGGCGAACTGAAGTAAAAACATAGCAGACATACTGCCTCCTTTAAGTAAAACATAAAACTTGTATGGGGTATAAGAAATTATACTCAGCGATATTTGATAGACCTACCTTATTTAAGATAAATCAAGATGTCGTAACTCAAAAATCGATTTAATTATATAAGAATTACGTAATAGTGAGTATGTAAGAGATTTAATGTTCTGATTGATTTATGATCTAGGTCACATTTTAAATCAATAAATGATTGTTATTTGAGCAAGTTCTGCCTTGGAATAAAAACAATAATTTTTGATAAATGGCGAAAGTAAAGTTATACTCTAGCTTTCTTTTTAAACCTAATGATTGAGAAACAAATGGAAGAATTTATGCCGATGGCAACGGCGTTTGCCAAAAATCATACACTCATTGTTGTTGCTTGGGTGGCTGTGTTTATTATGGTGATTTTCAGCTTTATTAAAGCCGCCACCAGTAAAACAAAGGTGATTGATAACGCTGAAGCAATTGCCTTAATTAACAATCAAAATGCCGTGGTTATTGACTTACGTTCTATTGATGAGTTTACCAATGGACATATTATCAATAGCCTCAACCTGTTGCCTACCGAAATTAAAAATCACAACATTGGCAAAATTGAACAACATAAAGACACACCGGTGATTTTAGTGTGTACAAATGGGGTAACCTCGACAACCTCTGCCGAGATTTTGGCAAAACAAGGCTTTAATCATGTATATACATTAAAAGATGGCTTAGCAGGCTGGCGTGCAGCAAGCTTACCTTTAGTTAGAAAATAAATAAGGACTCCAATATGACCGAAGAAAAAAAAGACGTGATGAACGAAGAGCAAGAGGCTCAAGCCGTACTTCAAATTCAACGTATCTATGTCAAAGATATTTCTTTTGAAGCGCCAAATCTTCCACATATTTTCCATCAAGAATGGAAACCGAAATTATCGTTTGATTTATCTACTGAAACCGTAAAATTAGGCGATGATTTATATGAAGTGTGTTTAAATCTTTCCGTTGAAACCACATTGGAAGATTCCGGTGATGTGGCGTTTATTTGTGAAGTTAAACAAGCCGGTGTATTCACGATTAGTGGTTTAGATGATATGCAAATGGCGCATTGTTTAACAGCGCAATGCCCAAATATGCTATTCCCATATGCGCGCGAATTAGTCTCTAACTTAGTTAATCGTGGCACATTCCCGGCATTAAACCTTTCTCCGGTGAACTTCGACGCATTATTTGTTGAGTATTTACAACGTCAACAACAAGAGCAAGAATCCGAAGAACAACTAAGCGTGAACTAATCTGCAAAACCCGCTTCATTAAGTGATAAAGCGGGTTTATTTTTTTCGTTACCGTCTTTTTCGCCATTCAAGGAGTTAATGATGAATACGACTTTGACCCATTCTTCAATTACTGTGTTAGGTGCCGGTTCTTTCGGTACGGCATTAGCCATTGCATTTTCACGTAATGGACATCCCACTTACCTTTGGGGGCACAATCCGCAAAAAATGCAGAAACTGAATGCTGAGCGACAAAATGCAGAATTTTTGCCGGATATTATTTTCCCTGAGGCGTTATCTCTGGAAGCCGATTTAGCGAAAGCGATTCAAGCCTCACGGGATTTATTGTTGGCGATTCCAAGTCATTGCTTTGGTGAAATTCTCTCACAAATTCGACCGCACTTACGTCCTGACAGTCGTATTATTTGGGCAACGAAAGGTTTGGAGCGGGATACCGGTCGTTTGTTAGAAGAGGTGATTAAGGAAAAATTAGGCAATCACTATCCGTTAGCAGTGCTTTCTGGGCCAACCTTTGCTAAAGAGTTGGCATCAGGGCTTCCTACAGCAATTACTTTAGCGTCGAATAACGAAGAATTTGCGTTGCAGTTTCAGGCGCGTATTCATTGCAGTAAACATTTTCGTGTGTATATTAACAACGATATGCTTGGCGTGCAGCTGGGTGGGTCGATTAAAAACGTGATTGCTATCGGTGCAGGTATTTCCGATGGCATGGGATTTGGCGCAAACGCCAGAACAGCGCTGATTACACGTGGCATTGCCGAAATATCCCGTTTAGGCACCGCACTTGGAGCAAACCCGAATACATTTATGGGAATGTCGGGGTTAGGTGATCTTGTTTTAACCTGTACTGACAATCAATCCCGCAACCGTCGCTTTGGTATTATGCTGGGGCAGGGCTTTTCTGCTCAAACGGCAATGGATAATATCGGTCAGGTCGTGGAGGGCTTTTATAATACAAAAGAAGCGCATTTGCTTGCGCAACGGCACGGTATCGAAATGCCTATCACGGAGCAAATTTATCAAGTGCTATTTTGTGGTAAAAATGCAAAAGAAGCGGCAGTAAATTTATTAGGCAGAGAACGTAAAGAGGAATAATTCATGTCATCAACGGTTTGGCAATCTATTCGTCAGGAAGCGAAAGAGTTGGTAGAGAATGAACCTATGCTTGCCAGTTTTTTTCATTCCACCATTTTAAAACACCATAACTTAGGCAGCGCGTTAAGTTATATTTTAGCGAACAAATTAGCCAATACGATTATGCCGGCAATTGCCTTGCGTGAGATTATTGAAGAAACCTATCAGGAAAAACCAAGCATCATTGAATGTGCTGCCTGTGACATTCAAGCGGTGCGTCAGCGCGATCCGGCAGTGGAGCTTTGGTCAACACCATTGCTTTATTTAAAAGGGTTTCATGCCATTCAAAGTTATCGTATTACACACTATTTATGGCAACAAAATCGCAAAGCACTTGCGATTTACCTGCAAAATCAGATTTCTGTGGCGTTTGATGTGGATATTCACCCGGCAGCAAAAATCGGCCATGGCATCATGTTTGACCATGCCACCGGTATTGTGGTAGGGGAAACCTCCGTGATTGAAAATAACGTGTCTATTTTGCAAGGCGTTACGCTTGGCGGAACAGGTAAAGAATGTGGCGATCGCCATCCGAAAATTCATGAAGGTGTGATGATCGGTGCCGGTGCGAAGATCTTAGGCAATATCGAAGTCGGCAAATACGCTAAAATTGGTGCTAATTCAGTGGTCCTACAACCGGTTCCGGACTATGCCACCGCGGCCGGCGTACCGGCGCGCATTATAGGCAAAGACAAAGATGCCAAACCGGCATTTGAGATGGACCAAAATTTTATTGATCTGGGCATGGAATTAAACATTTAGCACACATCATCAGTAAAAACATCATAAAAATTGACCGCACTTTTCTGCTGATGGTTTCTGGTCTCTCTAGAAACTGTCGTGAGAAAAGTCGTAACCAGAAGAAAATGAGGTAAAAATGACAAACGTAATTCATACCGATAAAGCACCGGCAGCCATCGGCCCCTATGTTCAAGCCGTTGATTTGGGTAATTTTGTGTTGACCTCCGGACAAATTCCGGTGAACCCGCAAACTGGCGAGATTCCGACAGATATTGCTCAACAAGCGAGACAGTCTTTAGAAAATATTAAAGCGATTTTAGAACAAGCCGGTTTAGGCGTGAAAGATATTGTGAAAACCACGGTATTTGTGAAAGATTTAAAAGATTTTGCAACAGTTAACGCAGAGTATGAAGCCTTTTTCAAGGCGCATCATCATCCAAGTTTTCCGGCACGTTCTTGTGTCGAAGTCGCGCGTTTGCCGAAAGATGTTGGATTAGAAATCGAAGCGATTGCTGTTAGATCATAATTCTTAAGCGAATATGATTTCTTAAGGTCAAACCTTTGTTAAACAGCGGTTTGGCCTTTTTTCTTGATTTGTTACACCATGGCGCATTTAGGTGACGCATTCATTCTATTGTTAGGAATTATTTTAATGTAACAAAAAAGCGCTAAGTAAAAACTTAGCGCCTTTTCTGAATATGGCGGAGGAACTGGGATTCGAACCCAGGGAGGGCGTAAACCCTCGCCGGTTTTCAAGACCGGTGCCTTCAACCGCTCGACCATTCCTCCGTGTGTTGAAGTGACGTGAATAATACGGACTCTTGCTATTTAAGTCAAGCAGTTAAATAAAAGAAATCATTTAACTGCTTTATTTTCAAACGATGCACTATTCAGCTTCGGCTTTGGTAGGCTCTGCATAGACATGGCTGATTGCCGTATGATGTCCTGCCGCGCCTTTGCCGTAGAAATAATAGCGGGATTTTTTCCATTCAGATACGGGATAAGTCTGTATCGGTTCATCCGAGGCTTTGGCTAATGTCGCCTCTGCTTTGGTATGCGCGACTGCAGAGAATGTTCCAATTCGTCCGTTGAACACATAAGTGCGGTCGGTTTCAGCCATGAATTTCACCTCATGTGCTGTTTTCGGCTCGACCTGTTCAGCTACTGCCGTAGTGGGTTCTGACGTCACGTTATGATTTAAACGTTCTAAAGATGCCTGAATTTTCTTCTCAACAGAATCATTTGCCGGCTGAGCAATAAATTCAGTTAACGGTTGAACGTCATTTTTCGCTTTCTCAACAATCATATCCAAGGCTGGCACAGTAAGGCTCTTCTCGGTTTCTGCACTTGATTGATTTTGTTGCTCAAGCAATTCATCAACAGATAAGAACGCATTTTCTTTTTCTTTCGGTTGATTGATTTGTGTCATATCGATCCAAATTTTACCGCTGGCAAGCTCCGGAGATGCCACTGCAGCAAATAACGGCATAGGTGATTTTTCTTGCGGACGACGACGGCGTTGATTATTTACACGTAAATGACGTGGTAAACGACGTTGACGAGCATTATCACGATTATTGCGTTCAGGTTCATTTGAGATTTCTGTTACTTCCGCAGAAACAATGGATTCCTCTGGGGCATGAGCAACATTCACGTTTTCAACAAATGAAACCTTTTCTGCTTGGTCAGCTTGAATGTCATTTACCTCATCATAAACGCGGACTTTTTTGCGTAAGTCGCGACGTTGGCGACGTTGTGCAGGTTCAGCCTTTTCTTCGGTAATCGGGGTAGAAGATTCAGGTTTAATGATTTCTTCAATCACTTCAGGTTTACGATTACGTTTAGCGTTGCGCTCTTGGTAACGATTTCTAACCTCAGATTTATCCGCACTTTGTTCTTCAACAACGTTTTCCACGTTTTCGTTACGAACACGACGGTTGTTACGACGATCTTGATTGCGACGATTACGGTTGTTAACGTTTCTGTTATTCGAACGTACTTTCTTATTTTTCTCTTCCTGTTTTGGCTCAGACGCAAATAAACTTTTTAATGCAGCGAATAAACGGCTTAATAAAGATGGTGCTTTCGGCGCTTTACGTTCAACCGGCTCCGGTGCAGGCATTGTAATGGCCAAAGAAACTGCCGCACTTTCCACCGCCGGTGTTTCTGCCGGTGTCGCTTCAATATTACGAGAAACTAACGATTCCTCTGCAGCAAAGGTTTCGTCTTGATCTTGATGTAATTTTGCCAAATTGTAGCTTAACTCATTCACTTCTTCGCCATCACGAACACGGAACACACTGAAGTTCGGTGTTTCCATCGCTTCGTTTGGTACCACGATAATATCGACATCATGGCGTTTTTCGATGCTATGAATAGCTTTACGTTTTTCGTTTAATAAGTAAGAAGCAATTTGTACCGGAACGATGGTGTGAACCTGTTTGGTATTTTCTTTTAACGCTTCTTCTTCCAATAAACGCAAGATAGAAAGTGAAAGTGATTCGTTATCACGGATTTTACCGGTGCCTTGGCAACGCGGGCAGACGTGATGAGAGGATTCACCTAATGACGGACTCAAACGTTGGCGTGACATTTCCAGCAAACCAAAGCGGGAAATGCGGCTAATTTGAATACGTGCGCGATCTTGACGTACGGCATCGCGAATTCGGTTTTCCACTTCACGTTGATGGCGAACCGGTGTCATGTCGATGAAGTCAATCACAATTAAACCGCCTAGGTCGCGTAAACGAAGTTGACGTGCAATTTCATCGGCGGCTTCAAGGTTAGTGTTTAATGCGGTTTCTTCGATATCGCCACCACGGGTAGAACGTGCGGAGTTAATATCAATGGCTGTCAACGCTTCAGTGGCGTCAATGACAATAGAACCACCGGAAGGCAAACGCACTTCACGTTGGAAAGCGGATTCAATTTGGGATTCGATTTGATAATGACTGAACAGCGGTACTTCGCCTTGATACAATTTCACGCGATTAATGAAATCCGGACGCACTAATTTGATGTGTGCTTTCGCTTTTTCATAGACTTTCGGGCTATCAATCAGAATTTCGCCGATATCACGACGCAAATAGTCGCGAATCGCACGCACGATAACATCACTTTCTTGGTGAATTAAGAACGGCGCAGGGCGGCTTTCTGAGGCTTGTTTGATCGCCTCCCAATGGTGTAATAGCACTTTTAAGTCCCATTGCAATTCTTCCGGCGATTTACCTACACCGGCGGTACGTACGATTAAGCCGATACCTTCAGGCACATCCAAAGAGCTCAAGGCATCTTTTAATTCCAAACGTTCATCGCCCTCAATGCGACGAGAAATACCACCCGCACGAGGGTTGTTTGGCATGATCACTAAATAACTTCCTGCCAAGGAAATAAAGGTTGTCAACGCAGCACCTTTATTGCCACGTTCTTCTTTGTTCACTTGAACAATAACTTCTTGTCCTTCAGAAATAATATCGCGAATATTCGGGCGGCCTTGATAGACATAATCCGCCGGGAAATATTCGCGTGCAATTTCTTTCAACGGTAAAAAACCGTGACGTTCTGCGCCATAATCCACAAACGCGGCTTCTAAACTCGGCTCAACGCGAGTGATTTTCCCTTTGTAAATATTGGCTTTTTTCTGTTCATGACCAGGACTTTCAATGTCCAGGTCAAATAAGCGTTGTCCATCGACTAACGCAACGCGCAACTCTTCTTTTTGAGTTGCGTTAATTAACATTCTTTTCATTCGTTTTCTCTTTTATCGAAAGGGGGTTATCCCCTAAAAATACGTCATCAAAAATGACCGCACTTTGCTTAGTCGCCGACCTCGTGTCTGTCGCAGAATGTCCGTCTTCCCGACTGTCATCTGCTGGGTGCATTGGCAACCTTATTCACACTCATATCATCTTGATATGTGAATAAAAACAAAACCGGTTAAAAAATGGTTTGCAAGCTGTCGCTCATGTTGATGGTTAAAAATCATTGCAATAACAACGTCTTATGCCGAATGCTGCATTGTATTTTATCAATGATAACCTGTTTATTTTAAAGCCTTTTTTAACTCAAAAAAGGTTCGCTATTATCGCTTGAATAGGGATTTTTAGCAAGGCGTTTCACCCTTCTTGGAAGATTCTTTGCGACATTCAAACTCACCATACAATATGCTATGATGCGCGCCAATTTTTATGTAAAAGATCGTAATAAACACAAAATGAATGAAAAAGTAGTTAACCCGAACGTGCAATTTCTCACCATAAGCGATGATGAAGCAGGTCAAAGATTAGATAATTTTCTCCTTGCGCGCTTAAAAGGCGTACCTAAAAGTCTGATTTATCGCATTGTACGCAAAGGTGAAGTACGGGTGAATAAAGGCAGAAGCAAACCGGAATATAAATTACAAGCCGAGGATGTGGTGCGAATTCCACCGGTACGTGTGGCAGAAAAAGCACAGGAAACCGTTTCTCATAAACTCACCAAAGTCGCCCAATTAGAACAACACATTATTTTTGAAGACAATTATTTATTGGTGCTTAATAAACCTTCCGGTATCGCCGTGCATGGGGGCAGTGGGCTTGATTTTGGGGTGATTGAAGCATTACGCGCGCTTCGTCCGGAGGCGCGTTTCTTGGAATTGGTTCATCGTTTGGATCGCGATACTTCGGGGATTTTATTGGTAGCGAAAAAGCGTTCTGCTTTGCGTCATTTACATGAACAGTTGCGTGAAAAAACGATCCAAAAGGATTATTTGGCGTTGGTGCGTGGGCAGTGGCAATCACACTGTAAAGTGGTGCAGGCACCGCTGTTGAAAAATGAGCTGTCGAGTGGCGAGCGCATTGTGAAAGTCAGTGAACAAGGTAAACCGTCGGAAACTCGTTTTTCTGTAGAAGAGCGTTATATTAATGCCACGTTGGTTAAAGCGTCACCGGTAACAGGGCGAACTCATCAAATCCGCGTGCATACGCAATATGCAGGACATCCCATTGCGTTAGATAGTAAATATGGCGACAAAGTATTCGATCAACAAATGACAGAATTTGGTTTGAACCGTTTATTCTTGCATGCGTATTCTATTCGTTTTGAACATCCGCATAGTGGTGAAACGTTGCGTTTGACAGCGCAGTTGGATGATAAAATGAAAGGGATCTTAAAACGATTGCGAGAGATGAAGTAAAGTGCGGTGGATTTTCCGTGCATTTTCAAAATACTGAAAAAATGACCGCACTTTTGCCGTGTTGATCACATTTCTCAAATAAAAACGGCGAAAAAATTGACCGCACTTTCCCCTTTATCTTTAAGCGTTGTAGAATCAATCTTATCCCATCAACGTCGAGGATAGGCTATGAAACGTGTGACGCTTCTTTTGAATAGAACCTTACTGGCCAGTAGCATGGTATTGCTCACGGCGTGCCATTCCATCCTTTACCAACCCGCGAAAACCCTCAGCCAAATTGACCCGGAAAAGGGGTACCGTTTAGAAAAGACCATGCAACAAGCGCTGGAAAAAGAAAATTTAGTGATTGTCACTTTTTCCGGTGGTGGCTCACGGGCGGTGTCTTTGGGATATGGCGTGTTAGAACAGTTTCAGCAGGCAACAGTACGCCCAACGGAAAGGGGCGATACGTTATTACAAAATATTGATGTGGTGTATGGCGTGTCCGGCGGTTCGGTGTTGGCGGCCTATTTGGCGTTAGAAGGGCAAGAAACGATCCCCAAATTTAAGGAGTTTTTTCTCAAGAAAGATTTCCAAAAAAAAGTCATTAATGAAGTGTTTTCTTTGAGCAATGTGCCTCGGCTGACGTCGCCGCAATTCGGGCGTAGCGATTTATTGCAAGAGCAACTTAATTTGGCGTTATATCACGGGAAGACGTTCGCCGATTTGGCACGGAAACGTAAAGGACCGTTTGCGGTAATTAATGCCACAGATATGACGGCAGGACAGAAAGTGTCGTTTACGCAAGACTTCTTTGATTGGCTTTGCGTGGATTTGAATGATATTGAAATTGCGCGTGCGGTGGCGGCATCCAGTGCAGTACCATTAATTTTTTCACCAATCACTTTGAATAATCATGCCGGTTTTTGCCACGCAGAAAGCAAAAAAGCGTTTCTTATGCAAACCCAGCCGGGCAATCACTTGTTATTGAACAATTTTAATGCCATGCAAAAGCGCTTAGCGCGTTATCAAGATAGTGTAGAACAACCTTATTTGCATTTAGTGGATGGTGGTTTAACGGATAATTTAGGATTGGCCAGTTTGTTGGATATGTCGAATTTGCTCAGTATACGCAAACTTTATGCCGAATTGAAGAAATCCGCTTTGCGCCATGTGGTTGTGGTCAGTGTGAATGCACAAAATGAACGAACCAGCCATATCGACAAATCGGCGGATGTGCCGGGCGTGAGAGAAGTGGTCGATACGGTGATCAATGTGCCGATTGATAAGGCGACGGAATCGACCGTGCAATATTCACAAAAATTTGCGAATCAATGGAACGCTTATGCTAAACGTCAAAGAGATGCCAAGATTAAGGTTTATTTTGTGAATGTGAGTTTGAAAGATTTGCCGGAAGGACAATTGAAAAAAGACGTGTTAAATATCGGAACGTCTTTTTACTTACCGGAATCTGATGTGGATAAGTTGCGTGAAGCTGCGAAGATTTTGTTAATGCAATCGAAAGAGTATCATGACGCATTAAAAGCATTACAGTAGTGAAATCAGTAATATCAGATTAGGGTTTGTTATCGGCAAAGTGCGGTGGATGTTGAGGGTAAATGGCACGCCCTAAAGGATTCGAACCTTTGACCCACGCCTTAGAAGGGCGTTGCTCTATCCAGCTGAGCTAAGGGCGCATTGTAAAAGGAACAGTAAAGAAGTAGAGAGAGTGGTCGGCGAGATAGGATTTGAACCTACGACCCACTGGTCCCAAACCAGTTGCGCTACCAAACTGCGCTACTCGCCGAAAAGATGTGTAGCATTATAGTTTTCTTTCTTATTCAGTCAATAAGTTTTTTTTATTTTGCCATTGAATGCCTAAATTTATTGCAATTCGGCTTACATAAAAGGGGCTTTTCTGACAAAATAGCAAACGTTTGTATTTTCTTTTTCATCGGAGACGCCAATGACCGCTCAAATTATTTCCGGAACGCAATTAGCCAGTCAAATTAAATCGAATGTGGCTCAACAAATTTCACAGTATATCGCTCAGGGAAAACGAGCACCGGGCTTAGCTGTGATTTTAGTGGGGGCGGATCCTGCCTCACAAGTGTATGTGGGCAGTAAACGGAAAAGCTGTGCTGAAATCGGCATCACGTCACAATCCTACGATTTGCCGGAAACCACAACGGAACAGGCGTTATTGGAACTGATTGAAGAGTTGAATCAAGATACCGAGGTTGATGGCATTTTGGTGCAGTTGCCGTTGCCAAAACACATTGATAGCACCAAAGTGATTGAGCAAATTTCTCCGGAAAAGGATGTAGACGGTTTTCATCCTTACAATGTTGGACGGTTGTGCCAACGTATTCCCACATTGCGCGCTTGTACTCCTTACGGCGTGATGAAATTATTGGAAACCACTGGCATTTCTTTCTATGGCAAACACGCGGTGATCGTGGGCGCCTCTAATATTGTCGGTCGTCCGATGGCTCTTGAATTGTTGTTAGCCGGTTGCACCGTGACCGTAACACACCGTTTCACCGAAGATTTGGCGAGTCATATTCGTCAAGCGGATATTTTAGTGGTGGCGGTGGGCAAACCGAAATTCATTAAAGGCGAATGGATTAAAGAAGGCGCGGTAGTGGTGGATGTGGGCATTAACCGCCTTGAGGGCAAACTTGTGGGCGATGTGGAATTTGATATTGCCGCACAGCGTGCGTCCTATATTACTCCGGTACCGGGGGGCGTAGGCCCGATGACGGTGGCGATGTTGATGCAAAATACCCTTTCCGCATATGAAAAACAACAGGGCGATGCAGCATAGCATCTTCCTTGAAAAAGACATAAAAAATCCACCGCACTTTAAATCGATTTTATATCGGAAGTGCGGTGGATTTTTTCATTGTTTATTTTAGGCTGTCAACTGTACCAAAATACGACGAATCGGCTCTGCCGCACCCCATAATAACTGGTCGCCCACGCTGAACGCCGCTAAGTATTCCGGCCCCATATTGAGTTTACGTAAACGGCCGACCGGAACGCTTAATGTGCCGGTCACTTTGGTTGGCGTTAACTCACGCAATGTGGTTTCTTTGTCATTTGGAATCACTTTCACCCATTCGTTGTGAGAGGCTAAAATTTGCTCGATTTCCGCTAACGGAATATCACGTTTTAATTTAATGGTGAAGGCTTGGCTGTGGCAACGTAAAGCACCGATACGTACACATAAGCCGTCTACCGGAATCGGGTTGTCGCTTAAGCCAAGAATTTTGTTGGTTTCTGCGTAGCCTTTCCATTCTTCTTTGGTTTGTCCGTTTTCCCAAAGTTTATCAATCCATGGAATCAAGCTGCCGGCTAATGGTGCGCCGAAGTTATCAATTGGGAAATCGCTGTCACGCATTTTTGCCGTAACGGCGCGTTCAATGTCTAAAATAGAAGAGTGCGGTTGTGCCAATAATGTTTTGACTTCGCCATTGAGCTCGCCCATTTGTACCAACAACTCACGCATATTTTTAGCGCCGGCACCACTCGCGGCTTGGTAAGTCGCCACGGAAATCCATTCCACTAAATCCTGTTTAAATAGCCCGCCTAACGCCATTAACATCAAGCTCACCGTACAGTTACCGCCCACATAGGTTTTCACGCCGTTTTTCAAGCCCTCGCTAATCACGTGTTGGTTTACCGGATCTAAGACGATGATGGCATCTTTTTCCATACGCAATGCAGACGCTGCATCTACCCAATAGCCATCCCAACCGGCCGCTTTTAATTTTGGATACACATCGTTGGTGTAATCACCGCCTTGGCAAGTGACGATAATGTCTAATTTTTTCAATTCGTTAATATCAAACGCATCTTTTAATGTGCCTGCGTCTTTACCGGCAAATGTCGGTGCGGCTTGGCCGGCTTGAGAGGTGGTAAAGAAAACCGGATTGATGTTCGCAAAATCATTTTCTTGCTGCATACGTTCCATTAAAACGGAACCCACCATTCCGCGCCAACCGATAAAACCAACGTTTTTCATAAATGTATCCTTTATTAGAGAAAATTTGAGGGATTAATTAATAGCAAGAGATCGCGCTCAAAAGCAAGTATTTTTCCGATATTTTTTTTTATTAAAAATAATTGAAAAATAGACTGCACTTTATTTTTCATTTCTATTGATAACGGAACGAACGGCTCGAGTGAAAGTGGTACCTTATGTGTTATAATTCCGCAAAATTCATTTATTTAAGGATAGATATGCAATTTTCTAAAATGCACGGACTCGGCAATGATTTTATGGTGGTGGATGCGGTTACGCAGAACGTTTATTTTCCTGCCGACACCATTAAACGTTTAGCTGATCGTCATCGTGGCATTGGTTTTGATCAGCTGTTGGTGGTGGAGCCGCCTTATGATCCCGAATTGGATTTTCATTATCGTATTTTTAATGCGGACGGCAGTGAAGTGGCGCAATGTGGTAATGGTGCCCGTTGTTTTGCCCGTTTTGTGACGCTCAAAGGCCTAACCAACAAAAAGGATATCGCCGTCAGTACACAAAACGGCAAAATGGTGTTGACCGTCAAAGAAGACGACAATGTGCGTGTGAACATGGGCGAACCCATTTGGGAGCCGAATAAAATTCCGTTTACCGCCAATAAATTTGAGAAAAATTATATTCTGCGTACGGAAATTCAAACGGTACTCTGTGGCGCGGTATCCATGGGAAATCCCCATTGTGTGGTGCAGGTGGATGATATTTACACCGCCAACGTGGCGCAGCTCGGACCATTACTTGAAAACCATGAACGTTTTCCGGAACGGGTGAATGCCGGTTTTATGCAGGTGGTGAACCGCAAACATATTAAATTACGCGTACATGAGCGTGGTGCGGGCGAAACCCAAGCCTGCGGTAGCGGTGCTTGTGCGGCGGTCGCTGTGGGGATTATGCAAGGCGTATTGGACAATGAAGTGCAGGTGGATTTGCCCGGCGGCAGTTTGCTGATTGAATGGCAAGGCGAAGGGCATCCGCTGTATATGACCGGTAGCGCTACCCATGTCTATGACGGCGTGATTTATCTCTAATTTTCGATCATCGCGATGCAAAACGAACTGCAAAAATACCTGACTTACTTGCGCATTGAACGTCAAGTGAGCCCTCATACGCTGACCAACTATCAGCATCAGTTGGTGCGCGTTATCGCCATTTTGCAGGAGGCCGGAATTCAACAATGGCAACAAGTCACACCAAGTGTTGTGCGCTATGTGTTGGCACAAAGCAGTAAACAGGATGGCCTAAAAGAAAAAAGCTTAGCGTTACGCCTTTCTGCGTTGCGCCGCTTTTTGAGTTATTTGGTATATCAAGGGCAGCTCAAGGTGAATCCGGCTGTGGGCGTTTCCGCGCCTAAGCAACCCAAACATTTACCCAAAAACATCGATAGGGATCAAATTCAGCTATTACTTGCTAACGACAGCAAAGAGCCCATTGATATCCGCGATCGCGCCATGATTGAATTGTTTTACAGCTCCGGTTTGCGTTTGTCGGAATTGCAAGGATTGAATTTAAACAGTATCAATCTTCGCGTGCGTGAAGTAAGGGTGATTGGTAAAGGGAACAAAGAGCGCATTGTGCCACTGGGACGTTATGCTTCCCACGCCATTCAACAATGGCTCAAAGTGCGGTTGTTATTTAACCCAAAAGACGATGCGTTATTTGTCAGTCAGTTGGGGAATCGCATGTCCACGCGCACGATTCAAATGCGCTTGGAACGCTGGGGAATTCGACAAGGGTTGAATAGCCATTTGAATCCGCACAAACTTCGCCACTCTTTTGCTACTCACATGTTGGAAGCCAGTTCGGATTTACGCGCGGTACAAGAATTGCTCGGACACAGTCATTTATCGACAACGCAAATTTATACACACTTAAATTTTCAACATTTAGCAGATGTGTATGATACGGCGCATCCTCGTGCTAAACGGAAAAAATAAGGAAAAACACGATGATTTTTTACCGCACTTTCAGTGCGATTTAATGGATTTTCACTAATGAAGACAACTCAAAAATCTCTCCCTTTGTTACAAATCCACTGCCTCAATAAACATTTCGGGCAGACGCGCGTACTACGCAATATTTCCCTTGAATTGCACTGTGGCGAAATCTTGTTTTTGCTAGGCGCTTCCGGTTGTGGAAAAACGACTTTGCTACGTGCTATTGCCGGTTTTGAACAACCTGATAACGGTGAAATTTACCTAAAAGAGCGGTTGATTTTTGGCGCAAATTGCAATATTCCACCGCAACAGCGTCGGCTAGGTTATGTGGTGCAAGAAGGCGTGTTATTTCCACACTTGAATGTGTATCGCAATATTGCTTACGGGTTAGGCGATGGCAAAGGTCGTTCTCCGGAAGAACGACAACGCATTGATGAAGTGATGGCGCTCACCGGTATTTGTGCGCTCGCCGACCGTTTCCCACACCAACTTTCCGGCGGGCAACAGCAGCGTGTCGCCTTGGCACGCGCCATTGCGCCAAATCCTGAACTGATTTTATTAGACGAACCTTTTAGCGCCTTAGATGAACATCTGCGTCAACAAATCCGTCATGATATGTTGCAAGCACTCCGCCAAAGTGGTACTTCCGCCATTTTCGTCACCCATGATCGCGATGAGGCTTTGCGTTATGCCGATAAAATCGCTGTGTTGCAAAATGGAGAAATCTTACAAATCGCCAACCCGCGTACGCTTTATTGGTCATCAAAACACCTTTCCACTGCCACCTTTATCGGCGAAAGCATTGTGTTGCCGGCAACCTTAAATTCACCTTCAACGGCGCATTGCCAATTAGGTGACATTGCCGTCATAGACAAAAGCCAAGGGCAACAAAGCGGCACGTTACTTCTCCGTCCGGAACAATTCTGCTTGTCAAAAACACCTCAAAATCCGACCGCACTTTTTAACACAGTGGTAAAAAACGTGGAATTCAAAGGCAAAATAACGGCGATTCAAATTGAAATAAATGGCTTCGAAATTGAATTAGAGGAACACCACGGAATTGAGTTGTATGTGGGAGATAAGGTTGAGGTGTATTTATACGGCACGGGCTTGTTTTATGGCGAATAAGTGTTGGCTTTAAAGTTACTTGCTAAGCAAAATAACAATCCGCACGTAAAACGTGCGGTTTTTAGCCTCCCCTATAAGAGCCTATACTTCACAAGCCCCTCAAGGAGCTTGTGAAAACGGGTCACCGTATTTATTTTTATATCACTTGTTTTAGTGAATTGTAGCGTGCAACTTGTTGCACGAAATCATGAATGCCCGAAAGCGTTAAATAACGT
>ERZ773070.1067-NODE-1067-length-17680-cov-2.687376_pt1 | contig 17680 bp, 16 predicted proteins | sample MGYA00580618_ERZ773070 | MGnify/ENA primary metagenome ERZ773070 (study PRJEB29015, sample SAMEA2738023) | human oral metagenome | biome: human oral; feature: human-associated habitat; material: dental | place: China | collected 2019 ... | reverse complement strand
AAAAGCGTTAAAATTCCAAGCATTACAAGGAGCAAAAATGAAAATTTTAGCGTCGATTGCCGCACTAATCGTAGCAGCCTACTTGCTCGCGCAGATATTTTTCCCGCAGGGGGTCTCGTTTGTCGGATGCGGCGTCGGTAGGGCTAATTCGTGCGAAGACTATGGAGCGTATTTGCTTGAGGAGCGCGATTATGAGGCAGCAAAAAAGCCGTTTGAAAAAGCTTGTGAAGCGGGGCTAGAAAATAGCTGTGCTATCGCGGGGGATTTGTATTACGACGAGCAAAATTTATATAAAACTACGAAAGATAAGGGCAAGTCCGCGCGGTTTTATTCCAAAGCGTGCGAGCTGGGAGCTGCCAAAGCTTGCTACAACGCCGCGATAATCTCTTATAAAAATGCGGATAAGAAAAATACATTTGCGTTTTTTGCTAAATCATGCGATTTGGGACTAGGCGAGGGCTGCTTAAATGCTGCGGTTACTAGCTACGAAGAAAAAGACTATCAGGGCGCTCTTAAGTTTTTCCTCAAATCTTGCGATGCTGCTTTGGCAGAGGGATGCCAAAGGGTTGGGCTAGCGTATTCAAAGAAGGAATTTGGCGAGCCGGATCTGGATAAGGCGATGATCTACTACGACAAAGCCTGCAAGCTGGGAGCGGAGTTTAGCTGCAACGTAGTAGCTGCGATGAATAAAATAAATGCAAGCGAGGCTAATGCTACTAAATAGATGGCAAGGCTAGCTAGATGATAATACGGTGAGATCGAAATTAGCGTAGAAATTTTGCGGAGCTTTATGGGATTTTATGAAATTTCGTGAAATTTTGTCTTTAAATTTTATTGCTGAGATTCCGCATATTGCGATAATGGCGATGGATAGCGATTTTAAAATTTCAGTATCTTGGAAGTTTAGAATTTAATCTATGCTATGGATTTTATTGACAGAATTTTGACTTGTCATAGACTTATCCATCGCGATATAGGGATTTCATCATAATAATAGTGCTAAATTATATATCGTTGAAAGAGAAAAAAATGCGCAAACTAGCGAGTAGCTATGCAATCACAGCTGATATGGCAAAAATATCCGAAGAAGATCGCATGAGGTAATCAATCTGCGAAGTAAATAAAATCAATTCACAATTGTATAGAATCTATCAATAAACAAGTAAAATTATTCATCGCAAAGCAAGCAAAATCGATCTGTAAATGGGCAGATCAAGCTTAAAACTAACTCGAAGTAGCCTGTAAATAAGCTAAATTGTAAGCAAGATAAATTTTAAGTAGGCATATTGTAAGAAAGTAAAATTTTAGATGAGATAAGTGGGATAAATCGATTTCAAATCACCGTAAACGTTGGATGACGATCCTAATTTAAAGCCCCATTTTTCCGGGATTTAAGATGCCTTTTGGATCGAAAGCCCTTTTGATTGCGCGAAATAGCTCCATCTCTGCTGCACTAAAAGCTAACGGCATAAATTCCGCCTTACTTAGTCCGATGCCGTGCTCGCCGCTGAGCGTACCGCCAAGATCAACTGCAGCTTTGAAAATTTCGGTGATTGCGTCATGTCCGCGTCGCACCTGAGCTTCATCTTTTTTGTCGGCGACCATGACGTTGGTGTGGACATTGCCATCGCCCGTGTGCCCGAAGCAGGGCACGCGCACGCCGTATTTATCGCCGATGCGCGCGATACGGCGCAGTAGCTCGGGCAGCTGCGAGCGCGGGACGGTGATGTCCTCATTTAGCTTAAGCGTGCCGTAGATATTGATCGCCTGCGAGCAGTTGCGTCTCGCAAACCAAATGCCCGCACGCTCCTCTTCGCTTTCTGCGACGCGAAAGTCGCTCGCGCCGTTTTGAACGAAAATTTCTTTTATGAGCGCGAGCTCCTCCAAAAGCACCGCTTCTAAATTGCCGTCTGTTTCGCAGATCAAAATCGCGCCCGCGCCCTTCGGCAAGCCTTTATGAAATTTCTCCTCGACCGCGGCTATGCACAGCGCGTCTAAAAATTCCATCGCCACGGGCGTGATACCGGCTGCCATTGTCTTATACACGGCATTCATTGCTGCATCTACGCTAGGAAAGACGCCCATCGCAGTCTTTTTAAGCTTTGGCATCGGGATTAGTTTGAGCGTGATTTCGGTGATGACGGCAAGCGCGCCTTCGCTTGCGATTAAAATTCCTACCACGTTGAAGCCTGCGACATCTTTGATAGTGCGTTTGCCCGCTCGGATCACCTCTCCATTAGGCAGTACCGCACGCAGTGCCATTACGTAGTCTTTGGTGATGCCGTATTTTGCGGCGCGCATACCGCCGGAGTTTTCGGCGACATTGCCTCCTAGCGTGGAATAATCCTGGCTTGCGGGATCGGGCGGATAAAAAAGCCCGCGCGCTGCGGCTGCTTTTTGCAGATCGATATTTATGCAGCCGGGTTGGACTACGGCGAGTAGATTTTGCATGTCGATTTCTAGAATTTTATTCATATGTTTTTCAAATGCCAAAATCACTCCGCCGTTTGCGGCTAAAGATCCACCCGTAAAACCGCTACCTGCGCCTCTTGGAACTACAGAGATTAAATTTTCGTTGCAGAATTTTAAAATTTGACTGACATCGTCCTCACTTCGCGGGAAAAGCACGCCGTCCGGCAGGCAGCGTCTTTTCGTCGCGTCGTAGCAGTATGCTGTGCGATGAGCCTCGTCAAAATAAGCATTATCCGCGCCTAATAGATTTGTAAAAAACGCTCGCGCAGCGCTATTCGTCGCCATCTAAGCCTAGCAAATAGCGGTAGTGTTTGTCGTAATCGCTGATCGGGCCATTAGTAAAGTCCCAAATGACGGTCTTTATCTCGCCCACGCGCGAGTAAAACGGCAGCTGATAATAAGCTACGCTGCCGCTAGCAAACGTACGCAAAGGCTTGAAACTACCGCAGTCGGCAAATACGCCTTGTTTATCCATCGCGATAAAAATCAGTCCGGCGCTGTTTTGCGCGCAAATTTTACGAAAATCGTCACGGCTGGGATTTGGCTTGTGGTTGTAGCTAAGATAGGCACCGCCAAGATCTGGGTGGATAAAATTTATATTTGGAAAAGCCTTGATAACCTGCTCGTAAATTTCAGCGTTAGGCGCGACGATTATGGCGCGGTCATAGAGGAAATTTAAGATCACTTTATCGCCGCTTGAGGGTAAAATTTTAGGCAGCGGTAGCGCCTCTTGAGCTAACATATCAAAAACCTCAAATCGCACCTTTGCCTTGCCTGCGCTTTTTTGCGTCACGACGGCACGTGCGATGATGGAGCTTGCGCCGCTACCGAAATTATGCATCACCACTCCGCTGCTACCTACGGCAATCGTAGGGCTATCTGTGATCTCGCCCGAACCATCCTTTACACTAAGTAGGGCGGTTTCGTATCGCGGCATGTTAAATTCCGCCCCTATCGCCGCACTTAAAAATAGACCTAAAATAAGTAAAGCTTTTTTCAAAATTCTGCTCCTGAATAAAATTTCGGCTAATTATACATAAAACTTTGAAATTAGCGATAAAATTCCACGGTATTTACGAAATATAAGCGTTTTTTCGTTACAATCCCGCCTTAAAATAATATTTCAAAGCGGTTTTATATGACTAGAATTTTTATATTGCTTTTTCTGTGGATAGGCGTAGTTTTTGCAAACAACCCCAGCGTAGAGAAGTTTGCCTGGCCCGATGGCGTGAGTCTGCTGCAATTTATGGAAACCGCGGGCATCCCCGCATCTGTATATTATGACCTGGATAAAGAGGATCAGGAGCTTGCCGCCGAGGTACGAGCTGGCGTGGAGTGTCAAATTTTGCGTGATCCCGCAGGTCGCGTCTCCCAGCTGCTAATCCCCGTCAGCGAGGAGCTTCAGATCCACATATACCGCGATAAATTCGGCACTTTTAGATTCGTTTATACTCCGATAGTTTATGAGGAAAACAGCTACTCTTTAGGAATTCAGATCGAAAGCTCGCCCTATCAAGATATCATCAAAGCTACGGGCAATGCGGCTTTAGCGAATGAGTTTATGCTTGTTTTTAAAAACGAGGTAAATTTTAAAAAGCTGCAAAAGGGCGATCGGCTTGTGATTCTATACGAGCAAAAAACGCGCCTTGGCAAGCCTTTTGGCGGAGTAAATATCACCGCAGGAATGATCGAGGAAAATAAAAAGCCCAAATCGCTATATTTTTTCGATGATAAATACTACGACCGAAGCGGTAAAAAGGTCGAATCTTTTCTGCTGATTACACCGCTTGTTTATACTAGAATTTCATCGTATTTTACCCCTAAAAGATTTCATCCGATTTTAAAGCGATATCGCGCGCACTTAGGCGTAGATTATGCAGCCCCCAAAGGCACTAGGGTAAATGCAGCAGGAGCGGGCAAGATTAGCTTCGTCGGTCGTAAAAACGGCTACGGCAACACCGTAGAGATCAACCACGGCGGCGGTATCAGTACGCTTTATGCGCATCTTAGCGGCTTTGCTAGTGGCACAAAAGCAGGCGTTAGCGTCAAGCAAGGTCAGTTAATCGCCTACGTGGGATCGACCGGGCTTAGTTCGGGACCGCATCTGCACTTCGGACTTTATAAAAATAAGCAGGCGATAGATCCGCTTAAGGTAGTCAAGATCGAAAAAACTAACGTTATAAGCGCTGAGGAGCTTAAATTTAAAGCTCTCGTCAAAGATATGGACGCTAGAATGGCTGCGGCTAAAGACGGCTCGAAAAACCCTGCTAAATTTGAAAACTACGAGTCGCTTATCACGATAAATTAAGGCTGAAAATGGAAAATAAAGAGCAGCTGGACGACGTCGAGGAAGCCAAAGCGCTTCTTGATGCGCACTTGGACGATACGCTTGAGCATGAGCTGAGTGCCGCCGATCTTACGGAGCATTTAAAAACTCTAAAAAAGCACGACGAAGAAAAATACGTAGAATTCTTAAAAAAGCTAGATCCTGAGGATCTTGCCGATGCTGCGCTTGAGATGCCCGAGCATATGCTCGAAGACGTCATCGAAACTCTGCCTCACGAAAAAATCGTCGAAGCGATCGAGGAGCTCGAAAGCGACGATCAGGCAGAGCTTTTGCAAAACATCGGCGAAATCGACGAGGACAAGGCCGAGCAGATTTTCTATGGGCTTGACGAGGACGATCGCCACGATATTCTTACTATCTCCAAATATAGCGAAGATGAGGCGGGCGCGTATATGCAGACCGAGGTCTTTAGCGCGAGGCAGGATCAGACCCTGGGGCAGGCGGTCGAGATGCTGCGCGTTATGCGCGAAAAGGACGAGATCGAGAACGTCTTTCAGCTCTTTGTGCTCGATAAAAAAGGGCACCTGCTTACGAGCTTTTCGACATCCGATCTGATTTTATACGATTTCTCGCTCACTCTGGAGCAAATTTCACAAAAATTCGGCGCCGAAAACAAAATCCACTTCGCCACCGATACCGATAAGATCGACGACGTGATCAAGGACTTTGAAGAATTCGATCTTAATGTCATCCCCGTTGTCGATGCTAACGGCGTGCTTATCGGGCGGATTACCGCCGATGATATCCACGATCTCATCCAAGAGCGCGCCACCGAGCAAATTTACAACCTCGCGGGCGTCGATGACGAAGCGGAGGACGATGAGACTACGATCTTTAAGGCAGGACGCGCGCGCGCTGTGTGGCTAGCGGTAAATTTATGCACGGCGATCGTAAGCTCGACGATCATCGGACTTTTTGACGCCACTATCGAAAAGCTGGTCGCGCTCGCCGTGCTTATGCCGATAGTCGCCTCCATGGGCGGCAACACCGGCACGCAGGCGCTTACCGTAACCGTGCGCCGCCTAGCCCTGGGCGAGATAGCGTTTAAAGACAAAAAGCAGGTTCTATTTCGCGAGATCACGATCGCTTTTATAAACGGCCTCATTTTTGCCACGTTGATGGGGTTTGTGGCGTATTTTTGGTTCGGTATTAAGCTTTTGGGGCTGGTAATTGCGATGTCGATGGTGCTAAATTTAACTCTTGCGGGGCTTTTCGGCGCCGTCATTCCGATCACGCTTAAAAAATTAAATATCGATCCCGCCGTCGGCAGCTCCGTGTTGCTTACTACAGTGACTGACATCGTGGGATTTTTTAGCTTTTTAGGACTTGCGACATGGATACTACTATAAAAAATTTTAAAATTTCCGAGCTTAAAAGCTCGAATTTCGTTAAACCCTTTCGCTTAAATTTTGAAATGGACGGCGTAGCGCGCGCGTGGGACTGCGTCAAGGTGCACGATAGCGTCTCGATTTTGCTTTATCATACGCAGCGCGACGCGCTTTTGCTCGTCAAGCAGTTTCGCCCCAGCGTGTGGTTTTATCAAGAGGAAAATTTAATAAATTCGCCCGAGAAGGGCTACACCTACGAGCTTTGCGCGGGCATTTTGGACAAGGGCATCAGCGAGGAGCAAACGGCGATCGAAGAGGTGCTCGAAGAGACCGGCTATGCCGTGAAAGATCTGAAATTTATCACGAGCTACTACAGCGCCCTGGGCTTTGCGGCGAACCGTCAAATTTTATACTTCGCGTGTATCGACGAATCGATGAAGCTAGGAAGCGGCGGCGGCGTGGACGGCGAGAAGATCGAGCTTTTCTACCTGCCTGCAGCCAAGGCGCGAGAGTTTATGTTTGACGAAAAGATCGTGCGCGCGCCGGGGCTGATCCTAGCATTTCAGTGGTTTTTGAGCGAGTTTAAAGCTTAGCGGCGAGGCGCGTTTTTGTGTCTTGCGCGTTTTTGCGCCTCGGTTTTAAATTTAAAGGACGGCGATGAGGGTTTTACTTAGACTGTGCATTATCGCGGCGTGCCTTTATGCGGCGATCGCGGCAGCACTTTATATCTTTCAGGAGCGGCTGATATTTTTGGGCGAGCCGCTGGATAAAAACTTCAAATTTAGCTTTGAAAATTCCGAATTTGCAGGACTTGTGAACGCGCCCGAGAGCGGCGCGGACGAAAACGCTTCGGCGATTGGCGGCGTAAAGGAAAACGGCGCAGCGGGTAAGATCAAAAACGAAAACGCTCAAACTAGCGGCGAGCATATCGGCGAAAATACCGCTCGAGACGCCGTTACGGGCAATAACGCAAACGTCGCTGCGATAAAATTTCAAGAGATCAATATCCCGTTTGAGGGCGGGGCGATAAACGGGCTTAAATTTAGCGCGGCAGAGCCTAAAGGCGCGATTTTGTTCTTTCACGGCAACTTCGGCGACGTGAGCGGTTGGGGCGCATACGGCGCGGATTTTGCGGCTTTGGGATACGATTTTTATATTTTCGATTACCCGGGCTACGGCAAATCGGACGGCAAAATTTCATCGCAGCAGCAGCTTTTTGCGAGCGCCGATGCGATGAGCCGCTACGTTTTGGCGCAGCATTCGCCGAACGGGCTCGCGATGATCGGCTACTCGATCGGAAGCGGCATCGCGGCACAGCAGGCTGCGAAGTGGGATGCGGCGCGGCTGATTTTGCTCGCGCCCTATTTTAGCTTCGAGCGGCTCGCGCACGAAAAAGCCCCCTTCGTGCCGAAATTTTTGATCCGATATAAGATTCCGACCGCGGAATTTCTGCAAGCGGCACGCGGCACGCAGATCACGCTCATCCACGGAGCCGCAGATGGGCTGATACCCGTGCAGCACTGCCGCGATCTTGCGGGATCTCTTAAGGCGGGCGATCTATTTTATGAAATACCAGATGCGCGGCATAACGGACTACTGACAATGCCCGGTATTTGGGAAATTTTAAAAGAGAGGCTGCGCTAATCTAGCGGAGCTCGGCGTAAAATTCCACGCAGAATTCGACCGCTAAATTTTAAAATTTTACGTAGAATTCTGCGCGGGCTCGGTCATCGTAAAATAAGATGAAATTTTATAGCGGCGAAACACGGCGCCAAAAACAGGGGCGCAATTTCAAATCAAAATTTGCGCACCGTTAGTGTAAATATAGAGCCAATTTTGTAGCGTTAAATTCTTTTTAGCGCATAGGTGCTGAAAATTTTAAACTAAAATTTGCGCTAGACTGCAACGTCGTATGTTTTAGCCGCGATAAAATTCTGTGAAATTTTATCTCCGCAGCCGTTTATAAATTTCAAGTCTAAATTTTATATTTGCGCCCTGACGGCGCCGTATTTTAGCCGCGTAGAATTCTGCCGCATAAAATCCTGCCTAACAAAATTCTGCTGCGTAGATTTTAATTCGCCGCGCTCAAATTTTATCCGCCGCTTTAAATTTATACCGCCGCGCCTAAATTTCTCCCGCTCGTCGCGCTTTACCGAAATTTATATTTAGTTGTTGTAAAATGCGTTTTTAAAAGGATTTTAGCGGGTTGTGATATGAGTATTTTAGAGCTTACGGAGTGCGTAGGCATCGCTTCGGCGGCGCTTAGCGGGTTTTTATTCGGCGTAAAGAAGGGCTGCGATTGGCTTGGGATCTTTATCGCGGCATTTTTGACGGCGCTTGGCGGCGGGATCATGCGCGACACCTTAGTAAGCCGCGAGATCTACTCATTTACGCACTATGCGCCTGTAACGATCGTGCTTGCAGTAAGCGCCGTAGCTATTTTTGCCAAGCTTTACGAAAACCGCGATTTGGAGGGTAAATTTTTATTTATTCTAACCGATGCGATCGACGTCGTAAGCTTTTCGATCGTGGGAGCGATGGTTGCGCTAAGCTACAATCACAACGTTTTCGGCGTGGTGCTGATCGCGTTTTGCAATGGCGTGGGCGGCGGTATTTTGCGCGACGTACTGCTGAATGAAGTGCCGTGGTTTTTGCATACGGGGCTTTATGGCACGATAAGCATGGGCGTGGGCTTGATATATTTCGTGCTTGATGGATTGGGGCTTAGCGGCGCCTTTTCGGTGATTATTTTGCTGGTTTTGGGAGTTGCGTTTCGCATGGTAGCTTATTACAAATCTTGGCATCTGCCTAAAGTGGAGTATAAAAAATGAACTATTTGATGGATAATTTTGCGCGCGTAAACGTGGCGCTGGTAAGAGGCGAGGGCTCGATAGTCTATGACGAAGCGGGCAAGGACTACGTGGATTTTGGCGCGGGCATCGGCGTAAACTGCCTGGGGCACGCAAACGAGATCGTGCTTGAAGCGATCGGCACGCAAGCCGCGCAGATCATCCACGGCTCAAATATCTATAGAATTTTGCCCCAAGAAGCCCTGGCTCAAAAGATTAGCGAGCTTTTGGGGTATCGTACATACGCGGTGTTTTGCAACTCGGGCGCGGAGGCTAACGAGGCGGCGATCAAAATGGCGCGCAAATACGGCACCGTAAACTTCCCTAATAAAAAATTTGAAATTCTAACTCTGCGAAATTCCTTCCACGGCCGCACGCTAGCGACGCTGCAAGCTACCGGGCAGGAGAAATTTCATCCGGAAATTTTTGCGCCCTATATGCCCGGATTTAAATTTTTCGACGATATCGAGGAGATCATCGCGCATATCGATGAAAACAGCGTCGCCGTGATGATCGAGCTAGTCCAGGGCGAGGGCGGCATTAAACCTCTGGATAAGGCGAGCGTGCAAAGGCTGGCGGCTGTTTTAAAAGAGAGAAAGCTGCTTTTGATCACCGACGAGGTGCAGTGCGGCGTATATCGCACGGGCGAGTTTGCGACGTCGCAAATTTACGACATCCGCCCCGACATCATCACCTTTGCCAAAGGGCTTGCGGGCGGCGTACCGATCGGCGCGTGCGTGGCGCAGCAAAACATTTTCGCTCCGGGCGAGCACGGCAGCACTTTCGGCGGTAACTTTTTGGCGACCTCTACGGCGCTTGCGGTGCTTTCGCAGCTTCAGTTTTTAAAAGCTAGCGGCAAGCTTGATAAGACTATAAAAAGATTTATCAAAAAACTAGACGGGCTCGCCGCAGACTATCCTAGCCTGATCGAAAAGCGCGTGGGGCTCGGTCTGATGCAAGGCCTCGTGCTGCGCGATGAAAAAAATCTGGGCGAGATTTTTAACAAAGCCCTACAAAACGGACTTTTGATCCTAAAATCCGGCAAGCGCACCCTTAGATTTTTGCCTGCGCTAAATATCAAAAAACCGGAGATCAAAGAGGGCTTTGCGCGCCTACGCAAGAGCCTGGACGAGATAGTGCGGGCGTGAAATTTAGCGATTTTTTCGAGGGCTGGCTAAACAAGAGCTACTACGCAAATACCGCTAAAATCGGCAAGAGCGGCGATTTTTACACTGCCGTAAGCGTAGGGAGCTTCTTCGGTATCTGCATCGCGCGCGAAATTTTACGCCTAAGCGCAGATTTTTGCGCGACGCAAGAGTTAAGCTTAGACGCGGCGATAAGCTCGGGCGTATCGCGGCAAAACCTTGCGGCGAGCGAGCTAAATTTAGACGCTGCACCTGCAAAAAAGTCGCAAAATAGCGCCAAAATCGCTATCGTAGAGATCGGCTCGCACGACGGGCGGCTGCTTTGCGACATAGCGCAAGCTATCTTTACGCTGGGCGGTGCGGCGGCGCTTGATAAATTTAGCTTTGCGATTATCGAGCCGCACGAGCGCCTGCGCGAGCTGCAGCGGGCGAGCTTTGCGGAGAGCTTCGGCGGCGAAATCGCGCTAAAGCACTTCGCAAGCGCGCGCGAGGCGAAATTTAAAGATGCGATCTTTGTGGCAAACGAGCTTTTCGACGCCTTTAAATGCGAGGCGGTGGACGGCGAAAATATGCTTTTTATCGAAAGCGGTGCGGCAAAATTTGCTCCCATAAAAGAACGTGAAATTTTAACCCTCGCGCGCAGATTCAGCATATCGCGCGGCGAAATCCCGATCGGATACTTTCGCTTTGCGCGCGAAATTTGCGCCAGCGCGCAGCGGTTTTATTTCATCGCCTTTGATTACGGGCAGATGGGCGCTAGCGGCGATTTTAGCCTGCGGATTTACCGAAATCACGAAGTTTTTAGCTTCTTTGAAGTGCAAAACTTGAGCGATTTTTACGGCAAAAGCGATCTTACCTACGACGTAAATTTTGAAATTTTACGCGCGGCGTTTGAGGACGCGGGCGCCGTGACGGCGGATTTTAAAAGACAGATCGCGGCTTTGATGGACTTCGGCGCGGTCCAGCTTTTAGAGCTTTTTATGCAAAAAAGCGGCGAGAAGGGCTACCTAAATGCGCTTTTGCAGTTCAATCACCTGCGCGCTGAGTTTGGCGAAAAGTTTAAGATGATAAAATTTAAAAAGGGGCTTTGATGAAAGCTTTTATCGATTGCGACTGCGAAATTTTACAAAAGACGCTGGAGCTGTTTTTGAAGGACTGCGCTGCAAGTGCGCAGGATTGCGACTTTGTGATAAGCGATGGGCCGCAAAGCTCGGCAAAACCGCTCTTTTTGATCGGCGAGGACGGAGATTTGGCGCTGCCGTTTTCTAAGCAGATGTTGTTATCGAGGCTAGAGGATTTTCAAGGCGAGCTAAAGCGGGATCTTAGCGAATACGACGCGGCAGAGGCCGAAATTTGCGCGCTATTTGATGAGTTTAAGGCAAGAATCATCGAAATTTTAAGAAGGCAAAATGGCTAAATTTTCCAAGCTTAGCGGCGCGCTCTTTACGCAAATTTCAAGCGGCATCTATAAGGGCAAAAAGCTCGCTCTGCCGGCGCTTTCGAGTACGCGCAGCACGAAAAGCATCGTAAAGGGCTCGTTTTTCGATACTTGGCGGGCGGAGTTGTGCGGCGCGGCGTTTATCGAGTGCTTCGGCGGTAGCGGCGCGATGGCGCTTGAAGCGCTAAGCAACGGCGCAAAAAACGTTTATGCGATCGAAAAGGACGCTGCCGCGCATAAGATAATGCGGAAAAATTTCGAGCTTTTCGGACTCGGTGCAAATGCGATTTTGGGCGATTGCTTCGAACGACTGCCCGAAATTTTGCAAGAGTTGCAAGCGGGCACGAACGGATGCTCGGGCGGGAATTCGTTAAATTTAAGCGGCAAAAATTTTAAAAACAGCACTGCCGGTGTCGCCTGCTATGAAAATTTAAGCAGCGAAAAAGAGGGCTGTCGCAAAAGCTTTAGTAGCGTAGAGCAGGGCGAGAACGGATACCGCGCCGCGCAAGGCATCGGAGCGGAAAGCGGCACGCAAAGCGGCGTGAAAGATTTGCCTAAATGCGGCACGCGAAGCAGTATGTCTGACAGCGCACAAAATGGCGCGCAAAGCGGCACAAATGCTGATTGCGCAGGCGAGGGCTTTGGCGATTGTGTCCAGATTGTCGATTGCGCGGGCGCTACTAGTATAAAATACTGCATGAATTCGCTAGCTGCGGGCGCTGCGAGCTTTAGCGAAAAGGTTGACGCTAGCTCCGCTTCAAAATACGACGCTAGCGACGCCGAGACCGTTAATTGCAACGTAAATTTAAGCTCAAAATGCGGCGTAAGTTCTAATTTTGACGCAAATCGCGGTGCGAGCTTAGGCGCGAGCTGCGAAGAGAAAGAAATCTTAAATTTAGGCGAGAATTTTAACGCTAGCTACGGAGAAAATTTACATTCAAATGTAAATTTTGTCTATGATTTAAGAAAAAATTCTGGCGTCAACTCCCGTGAAAATCTATCCTGCGGTTTAGGCGAATGCTCTGCCGTAAATTTTAGCGAAAGCCATACCGCAAATTCCATAGAAAATTCCATCTCCGATCCCGCGCGCAGAGTGTTTGTATATCTGGACCCGCCGTTTGCGATCAGGCAGGGCTTTGGCGAGATTTACGAGCGCGTGCTGGCGCTAATAGCGCACCTGAGCTCCGTGCAGTGCGAGCTGCTAATCGCGATCGAGCATATGAGCGAGCTTGAGCTGCCGCCTAAAATCGGCGATTTCGCGCTGCTTAAATCGCGCAAATTCGGCGCTACGACGATGAGCTACTACGCAAAATGAAAAGCTTAAAGCAAATTTTAGATTATTACGCCGATTTGAAAAATTGCGACGCGGATCTTTTCGGCGCGCCCGATCCGCTGCAGGTCGCAAAGGGACATCGAAACGACGTCGCGGCGCTTATCTGCGCACTGTTTGCTTACGGGAGCGCGGCTCAAATTTTAAAATTCCTCCGCTCGCTTGATTTTTCGCTTTTAGACGGGAGCGATGAGCGCATTAGCGCGGAGCTTGCGGGCAAAAAATATAGATTTCAAAGCCCGCGCGACGTCGCTGAAATTTTTATAACTTTAAAGCGGCTTAAAAATAGCCTTAGCATCGAGGAGAGCGTGCTTCGCGGCATGCAAAAAAGCGGACGGATCGAGGACGGGATAAATTTTTTAATTGGCGAGATTTACAGATTAAATCCCTACCGCAGCCCGGGGTATAAGTTTTTTTTCGGGCGCGGCTTCGCGCAAAGGCCCACGTCGCCGTACAAGCGCTACAATCTTTTCCTGCGCTGGGCGGTGCGCGACAGCGACATCGATCTGGGGCTGTACAAAAAGATCGAAAAATCGCGCCTCCTCATCCCGCTCGATACCCACACGCATAAAGTTTCGCTTAAGCTTGGGCTGATCGATCGCAAGAGTTACGATTTTGAGGCGGTTTTACAGCTTACGCAAAGCTTAAGACGCTTCGATCCGGGTGATCCCATCAAATACGACTTCGCGCTGTACCGCCTCGGACAGAGCGGCGAGATAGATAAAATTTTACCCGAACTAAGCGCGAGTTTATATAAAACTGCGAAGTAAGTCGGCGAAATTTTATCTGGTACGAGCGGGGCGATGAAATTTTATGAAGCTTTGGAGCGGGTGTACGGCGGAATTTTGCGCTGTGCTGCCGTATAGCGGAGCTGGCTTTATGGATTTGCCGTGCGTCTTGAGTACAGCGCGCCGAAATTTTATAGAATTTCGGTAAAAGATCGCTTCGTAGAATTCTGCAAATTTCACGGATAGCCGCGCTGAATTGTAGGACTCATCTTGCGAAATTTAGGTAAAATTCCGACGATTTGCGGTACTTAAATTTTATGAAATTTCGCAGCTCGTGCGCTACGCGATAAATTGCATGGAGCTAAAACGGCAATCACGCGACAAATTTTATAAAATTTAAGCGGGAGCCATGCGGCAAAATCTGCTAAAATTCCGCGAAATTTTATAAAATTGCACGGAATTTTAGCAGGCGATCGCATGCGTTTTGCGGCGCATGGGCGGTTTGCGATCGTAATTGCGCGGAATTTTTCGCAGACACTCGCGGGTGCCGTCTGCGTAATTTGAGAAAAGGACAAAAATGGAGCTTGAGCTTTGGCAGTTCGCGGTGCTTTTTGCGGCGGCGTTTTTCGGCGGATTTATCGACGCGATCGCAGGCGGCGGCGGGCTGATCTCGCTGCCTGCGCTGCTTGCCGTGGGCGTTCCTCCGCATGTAGCGATCGCCACAAATAGATTTCAAGGCAGCTTCGGAAGCTTCACCGCCGCTTTAAATTTCATCCGCAAGGGCTATGTCGATGCGGCGGAGATCTTGCGCGGCGTGGTTTTTACGTTCGTAGGCGGGCTCGTCGGCGCTTATGTCCTGCTCCTAATCGATGCGAAATTCTTAAACTATCTCATTCCGATCCTGCTGCTGGCGCTTTTCTTTTATATGATTTTTTCGCCGAACCTAGGTGAAGCGCCCGCCAAACCCAAGATGTCAAAAAAGAGCTTTTACGCGATTTTCGGGCTTGTTTTGGGGTTTTACGACGGATTTTTCGGCCCGGGTACGGGCTCGTTTTGGACGTTTGCGCTGGTTGGAATTTTAGGGCTTTATATGAAAAAGGCGGTCGCACACACGAAAGTTTTAAATTTCACCTCAAACATCGTCTCTTTAGGCGTTTTTATCATCGGCGGGCAGATTTTATGGCTCGTCGGAGCGGTGATGGCGGTCGGGCAGATCGCGGGTAGCTTCGCAGGCTCAAGCCTAGTGATGAGATGCGACGTGAAATTCGTGCGCAAGATGCTTCTATTCGTCGTTGCCGCCACGATTTTAAAGCTACTTTACGGACTGATTGCAAATTAATTACAGACTGGTTGAGGGCCGATCGCGGGTTAATTTCAAGCCAAAATCATAGAATTTTATACAGGATTTCGTATAAAATTTCGCGTAAAATTTTATGAGCCCTCGCCGATCTGCCGCAATGACGCTGATCTTGCTGCCGCGACAATGTCGATTTCACTGCTGCGGCGCCGATTTTGCCGCAGTGTCGCACCAAATTTACTGCGACACTGTCAATTTAATTGTAGTGTCGATTTTATCGTAGCTTTGTAGCTATTACGCTGCGACGGAGCCTAGCTTATCGTAGCAGCGCTGATTTTATCATGGTGTCGCGCCAGTCTCGCTTCGATGGCGCTGATTTTGCTCCGCTACATCGACAACTTCTTTGCTGTGCTTGCTACTGCGAGGATTTTAATTGCGTTGCACGGTGTCGCACTGATTTTATTATGACGGCGCTGTTCTTTCTGCTGCGACGGTAGCGATTTTGGCGCTGCTTTTGCCGCCCCCCCCGCCGTCCGTTTCGCTACAGTGGGCGGCTTTATTTTACTGTTGCGACATTGATAGTCTTGCTATCGCAAGGAATTTAATTTACTGCCGAAACGACGCCGATGAAGTTTCGTCCATTCGCATCGGTTAAATTTAGCCACACTGCCCGTATCTATTTCGTCGTATCGCCATGCATTCATTCGCGGTGCCGCCGATAGAGTCGTCGTGTTGCCGAGCGCGCGGCATTATCGTGCCGGTGCTTATAAAATTTCATACGCTTACGTCAGCAAAATTTTAAAATACTACTTTGTAGATCGTTTTATCGCGCTGCCGTATGTGTTACCAAATCCACTTGCAGCGGTTAAATTTAGCCGTATCTCTACGTGCTGTTTCCGCACCCGTCTGTTATTTTAACTTTTGCCGTTCCGTCGCCACGGCTCGCTTTCCGCGCTAGCTCCTCGCCATATTGCTCGCTGTATTTGCGCGATAAATTTAACCGTACCGCCGTGCCTGCCGTTTCACTCTGATATCGTAGACTAATTTTTGCCATCCATGCCATTTAAATTTGTCGCATTACCGCGTATCTGTTTCGCTTCGCCCGCCGAAATTTACCCGCCTCTTGCCGCCAATTAAATTTCCTCACACCCGCAATCTTATCCGCCCGCTCGCAAAATTCCGCTGCCTAAAGCAATGCTAAAATATTTTGCGATAAAATGGGCGAAATTTTTTACAAAGGATTTAGTATGCAGATTATCTCGACTCCCGATGCGGCGCAGGCCATCGGACCGTACTCCCAGGCGATCAAGGCGGGCGGGTTCATCTTTACCTCTGGGCAGATCGCGCTTAAGCCCGACGGCGAGTTTGTCGCGGGCGGCGTGGAGGCGCAGAGTAGGCAGGGTTTGCAAAACCTCGCCGCGATCCTGAAAGAAGCTGGCGCGACGCTACAAGATGCCGTCAAAACTACGATTTTCCTAGCGGATATGGGCGATTTTGCCGCGGTGAACGAGATATACGCGGCGGCGTTCGGCGCGCACAAACCCGCTCGCAGCACGGTGCAGGTCGCCAAACTCCCCAAGGGAGCGCTTGTGGAGATCGAAGTAATAGCGCTGGCTAAGTAGCGCTAAATTTTGATCGCCGAGGTACTACGAGTGCACGTTTGCGGTTAAAATTTAGACGCGGGCCGCTCTAAATTTTAAACGGCTCACTTTGGTTTTGAAGCCGCGCGCTTTTAAATTTAGATTTTCAAAGCCGCGCCAAACGCCCGCGAGGCTGTGTAAACAGCGCGTCCGGTGCGCTAAGGCGTTAAAATTTCTCGCTCAAAATGGGATTAAAATGATAGAAGAGCTTATTCAAAAATCTAAAAATATCACGGCCGCGGGGCACAGCGACATAGAGCCCGCGTGGATCGCGCAGGCGCAGCGGCGGCTCGGTTTCGCGCTGCCTGCGAGCTACAAGCAGATGCTGCTAAGATATGCTAGCGTCAGCGCGGCGGGGACGGAGCTAAAAACGATCGCGCCGCCCGAGTTTGCGGATAGTGCCGATGAGGGCATCTGCTACACGTATGAGGTAAATCTAAAAAATGGCCTATTTGCCGCGGACGAGCTCGTATTTTTGCAGCTCGAGGACGAAGAGTATTATTTTAAAATTTCGCCCGCAGGCGACATAGCGGATGGCTCGCCAAACACGGCGCGCGGCAAGACGGCGGAGAGCACGAGCGGCGAAGCTGCGGGCGCGACGGTAGCCGACAGTGCGGAAAATAGAGCATCGGAAGGCGAAGCACGCGCAGAGAGATCGCTAGATGCGGCGCGCGATATGAATACCGAAGCGGCAGATGAAACGATGTGTAAAACAGCGAGCGCGACAATGAGCGAAGCGGCAGACGATGCAGCAAGTAGAGCGACGAAAGAGATAGCAAGCGAGCGGGCAGATGACGCGCCGTGCGAATACAAAGTCTATGTGCGCGACTACGCGGAGGGCGAAGATAGGCTTTTTGCGGACGATTTTTACGGGTTTTTGGAAAAATTTTAAAATGAAATTTAGAGCAAAAAATCAGGAGAGGCGAAATGGGACTGTTTGGCATTTTTAAAAAGGATAAATTTGACGTCGATGTGCGCCCGGACGGCATTTTTATCGGCGGCGTAAACTGCGAGTTTGATCTGGCTAAGCTTAACGAAGCTTTGGGTCAGCCGCGCGTGATCGATGATGGGGAGGGCAAAAGTCGCTATTTTTGGGATGAGGCGGG
>ERZ773070.1065-NODE-1065-length-17687-cov-12.547130_pt1 | contig 17687 bp, 5 predicted proteins | sample MGYA00580618_ERZ773070 | MGnify/ENA primary metagenome ERZ773070 (study PRJEB29015, sample SAMEA2738023) | human oral metagenome | biome: human oral; feature: human-associated habitat; material: dental | place: China | collected 2019 ... | reverse complement strand
GGGGGAACGCGGGGGCGCCCGCCGCGCCCGCTGACCGCCCCGCCCGCGGCCTCGCCGCCGACATAGGGGCGGGCACGGGCAAGATGAGCGCCCTGCTGGCCGAGGAGGGCCTGGACGTGCGGGCCGTGGAGCCCTCCGCCGCGATGCGCGCCCAGGCGCGCCCCCACCCGCTCATCACGCAGGTCGCCGCCACCGCCGAGGACACGGGCCTGGGGACCGCCAGCTGCGACCTGGTCGTCTACGCCCAGTCGTGGCACTGGGTGGATCCCGCGGCGGCGGGGGCCGAGGCGGTGCGCATCCTCAAGCCGGGGGCGCCCCTGGTCATCGTCTTCAACCAGATGGACGTCACCGTCAAGTGGGTCCACCGCCTTTCCCGCATCATGCGCTCCGGGGACGTCCACCGCGCCGACCGCCCTCCCCGTCCGGCGGGTTTCGCCCCGCCCGTCCTCGAGCGGTTCTGGTGGGAGGACCGGATGGCGCCCGAGCAGATCCTCGAACTGGGGACCACCCGCTCGTCCTACCTGCGCGCGGACGCGGCCCGCAGGCGCGCGATGCAGGACAACCTGCGCTGGTACCTGTACGAGCACCTGGGGCACAGGGCGGACCAGGAGATCACGATCCCCTACTCGACACTGGTGTGGACCACCCGCGCCCCCGCTGCCCGGGTCCATAGCGGAAGCGGCAGCGCCCCCGAGGTCCCGTAGCGGCAACGGCAGCGGCCCCGGGTCCAGGCGCCTGTCAGCGCCCGCCCAGGAGTGAGCACAGTCACGCGATCTGCTTTTCCGGCCGGACGACTGGCAGAATCGACCACTATGGGATTGTCGTTTCTGGGGCTGATCGGCGCGCTCGCCATGTACGCGGTGTCGGTCTCCCCCTCCCTCATGGCCAGGTCCTGGTGGTGGCACGCCGTGGCGTCGGGCGTCCTGGTCTCCATCGGCTATGTCCTGGGGCTCATCGTGCAGAGCGCGGGCGCCCGCCTCATCAAGGCGGCGGACCTGAGGATCAGCGCCGACGAATCCGTCGAGTGGGCCTCGCGGGCGGGCGTCGCGGTGCTGTTCCTCGCGTGGTGGTTGTACGCCGTCGTCCAGTCGTACCGCCGCGCCCGCCGTGCGGCCGCGCTGGTGGGGATGCGCGCCGAAACGCCGTGGGGCTACCTGCTGGGGGCCCTCGGCGCCGTTGTCATCGCCCACCTCTTCGTCGGATTGATCACGGGCGTCAACCTGGTCGGGCGGGCGCTCATCAACGCGCTGGCCGACCACATGCCGCGCTGGGCGGCGGCGCTGGCCGGCGTCGCCATCCTGGGCGCGATCATCTACTTCCTCACCTCCAACGTGATCCTGCGCGGCGGCATCGGGTTCTTCCGGCGGCACGCCGAGCGGATGAACACGCGCACCGCGAAGGGCATTTTCCAGCCGAGCGTCCCCGAGCGCTCCGCCTCGCCCGCCTCGCCCTCCACGTGGGAATCGGTGGGCGGCCAGGGGAGGGTCTTCCTCGGGCGGGGCCCCGGCCGCGCCGACGTCGAAGCGGTCACCGGGCGCGCGGGGAAGGAGCCGATCCGCGTGTACGCGGGAATGCCCCCCGCAGGGGCGGGCATCGACGAGGCGGCCGCACTGGTCGTGGCCGAACTGGAGCGCACCGGCGCCTTCCGGCGGGCAGCGGTCCTGGTCGCCGCGTCCACGGGTTCGGGATGGGTGGACGAGTGGCAGGTCCAGCCCTTCGAGTACCTGACCGGCGGTGACTGCGCGACCGCTTCCCTGCAGTACTCCTACGTGCCCTCCGCTCTCAACTGGCTGACGGGGCTGGAGCCCGCCCAGGAGGCCTCCCGCGCCCTGTTCCGGGCCGTTCGCGCGGCGATCGACGCCATCGACGGGGCCGAGCGCCCCGCCCTCTTCGTGTGCGGGGAGTCCCTGGGCGCGTTCGCCTCGCAGTCCGTGTTCGACTCCCCCGCCGACGCCCTGGCCCGCGTCGATGGGGCGCTGTGGGTGGGCACGCCCGCCTTCACCCCGATGCACCGGGTGCTCACGGCCTCTCGCCACCGGGGGAGCCCCGAGGTGGCGCCCGTCGTCGATAACGGCCGCAACGTGCGCTTCGTCAACGCCCCCGAGGACCTGCGCCAGGACCTGTACGGGCGGGAGCTGGGCCGCTGGTCCTTCCCGCGGATCGTCTACGCCCAGCACGCCTCGGACCCCGTCGTGTGGTGGAACCCCCGGCTGCTGTGGCGCCAGCCCGACTGGCTGCGCGAGCGCGCCGGGCGGGACGTGTCCAAGAACGTCGAGTTCACGCGGGGAGTGACCTACCTGCAGATCATGGCGGATCTGCCCGTCGCCGGCACCGCCCCCGCCGGCCACGGGCACACCTACAACGAAGAGCTGGTGCCCCTGTGGCGCGCCCTGCTGGGCTTCGACTTGGAGGAGGGCGAGTCCGTCCCCGTCGCGCGCCTGGCAGGGCTCGACGGCAGCTGGGCGACCGCCGGGGCGCTGGACCGCATCGGCGCGGCCGTGCGCGCCAACCTGGCGCTGTCCGAGCGGCAGTGAGGGCGGGTCCGCGTCATCGTCGCAGTAGCCGCCGGAACTGGGGCCGCCACCGCGGATCGGACTCCGCCGCGGCCCGGTGGCTCTGCTGGGCCCAATGCGGGGATCGGTGCCCCCCGGGACTGTCCACAGGGGAACGGGCTACTTGAGGTAGGCGTCCAGTGCGGCCAGTACCGTCGGGATGACGCGCTCGGCTTTCTCGTTGAGGACCAGGTGGTGGTCGGCGGGCAACTCGACCAACCGCTTCTCGGGCGCCACCAGCCGCTCGTAGACCAAGCGGCTGTACTCGAGGGTGAACAGGGGATCGCCCGTCGACACGAACGCCACCACCGGACAGGTGATACTGCCATCGACGAGGGCCGACATGTCAGTCGTGAACAGGCTGGACAGAAAACTCATCGGGTAGGACTTGAGCCGCATGGGATCCTGGAAGAACGCGTCGCGCCACTGCCGCTCTGAGAAGACTTTGTCGATGTCGAGGTAGAAACCCGGCGGCACCTGCAGCGCGGGAAGCCCCCGGCCGATCGCGGCGATGATCCTGCGGATCGCCGGGTACACCAGGCCGAGCGCGCTGGGGAAGCGGGTGACCGACAGGGATTCACGCAGGGGCGTGAAAAGGACGTTGTGCGGAAAGGCGGCGCGGATGCGGTGCTCGGCGCCGGCGGTCAGCAGGGTGAGGACGCCGCCCTGGCTCGACCCCATCAGCCCGACGGCGCCGGGGGAACGGGCGCAGGCGTATCCCACCGCGTCCCGGACGTTCCCGATCATGTCGTCGAGGGTGAACCGGCGGATGACCCGGGGGCTGCGCCCGTGAGACAGCGGGTGGACGCCGACCACGTGGTAGCCGTGCCGGCTGACCGCATCCAGGAAGGGGCTGTAGAACAGGGGGTGGGTCATGGTGCCCGGGACGAACACGACCGTCGGCGCCGTGTCATGCTCCGCCTCCCAGACGGACAGTGTGATGGGGGCCCGGCCCGATTCGATCGAGACCTCCGAGTAACTGGGCAGGTCGATCGAGTGCTCTTCCAGAAGCGTTGCGATGCTCATGTCGGATGCCCCCCGGCTTTTCCAGTACCCCAGTACCGTATCCGCGTTCTTCCGGTCCGCCAACTCGTGGACCGTCCCGTCGGTGACGGACGCGCCGTCGGGCGCCCGGCCCCGGGGCCGCCCGGAGGCGGTACGGACCCCGGGGCCGGGTGGGCTCAGTCGGAGGAGCTCGCGAACTGGGCGGCGTACAGCCGCGCGTAGGCCCCGCCCTTGGCGAGGAGCTCCGCGTGGCCGCCCTGCTCCACGATGTCGCCGTCCTCCATGACCAGGATCGTGTCCGCGTCGCGGATCGTGGACAGGCGGTGGGCGATGATGAAGCTCGTGCGCCCCTGGCGCAGCGCGTTCATGGCGCGCTGGACCAGCAGCTCCGTGCGCGTGTCCACCGAGCTGGTCGCCTCGTCGAGGATCAGCACCGAGGGGTTCGCCACGAACGCCCGCGCGATGGTGAGCAACTGGCGCTCGCCCGCGGAGATGTTCGCCGCGTCCTCCTCCAGAACCGTGTCGTAGCCGTGGGGGAGCGCACGGATGATGTGGTCGACGAAGCACGCCCTGGCGGCCTCCTCCACCTCGGCGTCCGAGGCGCCGGGGCGCCCGTAGCGGATGTTCTCGCGCACGGTGCCCGCGAAGAGCCACGGGTCCTGCAGGACCATGCCGGTGCGGCGCCGGACCTCGTGGCGGGTCATGGCGGCGATATCGTGGCCGTCGATGGTGATCCGCCCGGAGTCGAGCTCGTAGAACCGCATGAGCAGGTTGACCAGGGTGGTCTTGCCCGCGCCCGTCGGCCCCACGACCGCCACCGTGTTCCCGGGGTCGACGCGCAGCGTGAGGTCGCGGATCAGCTCGGTGCCGGGCGAGTAGGAGAAGCGCACGTGCCTCATCTCGATGGCGCCGGCGCCCTTCGGGGCGGTCCCCCCGTCCGACGGGGCGGGGGAGTCCTGTGCCGCGCCTGGCCCGTCCGTGTCCGACGGGGCGCGGGCCGGGGCGTCCGCCCCCGCGGCCGAGGGCGCGTCCTCCCCCTCCTCCTCGGCGTCCAGGAGTTCGAAGATGCGCTCCGCGCTGGCGGTGCCCGACTGGACGGCGGTGGCCATGGCGCCCAGTTGGCCCAGCGGCTGCGAAAACTGCTGCGAGTACTGGATGAACGCCTGCACGTCGCCGAGTAGCAGCGCCCCCGAGGCCACCATGGCGCCGCCGACGACGGCGATGGCGACGTACACGATGTTCCCGATGACCAGCATGATCGGCATCATGATCCCCGAGAGGAACTGGGCGCGCAGCGCCGTGCGGTAGAGCTGCTCGTTCTCCTCGGCGAACGCCCTGCGCACCGAGTCGGTGCGCCCGTAGACGCGCACCAGGGCGTGCCCGGAGAAGGACTCCTCGACGCGCGTGTTGAGGGTGCCGGTCCGCGCCCACTGGGCGGTGAACGCCTTCTGCGAGCGGGGGCCGATGAAGCCGAAGACGATGCCCGACAGCGGCACGGTGATGAGTGCGACCAGCGCCAGCTTCCACGAGATGGAGAACATCATGGCGAGCACCCCGACCACTGTGAGGATGGAGCTCAGCGCAGTGGATAGGGTCTGCTGGAGCGTGTTGTTCACGTTGTCCACGTCATTGGTGAGGCGCGAGAGCACGTCCCCGCGGCGCATCCGGTCGAAGTGGCTCAGGGGCAGGCGGTGGATCTTCTGCTCGACCCGGCGCCGCAGGCGGTAGAGAGCGCGGGCGGTGATCCGGTTGAGCATGTACCCCTGGAACCAGTTGAGGAAGGCGGAGCCCGCGTACAGGCCCAGGACGAGGAGGAGGATCCCCCCCAGGCGCTGGAAGTCGATCCCGGTGCCGGGGGTGATGTCCATGGCGGAGAGCATCGTGGCGAAGTCGTCCATCCCCTGGGCGCGCAGGGCCTCGATGGCCTGCTCCTTCGTGGTCCCGGCCGGCAGGGCCTGTGAGACGACGCCCTCGAAGACCACGTTCGTCGCCCGCCCGAGCACCTTCGGCGCGATGACCGCGAGGGCGACGGAGGCCGCCGTGGCGACCAGGATCGCCGCCATCCAGTTGCGGTGGGCGGTCAGCAGCCCGATCATGCGCTTGAACGAGGGCCAGAACGCCTTCGCCCTCCCCGGCGGCGGGCCGTTGCGCCGCCCGCCGGACGAGGCGAGGGCCTCGGCGGCCAGCTCCTCCTCCTCGGCGCCCGTCTGGGTGGTGGGTTTTTTGTCCTGGGTGCTCATGAGAGGGCCTCCGCTCCGAATTGGGAGGTGACGATTTCCTTGTAGACCTCCGAGGCCGCGAGCAGCTGCTCGTGGGTGCCGCTGGCGACCAGGCGCCCGGTGTCGAGGACCAGGATCTGGTCCGCGTCGACGATGGTGGACACCCGGGAGGCGATGACGATCTTCGTGGTCCCCGCGGTGGCGGGCCCCAGGGCCGCGCGCAGGCGCGCGTCGGTGGCGACGTCGAGGGCGGAGAAGGAGTCGTCGAAGATGAGGACAGAGGGCCTGCGCACGAGGGCGCGGGCGATGGCGAGCCTCTGGCGCTGGCCGCCCGAGACGTTCGTGCCGCCCTGGGCGATGGCCGCGTCGAGGCCGCCGTCCATCTCGGACACGAAGTCCTCGGCCTGGGCGACCCCGAGGGCCTCCCACAGCTCCTCGTCCGTGGCGTCCTCGCGGCCCAGGCGCAGGTTCGAGGCGACGGTGCCGGCGAAGAGGAAGGGGTGCTGGGGGACGAGGCCGATCTGCGCCCACAGCGCCTCGGGATCGGCTTCGCGCACGTCCGTGCCGCCGATGAGGACCTGCCCCTCGGACGCGTCGAGCAGGCGCGCCAGCAGGCGCACCACCGTGGACTTGCCGGAGGCGGTGGAGCCGACGATGGCGGTCGTGGTCCCTGGCGCCGCGGTGAAGCCCACGCCTTGGAGCACGCGCTCGTCGGCGTCGGGGTAGGTGAAGCCCACGTCCCGCATTTCGACTGAGCCGGGCGAGGGGAAGGCGGTCGTCGCCCCGGCGGGGGCGGTGATCGTGGGCGGGGTGGCCAGGACCTCGCTGATGCGCTCGGCGCAGACCGCGGCGCGCGGGATCATGATGGTCATGAATGAGGCCATGACGATGCCCATGAGGATCTGCATGAGGTAGGCCATGAAGGCGATGAGGGTGCCGATCTCGACGTCGCCGTCGCCGACGCGGTGCCCGCCGAACCAGATGACTCCGACGATGGTGACGTCGAGCATGAGCATCACCAGGGGGAAGAGGAGGACGAAGAGCTGGCCGACGCGTTCGCTGACGCGGGTGATGGAGCTGTTCGCCTCCTCGAAGCGGTCGGTCTCCGCGCGCTCGCGGACGAAGGCCCGGATGACGCGGATCCCGGCGAGCTGTTCGCGCATCACGCGGTTGATGCCGTCGAGCTTGTCCTGGTAGGAGCGGAACAGCGGGACCATGCGGCCGACGATGAGGGCGACCACGACCAGCAGAAGGGGGACCGAGGCCGCGATGAGCCAGGAGAGGGCGGGGGCCTTGCTGACGGCCATGATGATCCCGCCGATGGCCATGATCGGCGCGGTCACCGCTATCGTGCAGCTCGTCATGACGAGCATCTGGACCTGCTGGACGTCGTTCGTGTTGCGGGTGATCAGGGATCCGGCGCCGAAACGGGTGGTCTCCCGTTCGGAGAAGCCGCTGACGCGCTCGAAGACGGCGCCGCGCAGGTCGCGCCCCATGCCCATCGAGGTCCGGGCCGCCAGGTAGGTCGCCAGGACCGAGCAGACCCCCTGGAGGGCGCTCACCGCCAGCATGAAGGCGCCGGTGCGCCAGATGTAGGCGGTGTCGCCGGTGGCCACGCCCTTGTCGATGATGTCGGCGTTGAGGGTGGGCAGGTAGAGGGAGGCCATGACCTGGGCGAACTGGAGGACGACGACCCCCACGAGGAGCCAAGTGTATGGGCGCAGGCGCGCCCGCAATAGTCGAATGAGCATATTGCGATGGTAGTAGTCTCACGCTGTGGGAGGGGAGTGGTGTTTCGCGCCACATCACTCTTGATGCGAAGGGCAGTTCGCCAATAGGGTGGCAGAAATAAGAGTGGCCTTGTTCCCCGAAAAAGGGTGCGCTTATCCAATATCCGTCAACCATGGGGCAGTCATGAAACGACACATTCCACGCGCGACTCTCACACTCACGCTCTCGGGCGCGCTCGTCGCCAGTGCGGTGGCGCTGGCGACGCCGACGGCGGCGGCGCCACCGCCCGCTCCGCCGGCCTCCCACGCCGCCCGCCCGTCCACTCCGGCCCCCGCGGAGCCGTCGGGCGCTGCGGCTCAGTCCGGGACCGGCTCCGGCGACGACTCGCAGAGCGGCCGCGGCCTCGAGGCCGCGCTCAGTTCGATGTCCGAACTGGCCGGCGGCGGCGCCAAGGCACCGGAGGGCGGCCTGCTCGCCGACGAGGACCGCACCGGCGGCACCACGCCGGTCACCGTCATCGTCCAACTCGACGAGGGCAATGTGGGGATCCCGTGGTACAGGCGGATCTTCGGCCTCTCCTCGTCCACGAAGCACGAGGTCGTCAAGGACCGCATCACCTCCGCCGTCTCGGGCGCGCTCCCCGGCGTGAGCACCTCCGGCGGCACGCCCATCACCGACGTCAAGGACTATTCCACCGTCATAGACGGATTCGCCATCGAGATCCCCCGTGGGGCGCTCGAGGCGGTCCGCGGCGTCGAGGGGGTCAAGGCGGCGTTCGTGGAGGAGCTCCACCAGCGCGACATCGAGACCCCCGCCCCCGACGCCGTGGGGCCCCCCGCCAACGCGTCCTCGCTGACGATGACCCACGCGGACTCCACCGCCTACAAGGGCGACGGCCAGGTGATCGCCGTCATCGACACGGGCCTCGAGGTGGGCCACCCCGCGTTCAGCGGCGACCTGGACGACTCCACCGTCAAACTCTCCGAGGGCGACGTCTCCTCCTTGAAGTCGAAGCTCGCCGTCGGCAAGGAGGGCGTCTACGTCTCCGAGAAGATCGCCTTCGCCTACGACTACGCGGACAACGACGCGGACGTGGTGCCCCACTCCAGCGCCGACCTCTCGCACGGCACCCACGTGTCGGGCATCGCCACGGGCAACGGCGGCACGATCCGCGGCACTGCGCCGAACGCGCAGCTCATGGCCCTGAAGGTGGCGCGCGACTCCGACGGCGCCCTGCCCGACTCCGCGATCCTGGGCGCCCTCGACGACGTGGGCGTGCTGGAGCCCGACTCGGTCAACATGTCCTTCGGATCCGACGCGGGCATGAGCGACGAGGCCGCCTCCATCTACGCCGACGCCTACAAGGTCCTGCGCGAGAAGGGCATCACCCTCAACGTCGCGGCGGGCAACTCGTACTCCTCGGCCCACAACAACACCTCCGGGGCGAACCTCCCCTACGCCTCGGATCCCGACTCCTCCACAGTGGACGAGCCCTCGACGTTCCAGACGTCCCTGTCCGTGGCTTCGGTCGACAACGCCGAGGGCATGCCCTACTTCACCGCGGCGGGCCTGCGGATCGCCTATCAGGAGGGCGCCAACGCCTCGGGCGGGGACATGGCGTCCTTCGGCGACATCGAGTCCGGCACCTACCGCTACGTGGACGCGGGCGAGGGCAAGGCCGCTGATATCGCGGCCATGAACGAGGCGAACCCCGACGGGATCGAGGGCGCCTTCGCCCTGGTCCGCAGGGGCGGGACCTCCGACGCGGGCAAGCCCATGACCTTCGAGGACAAAGTCAAGGCCCTGGCGCCCTACAAGCCGGCCGCAGTCGTGATCTACGACAACGTGGACTCCGACTCGTTGGTGCGCCCCGCCGTCCAGACCACGACCATCCCCGTCGCCTTCATCTCCAAGGCGAACGGCGAGGCGATGCTGGCCGCCGCCGACCACAACCTGGTCTTCGAGAAGGGCGCGCGCCTGGCCCCCTCCACCGACTACGTGATGTCCGACTTCTCGTCCTGGGGCGTCTCGCCCGATCTGGCCCTCAAGCCCGAGATCTCCGCGCCCGGCGGCAACATCTACTCGGCGCTGCCCGGTGACAAGTACGGCTACATGTCGGGCACGTCGATGGCGACCCCGCAGATGGCGGGCATCGCCGCGCAGGTGCGCCAGCGGGTCGCCTCGGACGAGCGCTTCTCGTCCTTCTCGGACTCCGAGAAGCACGACGTCGTCACCAACCTGCTGATGGGCACGGCGCACCCGCTCGTCGACGTCCACCAGGGCACGGGCGCCTACTACTCCCCGCGCAAGCAGGGCGCTGGGATCGCCGACGCCCTGGCGGCCACGACGGCCACCGTCTACCCCACGGTCGATGGGGCCCGCTCCCCGTCGCGCCCCAAGGCCGACCTGGGCGACGGCACCAGTGGCTGGACCTTCGGCATCACCCTGCGCAACGTGGGCTCCGAGGCGCGCTCCTACGCGCTGTCCAGCCAGGCCCTGTCCGAGCTGGTCAACGACAGCGGCCTGATCTCCGAGCACTCGAAGAACTTCCGCGGCGAGGGCATCACCGTGTCCTACTCGGGCGAGGGCGTCTCGGGCACCTCCGAGGGCGCCACCATCACCGTCCCCGCCGGGGGCACGGCGCGGGTGGGCGTGGCCATCGCCGTCGAGCAGTCCTTCGCCGACTACGTCGGCGCGAACCTGCCCAAGGGGACCTTCGTCGACGGATTCGTCGAGTTCGCCTCGCAGACCGATGGCGAGCCCGGCCTGACGGTCCCCTTCCTGGGCTTCTACGGGAACTGGGGCGACGCGAACGTGTTCGACACGAAGTGGTCCGACGAGGGCGCCCAGAAGGCCCACATCTACAAGTCGGCCCTCGCCTCGACGACGACCGGGATGCCGCTGGGGGTCAACCCGCTGCAGAAGGTCCGCCTCCTCGACGAGGTGAAGCCCGACCCGTCGCGCTACATCGTGTCGAACAGCGGGTGGTCGGTGTCGCCCAACTCGATCCAGCCCGTGACCGGCACGCTGCGCTCCACCGCGAAGATGACGTACACGTACACCAACGAGGCCGGCGAGGCGGTGCGCTCCTACACCTTCGACGGGGCCCACAAGTCGCTGTACCACCCCCGGAGGATGCAGGTCCTCTACGCCGAGGCCCGGATGGGCTCGCCGGTCTTCGACGGGCGGGACGAGCAGGGCAACCTCGTGCCCGACGGCGCCTACAAGCTGACGATCTCGACGGACACCGACGGCCCGGACTCCTCCCACCAGGAGCTGTCCTACGACTTCACGATGGACACCGTGGCCCCTGAGATCTCCAACCTCGCCACCACGGGCGAGGGCGAGGAGAAGACCGTCTCCTTCGACGTGACCGACTCCTCGCCCCTGGCCGCGGTCGACTTCGCCGACCCGGACAGCGGCGGATGGTTCCACCGCATCCTGGTGTCCGACGACGGCACGGTCGAAGCGGATGGGACGCACCGCTACCACTTCGACGTGCGCGCCTCGGACCTGCAGAAGAGCTGGACCGAGCAGGGCGGCAAGGGCAAGCTCCCCGCCACCCCGCTGCTGCGCGCGTGGGACTTCGGGGTCAACGCCTCGAAGAACCACCGCGTCGTCGTCGAGTCCATTCCGATGACCTCGCTCACCCTGGACCAGTCGTCGCTGTCGCTGGTGCCCGGCCAGAACGCGAAACTGGTCGCGAGCCACGAGCCCGCCGAGGCCAATGTGACCGACGTCACGTGGACCTCGAGCGATCAGGCGGTGGCCACGGTCAGCGACTCCGGCGTGGTGACGGGCGTCGGCCAGGGCGAGGCGGACATCGTCGTCGCATCGGCCGCGGATCCCGCGGTCAGCGCGACCGCCCATGTGAAGGTCGCCCCCGTCTCCGAGGAGACCGGGATCGCCCTCTCCGACTCCCCGATCATCATCCCCACCAGCGGGCAGGCGTCCGTCTCGGCGCTGCTGGCCCCCTCACTGCGGGGATCCTCGGTGACGTGGACCCTGGACGTGGAGGGCGCATCCATACAGCCCTCCGCCGACACCCTGGGCGCCACCATCACAGCGGGGGACCGCTCCGCGCGCGGCACCGTCACCGCCACGGTGGCGACCCCCGCCGGTGACAAGACGGCGACCGCCCCGGTCGAGGTGCACCAGAGCGACTACGACGACTTCGTCATCGACGCGGACGGCGTCCTCACGCAGTACCGCGGCTCGGGCAGCACCATCAACGTGCCGGACACGGTCACCGCGATCGCCGACGAGGCGCTGCGCGGCGTCAACGCCGAGCGCATCAACATCCCCGCCACCGTCCGCACGATCGGGAACCGGGTGTTCGCCGACGCGCGCAGGCTGACGACCGTGGTCTTCGAGGACACGGCGGACCACCCCTCCCAGCTCACCGAGCTCGGGATCGCCCTGGTCGATAACGACTACAGCCTCGACGAGGTCCTCCTGCCGTCGAAGGTCGTCAAGCTGGGGGACGGCGCGTTCTCGAACTCCACGATCAAGCGCCTGTCCCTGCCGGACTCGCTGACGGCGGTCCCCGCGGATCTGGCCGAACGCAGTTCCCAGCTCAACGAGGTGACCATCGGCGACGCGGTCACGGAGATCGGGGCGTCGGCCTTCTCGGAGAACACCTCGCTCGGCGAGCTGCGCATCCGCCAGGCCGACGGTTCCACCAAGGCAGGGCTGCCCTCGGCCCTGACCACCATCGGGGCGAGCGCCTTCGTCGGCACCCGCTTCGCCTCGCTGGACCTGCCGGCCTCCGTGCGCACCATCGGCGACAGCGCCTTCATGACGGCGCGGCTCACCCACCTGGGCCTCAACGACGGCCTCGTCTCCGTGGGCAAGCAGGCCTTCTCGGGCACGCTGCTCACCGAGGTGGAGCTGCCCGACTCGGTGACCACGGTCGGATCGGGCGCCTTCAAGGCGATGCCCGAGCTGACGAAGGCCCACCTGGGCCCGAATGTGGCCGCGGACCAGCTGGTCGCCGGTTTCACGCTGTCGCCCAAGCTCTCGTCCATCACGGTGGACTCGGCGAACGCCTCCTACGAGAGCGTCGACGGCGTCCTGTACACGAAGGACCGCACGCACCTGGTCGCCTACCCCATGGCGAAGAACAGCGGCGGATCCTACACGGTGGTCGATGGGACCGTCCGCATCGATGACGAGGCGTTCCAGCAGGCCCCCCTGCGCCAGATCGCCTTCCCGGCGTCGCTGCGCTCGATCGGCGCCTCCGCTTTCGCGAACGCGCGACTCACCAGTGTGGCGCTGCCCGACCAGTTCGAGACGCTGGAGGCGCACGCCTTCCAGGCGACGGCGGACCTGGCCAGCGCCGACCTGGGCGGCACGGTGACGATCGGCGACTCCGCTTTCGACTCCGCCTCGCTCACGTCGGTGGACTTCAGGACCGACCTGAACCGGCTGGAGACGGTGGGCTCCATGGCATTCTCCGGCGCGCCCGTCCGGGTCCTCGTCTTCCCGGACTCGCTGAAGTCGGTGGGCGCCTTCGCCTTCGAGAACAACCCGCACTTGGAGGAGGTCCACATCGGGGCGGCTCTGACGGACCTGGACACGGGCTTCCTCACCGGTTCGGACGCGCTGCGGACGCTGACCGTCAGCGCGGACAACCCCGTGTACTCGGCGGAGAACAACGTCCTGTACGCGAAGCAGCAGGACGGGACGCACCTGGTGCTGTCCCTGCCGTCGAACACGTTCACCGAGTACTCGGTGCGGCCCGGGACCGTGCAGATCGACGCGCAGGCGTTCCGCAACAACAAGGCGCTCCAGCGGGTCGTCCTGCCCGAGGGCCTCAAGGTCGTCAAGGCCGGGTCCTTCAACAACGCGTCGTCGCTGACTGAGATCGTCCTGCCCGATTCCCTGGAGGCGTTCGATGGCCTGTACTCCACGGGGGTCGAGTTCATCGAGTTCGGCACGCGGATCCGCACCATCAGTGAGAACGCCTTCAAGGGCAACGTGCCGGACCGGATGATCGTGCGCGGCGGCGTGGGCGGCTCCTTCACCGGGTCGACGGACTCCACCGGCGCCCGCTCCACGTCGGCGTTCTTCGGCGAGGGCATGAAGCGGATCAACTACGGCTACGGGGGCTCCTTCCCGCAGACGCTCGTGGTCCCCTCCACCCTCGCGGAGCTCGCGCTGGGGACCTACGCGCTCAGCGCCGAACAGCTGGCGGCCTCCCACGTGTACGTGGCCGCCGACAGGGACTCCGCCGCGTGGTCGGTGGCCAAGGCGGCCGTGGAGAAGGCCGGTTTGGATCCGGCGTCCCATCTGCACAGGTACGTGGATCCGGCCCTGTCGCTGTCCTCGCCCGCGATCGACCGGGCGGGGGACGCCTCGAAGGTCCAGGTGAAGGCCGGCGAGTCCGTTGAGGTGACGGCCACGCTGACCGGCGGCGTCCCCGATGGGCGCGAAGCGCGTTTCGTCGAGGTCGCCCCCGACGGCACTGAGACCGTCGTCTCCGATTGGGCCGCCATGGGCGCCGCCCAGCCCTCCCCCGCGCCGGATGCGAACGCCGGGGCGGAGCCGGGCACGCAGGCGCCCGCGGGCGCGGACGAGGCCGGGGCCCAGTCCGGCTCCGACCAGGCCCAGTCCGGGGCCGGCCAAGCGCAGTCCGGGGCCGACCAGGCCCAGTCCGGCTCCGGCCAGGCCGCCCCTGCGGACCAGGCAGCTCCCGCTCAGTCCGCTGCCTCCGACCAGGCGGCCGGGGCGGCTGACGGGCCCGCCGCGGACGGGGACGCGCCCGCGTCGTCGGCTGCCTTCACGTGGGTTCCGTCGGTCGATGGGGCGTCGTTGCGGGTCGAGGCGCGTGATGCCACGTTCCGTGTGGTCACTGGTGTGTTGGGTTCTGCCCTTCCTCCTGCTCCGGAGCCCGGTGAGGGCCAGTGGGTGCAGGACGCCGGTGGCTGGTGGTACCGGTTCGCCGATGGGACGTATCCGCGTGGCCAGGCCCTGGTGATCGATGGTGAGACGTACCGTTTCGACCAGTCGGGGTACCTGCGCACTGGTTGGGTGCGCGATGGCGGGTACTGGTTCCACCACGGCGCTTCCGGTGCGATGTCCACCGGCTGGCTGGTCGATGGCGGCGCCTGGTACTACCTGGTCCCCGGTTGGGGCGCCATGGCGATCGGCTGGGTCGAAGACGGCGGATCCTGGTACTACATGGACCCCTCGGGCCGCATGTCCACCGGCTGGGTCTCCGACGGCGGGTACTGGTACTACCTCGGTGCCTCGGGCGCCATGGCGACCGGCTGGGTCTCCGACGGCGGGCACTGGTACTACCTCGATGCCTCCGGCCACATGGTCACCGGCTGGCAGCAGATCGACGGCAAGTGGTACGAGTTCGGCCCATCCGGTGCGCTGAAGGGGTGATCCCCTGGGCGAACCGCTCCGGGGCCGGCGCGCGGCGAGGAATCGTTGCGCGCCGGCCCCTTTTCCACGCGGTGGGCTCGTTCTCACAGTGATACCGCGTTCGCGCAGCGCTACCATGTTCTGCAAGCGCAACAACGCTTGCGAAGCACTGCTTTCCCTTTGAGAGCGCCACTCCGTTTGCAGTGGCGCGCACTCCGCCCTGCCGGCCCGAACGCAGAGCAGACGCACCGCTACGCGGGACACCGTTGTCGGCGGACCGGGGGCGGGAGCGGACCGGAGCGCCCTGCTCCTTGGAATCCGACGAGGAGGTGAACCGATCCACCGGACAACTAATTATACGACTGAATAATTTATCAGTAATGAGTATCCACTATTCATTATGCTGTTCGATAAACCGCTTGAAGTGGTAATGAATAACCAATATCGTTAGTGAAATCAGGGACTGCCGTCCGGGGCCGTCCCCTACCCATCATTCCCCACCCGCCTCAATCATTGGAACGGCCATGACTCCCCATATGCCACGCGCCGCGCTCACGATCGCGCTCACAGGAGCGCTGATCGGAGGCGCCGCCTTCGCAGCACCAGCACAAGCGCTTCCAAGCGGCCGTGCCCAGGCCGCGGCCCCGTCCGCCCCGGCCTCGTCCACTCCGCCGGCGTCCGCGCTCAAACCCGCCGTCGGCGCCACCACTGACCAGAACGGCTTCGAAATCGACGCCAACGGCGTGCTCCTGCGCTACACCGGCTCGGCCAGCGACATCACGATCCCCGGCAAGGCCACGGCCATCGCCGACGAGGCGCTGCGCGGCACCACCGCCGAGCGCATCACCGTCCCCGCCACGGTCCGCACCATCGGCGACAGGGCGTTCGCCGACGCACAGCAGCTGAAGGCCTTGGTCTTCGAGGACACCGCCGACCACCCCTCCCAGCTCACCGCGATCGGCGCCGAAGCGGCAGCCAACACGCCCGCCCTCACGGAGGTCGCTGTCCCGTCGAAGGCCGCCTCCCTCGGCGAGGGCGCCTTCGCGGACTCCGGCATCACCCGCCTGTCCCTGCCCGACTCCCTCACATCGATCCCCGCCCGCTTGGTGAAGAACAGCTCACTGCTCACTGAAGCAGTCGTCGGCAACGCGGTCACCGAGATCGGCGAGGCCGCCTTCAGCGCCGCGCACTCGCTCAAAGGGCTGAGCGTCCGCCAGGCCGGCGGCTCGACCGCCCCGGGGTTCCCCTCCTCCCTCGTGACCATCGGGCAGGAGGCGTTCAACGCCACCGGACTGGGCTCCGTCGACCTGCCCGCCTCCGTGCGCACCATCGGCGACGCCGCTTTCAACGCCATCGAGCGCCTTTCCCACGTCGGCCTCAACGAGGGCCTGGTCTCCATCGGCAGTAGCGCCTTCCGGACCACGGGGATCACTGAGATCGTCATCCCCGACTCCGTCACCACCGTTGGATCCAGCGCGTTCAGCGAATGCAGCGCCCTCACCAGCGCCCACATCGGGCGCGGCGTGGAAGCGGGGCAGCTGTCCGACGCCTTCACCAGCTCCCGCCAGCTCAGCGGCTTCACAGTCGCCCCGGACAACGCGTCCTACGAGGCAGTCGATGGCGTGCTCTACTCCAAGGACCACACGAGCCTGGTGGTCTATCCTGCCGGAAAGGGCAGCGGCACCACCTACACCGTGCTCGATGAGACGACACGCATCGAGTCGGGCGCCTTCAACAGCGCGCCCCTGAAGGGCGTCGTCCTGCCCAGTTCGTTGCGCAGCATCGGGGACTGGGCCTTCAGCGGCTCCTACCTGGAGTCCTTGGTCCTCCCCAAGGCCTTCGAGACCTTCGGGGAATGCGCGTTCTCGGGGATGCCCTCCCTGGCCCGGGTGGACCTGGGCGGCACGAAGACCATCGGCGAGCAGGCCTTCCTCGCCTCGCACGCCCTGCAAGAGGTCGACTTCAGGGCGGACCTGGGCCGCCTCACCACGATCAGCGCCTACGCCTTCGCCGAGACGGGGCTCGTCTCGGCCGTCCTGCCCGACTCCGTCACCTCCCTGGGCGACGGGGCCTTCACCCGCAGCACCGACCTGAAGGAGGTCCATCTGGGCTCGGGCCTGACCGAGCTGGGCGCGCGCGTCTTCACGGGCACCACAGCGCTCGCCTCCCTGAGCGTCGACCCCTCCAATCCCGTGCTCTCGCTGGACGGCTCCGTCCTCTACCAGCAGGGCAACGACGGGAGCCACCTGGTCTACGCCGCCCTCGCCGCCCCCCTGCCCGCGTACTCGGTGCGCCCCGGGACGGCGCAGATCGACGAGGCCGCCTTCAAGGGCCACGCGACGCTGCGCGAAGTGGTCGTCCCCGAGGGCGTGAAGGCCATCGGGGCCCAGGCCTTCGCCGGGATCCACGAACTCACCGACGTGGCACTGCCTGACTCCCTGGAAGAGGTGTCCGACGCCTTCGCCGGGACCCAGGTCGAGACCATCGAGTTCGGCGCGCGGATCCGCACCATCGAGGAGGCAGCTTTCGACGGCGGCCTGCCCGTCCGCATGATCGTGCGCGGCGGGAAGGACGGCACCTTCGCGTCCCCGGAGGAATGGGTCCCCAACCACACCGCGTCTGCCTTCTTCGGCGAGGGCATGAAGCGGATCGCCTACACGCACGGCAACTTCCCGCAGACCCTGGTGGTCCCCTCCACCCTCGAGGAGCTCGTCCTCACCACGGGCCTCCTCACCGCCGAGCAGCTCGCGGAAGCCCACGTGTACGTGGCCGCCGACAGGGACTCCGCCGCGTGGTCGGTGGCCAAGGC
>ERZ773070.1064-NODE-1064-length-17691-cov-4.729190_pt1 | contig 17691 bp, 16 predicted proteins | sample MGYA00580618_ERZ773070 | MGnify/ENA primary metagenome ERZ773070 (study PRJEB29015, sample SAMEA2738023) | human oral metagenome | biome: human oral; feature: human-associated habitat; material: dental | place: China | collected 2019 ... | reverse complement strand
CGCCGTGGCTCAAAAGTGTAGTTCTGAAAACATTTTTGGACGAGGACGGCAATGGTTTAGAACCGCAACAACGTTTCCTCTATTCTTTTTTCTACATTATTGTCAGTAAGTTCCTTTTCAAAAAGGAGTTTAAAAATTTCTTCCCGAATTTCTCTACGTGTCATTAATTTTCTCCTTCTTTTTGATCAGAATTTTTCTCCTCTGAAACTGTTTCTATAATATTTTCCTTAATATTTACAGGCTCATCAATTATTTTCTTTTCAACAATTGTTTCACCTAGAACTTTTTTCAGATTTACCTTACTTTTCTTAACAGTAATTCCTGTAGAATTAAATACATGCTCAGAAAGTTTTTCCTGTATTTTTGACAATTTGTCCTTTAAATTATCTACATTATATGTGTCTACCACTGCTTCTATAACTACTGCTTTTCCGCTAGGATAAGATTTTATCTTGGAATTTTTTATAATTTCCTGCGAAGTAAGAAAATCTTTTGCAACTTCATTTATAGTTTTTATTGTAACTTCTATTTCACCGCTCTTATTCTTAACTTTTCTGTTATTAGAATATTTTGTCAGTCTATTTATATAGGATAGAAGAAATATTACCAGATAGATAATCGCCAGAAGCCCAAGAACTATTTTTACTTTTGTACTTCCAAGATCAATCATGCTATCCAGTATTGTCAAATAATTCGTTCTCATTATCAAGTCTGATATACTTGCAAATGCAATACCAATAAATCCAAGTATAACAGACAATCTAGCAAGAAGACCTAATAAAGCTATCATAAATCACTCCTTCTATTTCTCTTCAATAACAGGACTATTTTCAGGTAATTTTTTAGGCTGTGTTTCCTCTTCAGGAACATCTTTTACAACTTTCTGAATAAATACATTTACCTCCTGAACTTTTAATCCTGTCATTTCAGTTATTGCTTTAACTACTTTTGTCTGAATTTCACCTGCCAGAGCCGGAAGCTGATATCCCAGTTTTGCAATAATGTATAAATCAATAGTACATTCTGTTTCTCCAACTTCTACTTCTATTCCTTTGTTTCCACCTGAAGATACACTTTGAAAAAATTTAGTTATTTCATTTTTTGAAGAACTTCCTACTAAACTGTGTACCCCATCAATTTCAGTTATTACAGATTCTGCAATTGTTGCTACAACTTCCTGTGATATGCTTACATTTCCTAATTCATTCATATTATTACCTCCTAATTTACTTTCTGATTTTTATTTATTTAAAGTATCCTTAAAATGTGTTTCTATAAAATTAGTATATATTGTTCCTTTTTTAAACTCATCATTATCAAGAACTCTTAGATGGAAAGGAATTGTTGTATCTACCCCTTCAATTAAAAATTCCTGTAGAGCTCTTTTCATTCTCTGAATAGCTTCTTCCCTATTTTTTCCCTTTACTATAAGCTTTGCTATCATTGAATCATAATATGGTGGAATATCATAGTTCTGATAAGAATGGGAATCCACCCTTACACCTATTCCTCCTGCCGGTATATATTTTTCAAGAGTTCCGCTCGAAGGAAGGAATCCATTTTCTGAATCTTCAGCATTTATTCTGCATTCAATTGCATGTCCATTTATATTTATATCCTTCTGGGAAAAACTCAGTTTTTCTCCGGCAGCCACTCTTATCTGCTCTTTTATGAGATCCACTCCTGTTATTTCTTCACTTATTGTATGCTCAACCTGTATTCTTGTATTCATTTCCATAAAGTAGAAGTTCATACTCTTATCTACAAGGAATTCCAGAGTTCCTACACTGTCATATCCTATTCCCTTTGCAAGTTTCGCTGCAAATTTCCCCATTTTATCCCTAGTTTTTGCATCTATTCCTGCTGACGGTGCTTCTTCTATCAGTTTCTGATGTCTTCTCTGAATGGAACAGTCTCTTTCTCCAAGATGAACTACATTTCCAAATTTATCTCCTATAACCTGTATTTCAACGTGTCTAGGTTCTTCCACATATTTTTCAATATATACATCAGGATTTCCAAAAGCCGCTTTTGCTTCATTCTGTGCCGCAATGTAGTTTTCTACAAGCTCTTTTTCATCGTGGGCTATTCTCATTCCTTTTCCACCACCACCTGCAGTAGCTTTTATCATAACAGGATAAGTTATCCATTTTGCAACTTTCTTGGCTTCTTCAACATTAGGAACTATTCCATCTGAACCTTTTGTTATAGGTACTTTATGTTTAATTGCAGTTTCCCTTGCTGTAGCCTTATCTCCCATCATGTTTATAAGTTCAGGACTAGGCCCTATAAATACTATATTATTTTGTGCACATATTTTTGCAAAAGATGCATTTTCTGCAAGAAATCCGTATCCCGGATGTATAGCTTCACTTTTTGTAATAAGTGCCGCTGAAATTATATTAGGTATTTTTAAATATGAATCTGCACTGCTTGCAGCACCTATACAGATTGCTTCATCTGCCAGTTTCACATGTAAGGAATCCTTATCAGCTTCTGAATAGACAGCAACTGTGGCTATTCCAAGTTCTCTTGCCGCCCTTATAATTCTTACTGCTATTTCTCCTCTATTTGCTATCAATATTTTTTTAAACATGAATCCTCCCAAACTTTTCTTCATCTTTTAAAATAATTTATATTTTTATACTTTAATTTACATTTTTTACAGCACTTCAATTATAAATAAAGGCTTTGCAAAGTCAACTGCTGCCTGATCTGATACTAAAATTTCCTTTAATATACCATTTACAGGTGATTTTACATCTGTTTCCACACCTATAGTACTTATTTTACCTAATTTCATTCCCTTCTGTACCGACATACCTTTTTCAAGATTTGCAAGTTTTATTTCCCCTACATTCTGTGATTTTACAATTTCTTCATTTACAGTATCAATCTTTTGATTCTCTTTTTCAACTTTAATTTCTGTCTTTATATTTTCTACACGAGGTTCTTCAGAATTTTTTATAGTCAGTTTTACTTTTCCATATCTTACTTTTATTTCATGCATTTCTTCCTTTTTTAATACTTTCATCAGTTCCTTAATATCCTTAAGTTCCATCCGTTCTCCTCCGAGTTTTATAAATCTTTTATTCTATTAATTTTACCACATCGAACATTTTTTTTCAATCTAACGAATTTTTATTTTTTTTATACCTACTAATTTAGCTAATTTTCTCATAAATTTTCTGGATAAATTAACATCGTATTTTCTGCTTAACTTTATGATTTCTTTCTTGCCATCTGTATCCATTGCAAGCAGTACCTTATTTTCTCCCCTGTTTTCCAAAAGGAGTTTTTTCAGTTCGACTATATTGTCCCTGCTTTCATCATCAATCAGAACATATAAATTCAGAAATTTATTTTCAGATAATTCATCAAGGGCATTTATATGGCTTAAAACTACTGAATATTTGTTTCCCTCCTGATTCAGATGTCCTTCCACCATAACTATCCCTTCTTCAAATATTTTATAGCCAAATTTTATAAAATCCCGAGGAAAACATATAATTTCCACTGTCCCTGTAAAATCTTCCAGTCCAAATTTTGCCATAGGTTCTCCTGAATTTTTTGTTACAATCTTATTTACATTTTTCATAATTCCGATTAGCCGTATTTTCGTATATTTCCCTATTTTTCTTCTGTTTCTGGATCTTTCAAGTTCAGAAATTTTCATATGCTCTATCATTTCCAGAAGTACTTTTTTTGAAGACAGGGGATGTGCAGAAACATATATTCCCAAGTATTCCTTTTCATATTTCAGCATTAAGTTCTGTGAAAATTCTTCTGTTTTCTTTAAACTGAATTCCCCTATTCTTTCACTTTTTCCTCCAAAAAGAATCATTTGAAGGTCTTCCTCAGATTCATACTTTTTTATAGACCATTCCAGAATCTTGTCAATTGAGAGAAATTTTTCCTGTCTGTTACCTGGAAATTTATCCAGACTTCCTGAAAGTACAAGTGATTCCAGATGTTTCCTGTTCAGCCCGTACTGTTTCATTCTGTAGACAAAATCATCATAGGATACAAATGGCTCCTTTCTTTCCTCCATTATATCCATGACAAAATTTCTTCCGATTCCTTTAATTGCTGTCAATCCAAATCTTATACCATTTCCTTCCACTTTAAATTCCGCATTAGAAAGGCTTACATCCGGTACCAGAATCTCAATGTTCTTTTCCCTTGCCTCATTTATAAAGAGGGAAAGTCTGTCAATATTATACATTTCCGTAGACATCACTGCCGCAAGAAATTCTACAGGATAGTTTGCCTTAAAATAGGCAGTCCAGTAAACTATGAGTGCATATGCCGCTGAATGCGACTTGTTAAATCCATATCCGCCAAACTTGTCAATCAGATTATAAATTTCATTGGCTTTTTTCTCATCCGTTCCTTTTTCTACCGATTTTCTCACAAACTTTTCCCTGTTCTGTTCTATTATTTTAGGAATCTTCTTCCCAATTGCCCTTCTCAGTTCATCCGCTTCCCCTAAGGAATAGTCTGCCATTTCGCTAACTATTTTCATTACCTGTTCCTGATAAAGTATAACACCATATGTCTCTTCCAGAATTCCCTTCAGGGACTCATGAGGATACCGTATTTCCTTATCTTTATTTTTTGAAGCAATAAAATCATCTACCATTCCACTTTGAAGAGGTCCTGGACGATAAAGGGAAAGCAGTGCCGTTATATCATCAAATTTTTCTATTTTTACCCTCTTCATAAGCTGTCTTATTCCATGAGACTCACACTGAAATATCCCCAGGGTATCTGCTTTTGAAAGAAGTCTGTAGGCTTTTTCATTATCAAGTTCTATGGAGCTGAGATTTATTCTTTCATTTGTTGTTTTTTCAATATTTTCAACTGTTTTTCTTAAAATTGTAAGGTTTTTCAGTCCAAGAAAATCTATCTTTAAAATTCCCAGGTCTTCCAGTTCCTTCATCTGGTACTGGGTAGAAGGGACAGCCGTCTTTCCGTCAGAATAAGTCGGAATTTCATCATCCAGTATTTCTTTTGAAATTACCATTCCGGCAGCATGGACTGAAGCGTGACGCACTCTTCCCTCTATTCTCATAGAATAATCGATCATTGTTTTTACTTCATTATCTTCATTATAAAGGTTTCTCAAGTTTTCAATGCTTTTAAGCGCATCTTCCAGATCCATGTTAAATGGTATATTTTTTGCCACCATGTCTACTTTTTTCAAATTTATATTAAGAACTCTTCCAACATCCCTTATTGCCGCCCTCGCTTTTAATGTCCCGAAAGTAATTATATGAGCCACATGCTGTGAACCATACTTCTTAAGTACATATTCTATGACAATTTCCCTCTGTTCCTGATCAAAGTCTATATCTATATCAGGCATTGAAATTCTTTCAGGATTTAAAAATCTTTCAAAAATCAGGTTATATTTCAAGGGATCTATTTCTGTTATATCCAGAACATAGGAAACAAGACTTCCTGCAGCGGAACCTCTTCCAGGGCCTACAAATACTCCAACACTCTTGGCAAATCTTATAAAATCCCATACAATTATAAAATAACCGTTGTAGCCCATATTATTTATTATCTGAAGTTCATATTCCAGCCTTTCAGTCACCTGATCAAAGCCATTATCTTCCAGTTCTTTCTTTATCTCTTTTTCATTTTTCTCTGTTGCCTCGACGGCATTTTTTTCAATATCTTTTCCCAGATACTTTAAAGCCGCACCCTTGTACACTAGCTCCCTTATATACTGTTCCTCACTTATTCCACCCGGGAGTTCATATTTCGGAAACTTAAAGTTGTCAAACTCAAAATCAACATTACAATTTTCCACAATATAGTTAATATTCTCAATTCCCCTGTCAAATAATTCATCTTCAAAATTTACAAAGTTCTGCTTCATCTGATCATAGGATTTTAAATACAGGTCATCATACAGTATTTCAGACCTGTCTGCCTCTATCCTGTTTCCTTCTTTTATGGAAGAAAGTATTTTCTGCAGTATTGCTTCTCCACTGTTTGGATAATATACATCATTATTTATTATGTAATTTATTCCTGTTTCCCTTATCATTTCAAACAGTGACTTTCTTACTGTTTCAAGTCTCATGGCTGCAGGCACTTCGATATAAAAATTTTCTTTAAAATCCTTGTACAGTTTCACTGTGACTTTTTTTGCTTCAGGGTACTTGTATTGACCTAATCCATCAACTATTTCCCCATGTATTCCTCCTGACAGGATAAACAGATCCGAACTGTATTCCAGCAGTTCTTCATATTTTATTTTGTTTCTTCTTCTATTGAATCTACTATATGAAATTGATGAAAGTTTACATAAATTCCTGTATCCGTTTTTATTTTTTGCCAGAAGTGTCAATGAATATTCACCCTCCGACACTATTCCGTCCAGAAACACTTCCAGACCGATAACAGGCTTTATTCCTGACTTTTTACATTTTTTATAAAACTCTATTACTCCAAACATTGCAGTATCTGTTATTGCAAGAGCATCTACACCTGACTGTTCTGCTTTTTCTATATATTCTTCTATTTTTCCTACTCCCTCAAGAAGGGAGTATTCTGTATGCAGCTTTAAGTGTGCTATTCTCTTTTCCATTGCACCACCTGTATTTTATAAAATATCTTTTATTATATGGTATATTCCTTCGTCATCATTCGATAAAGTTATCTTGTCTTCCGGAAATTCTTTTTTAAGCTCTTCAGAAGCATTTCCCATAAGATAGCCATACTTTACAAGTTTGAGCATATCCAGGTCATTCCACTGATCTCCAAAAGCCATTACTTCATCTTCTGAAAATCCATATTTATCCATCAGTTCCTTTACAGCCTTTCCTTTACTGACATCCCTGTTCAGCACCTCCAGATACGTAGGCTGTGAAAATACAAATATTGACTGCGGCAGTTCCTTTTCAAGCTCTTCCTTCATTTTTAAAAGTTTTTCATTTTCTCCCAGAAAAAGAGCCTTTGTGGAAGTTTTTCCAATAAATTCATCAAAATTAACAGCAATATATTTAAGGCCTGTCTTCTCAGCATACGCCTTTCCTTCTGAAGTTTCATTTTCCACATAAAGCTTGTCATCCGAATAAAGATTCAGATGTATCCCTGTTTCTCTGGAAACTTCAATTACTCTTTTAACAGTTTCCTCCGTAACCGGATTTTCATAAAGTGTTTCAGAGGTGGAAGGATCCACTATTTTTCCACCATTATATGTTATGACAGGAGTTGTTATGCCTAGCTGTTTCAGGTATGGAAGTGTTGCGGCATACATCCTTCCTGTAGAAATAAATATTTTTATTCCATTTTTATCAAGTTCTATCAATTTTTCCTTTAATTTGTCCGATAGTGTATGGTCACTTCTCAAAAGAGTTCCATCCATATCCATAAATATAGCTTTTATTTTCATCCTGTCCATCCTTTAATTTAAATTTCTCCTAAATTTTTCATTATGAAAAAATCAATAAATCCGTATCCATAATTTTTCTGTAAATTATTTTCATAACTATTTTTTAAAATTGTATTGTTTTCCATATGCAGTATTGCCTGTGTCTTATATTCATTCACAATCTCATCAAAACTGTAAAATTCTTCCAGATCTTTTTCAAGACTGTCCATAAATCTTTTTTCTCCATAATTATCAAGCATTATAAAAAAATCAGTATATGTTTCATATCTTTTTATTTCCCCGTATTTCTGAAGCAGACTGTAAAATTTTTCAGTATTCTCTAAATTTCTTATAAATTCTTTTTCCTTTTCCTTCACAAGAATTTTTTTCACTCCATAAAGCATATCCCTGTTTTTAGTTTCAACAGCAATTCTTATATTTTCTGCCATTAAATTTTCATATTTTGAACTTTTTCCTTCCCCCTGAAGAATCTTTTTTAACCTCAGCAAATAGAAAAATTCTCTCTGAAGGCTTTCATACTCTTCAGGAGAAAATATGTTTTCTTCATTTATCCATATTAAAATTTCAGTAATTGGCAGGAATATTTCAAGAATATAGTTTAGTACCAATATTCTGTTTTCTGAATGAAAATCACAATTTTCAATTTTTTCTGAACTTTCCTGCTCTTCCCTTTGTATATTCAGTATTTCCAGATTTTTTCCCTTATTTAAAATTTCAATGTATTCCAAAATATATCCGGCAAAAATATCTTTTGCACTCTCTATTCCTGCTAAATATTCCGAATATCTTACAGGAAGCTTTTCAAGAGCTTCAGAAAAATATGCTGATATTTCTTCTTTTAAAGATTCTTCCTTTTCTTTCCACTGCTTAAAGCCAAAATCTATCAGTTCCTCATCCAGCGCTGCCAGCTTTCTATATTTTTCAATAGCTTCCTGTGTTTCAATCTGGCACATATCATGTAAATTTCTATTTTCATTCGTCTTCACAAGATTTATAAAATCTATTGTACTATAAAGATAACCTTTATTCTTTCCTTCATTTTTACTCAGATAATATTTATGATCCAGTAAAAACATAAAAATATCACTTATGTTCTTTTTCTGACTTTTTGCAATATTATTTTCTTCCAGAAGTCCCTTTATCGGTAAGAATACTTCTTTATACCACTTTTCTGCACCCTCTCTTAAGCTGAAGTCCCTGTTTCTTCTTTTACTTAAAAGAGCTGTATAGCTTTCTATCTCTTCACGCAAATACTTGTATTTTATCGGTTCTGAAAGTATTATTTCTTCAATTCCTGTTTCCTTTTCAAAAAACATATGTTCTTGATAAATCACCTTATCCTTTGTATCTTTAGTAGGTAAAAATTCCTCAACTTCAGCTTCAATTGAAGCAAAATTCAAAAATTTTGCTACAGAAACTCTGTGATTTCCATCATAAACATAATAGTCATCTTTTATTTTATAAAGAATAACAGGTGGAAGCATACTGTCCATCATATATCCTACATAAATATTTATCCATCTCTGCTTTACAATATCATTTTTAGGAACAAAATTTTTATCAAAATATGAATATTTTTCAACACTTCCCACAATTTTATCTAATGGAATTTCCTTTATTCCGAGATTTACACTGTTATAGGCATTTTCTTCCTTCTGTATTTCAGTAAAGGATTTAAGATTTTCCTGCTTTTTAAAATTCAATCCCAGTATTCCTCTGGAAGATTTTAAAAACTTTCTGTAAGCCGCCTGTGCCTCTGAAAAATATATTGTATTCCTGTTATCCATCTTTCCTCCAATTATTTATTTTTCAATCGTAAATATTCTATATCCAAAAGTATTAGACACAACGGTTTTTTCCACTTCCGTATCCTGATAATTCATAAAATTTGACAGATGTATATGTCCATGTACCCATAGTTTAGGCTTAAAATATTTTATAATCTTATGAAATACCTTAAAACCATTATGAACTCCGTCATCGACATCGTGAATCCCTTCAAGTGGTGCATGGCTTAAAACTATGTCCACTCCTCCTAAAAGAAAAAATATGTTCCTTAATATTTTCATTTTCATCTGATTTTCTGTATACTGATGCTCCTTAAATGAATAAACCTTACATCCATCAAGTCCAAGTATTCTCAAACCTTTATATTTTATACATTTTCCATCTATAACTTTCGCAAATTCTATAGGATAATCCCTATTATAAATATGATTTCCGTTTACACATATGAGATCCTTATTCAGTGCCGACACAAGATAATCAAGATAATAGTTTGAAACATCTCCTGCAGACATTATAAAATCAACATCTCCAAACTTCTCTTTAAGAAATTTTTCTTCCATGTTCCTTAAAATTTCAATATCACTTACACACAGAAATTTATATTTCCTTTTTTCATTATGCATCACTTTTCCCCTATTGTTGGATTAATTAAAGTTATTTATACAGTTAAATGTTATTTTCATTGTATTATTTTCCTCTTTCTATTTTGACAATTTCCTTCAGGTTATCTACAAAATAGTCAATTTCTTCAATTGTAGTATCCTTTCCGATACTTATTCTGAATGAACTTCCTAATTCTTCACTGCTAAGTCCCATTTCCTTTAAAACATGTGAATCTTCATGAGCTCCTGACATACATGCTGAACCTCCGCTCACACATATTCCTCTTAAATCAAGAGCAATAAGAAGTGTCTGTATATCACAGCCTTTTATATACAAATTTGTAATAGTTTTTAATCTGGGAGATTTTTCTCCATTGATTTTTATATTTTCTATTTCATTTTTAATACGTTTTTCCAGATACTCCTGTATCTTTTCTTCCCTTGTTTCTATTTCATGAATATTTTCATATGCTTCTTCTATTGCAGTTCCCATTCCTAAAATTCCCTGAACATTTTCTGTTCCTGCTCGTCGATTTCTTTCCTGAGAACCTCCCCATATTTCCTTTTCAATCAGAAAGTTTTTGTCAAGATAAACAAATCCGATTCCCTTAGGCCCATAAAACTTATGTGCTGTTACAGTCATCGCATCTATTTTCAGATCCTTTGGAAATATAACTTCCTTGCCCATTGCCTGAACTGCATCTGTATGAAACATTACACTTGTATTTTCAAGTATTTCCCCAATTTCTTTTATTGGCTGTTTCACTCCTGTTTCATTATTTGCATACATTATTGATACAATTACCGTATCTTTTCTTATTGAATTTTTCAGCTGTTCAAGATTAACAACCCCATTTTCATCGACATCAATATATGTCACTTCATATCCTTCCCTCTCAAGCTGCTGACATGTTTTCAAAACTGTTGAATGTTCTATTTTTGAGGTTATGATATGCTTTCCCTTATAATCATAGGCATTTAATGCTCCTCTTATTACAAGATTATTTCCTTCTGCTCCTCCTGATGTAAATATAATTTCCTTGCCTTCTGCTCCAAGATATCCTGCAATCACATTTCTAGTCTTTTCAACTGCTGCCCTGGCTTTTTGTCCAAGTTTGTGAGTTGAAGAAGGATTACCATAATTTTCACTATAGGATTCCATCATTTTTTCCACAACCCTGGCAGATATTTTTGTTGAAGCGGCATTATCCAAATAAACTAATTTCAATATTCTTCTCCTTTAAAAAAAGTTGCCTCAAATGAGATTATCTCATTGAGACAACCTGTTATAAATACTAAATTACTCTTATAATAAATATTCCTGTCATTTTAAACAAAAACATAATTATAAATCAATAACTATAGATTTAATCTTAGTCATACTCTCAATACTGTATTTTATACCTTGTACTCCCACTCCAGAACCTTTTATTCCTAAAAATGGAAAATTATCAGGACCTCTTTGAGTCTTATTATTTATCTGAACTGTTCCAACTTCTAATTTCCCAGCTATATCAAAAGCCTGAACTATATTTTTAGTAAATACTGATGTCTGTAATCCGTATTCTGATCCGTTACATATTTCAATAGCTTCATCCAGAGATTTTATTCTTATTAAAGGTAAAATTGGACCAAAAGGCTCTTCCCATGCTATTCTCATATCGAGTGTCACATAATCAAACAGTACAGGCCACAGAAGATTTTTTTCCCTTTTTATTTGAGTCAATGCTTTTGCACCTTTCTCCTGTGCATCTTCTATAAGTCCTTCTATAAAATCTGCTGCCCTGTTATCTATTAACGGAGTAATATCTGCATTATCAAATGGATTTCCTACAGTAAGTTTTTCAACTTCAGCTTTTATCAGTTCAGCCAGTCTGTCCGCAACATTTTCCATTACAAGAACTCTTTTTATCGCAGTACATCTCTGTCCTGAATAACTGAATGCACCACTTACTATATCCTTTGCCGCTTTTTCAAGATCAGCATCATCTGAAACTATTGCTCCGTCTTTTCCTCCCAGTTCAAGTAGAATAGGACGCATTCCTGCCAGTTCTCCTATTTTTTTCCCTACAGGAGTGCTTCCTGTAAAGTTTATAAAATCAACCAATGGATGGGCAATCAGATAATCTCCTATTTCAGAACCTTTTCCTGTTACTGTATTTATAACCCCTGCAGGTATACCTGCTTCATGAAAAGCCTTCACAAGCAAAAGTCCGCTAATAGCTCCCTGTGTAGGTGGTTTAAATAGAACCACGTTTCCTCCAATTAGTGCCGGAGCTATTTTTGATGCAGAAAGGTTTACAGGATAGTTAAAAGGTGCTATTGCCAGTACAATTCCCATTGGTTCCTTTCTTACCATAGCCACTTTCCTTTTACTCGCAGCCTCAAAACTTCCACCTTCCACAATTTCTCCTACAGATCTCAAACCTTCTTCAGCTGAATATCTTATAAGATCCGCTGTTCTTACAACTTCACTGATTGCAGCCTTTATTCCTTTCGAAACTTCTTTTGCAAGTACAGTCCCTATTATTTCCTTGTCTCTTTCCAAAATTTCTGCAGCTTTATATAAGTATTTTGCTCTTTCAACTACAGCCAGGTTTCTCCATCCGCTAAGGGCTATTTTAGCTGTTTCCATTGCATAGTCAACTTCTTGCTGCGTCATTGACGGAATACTCCCAAGTTCTTCATCATTTATTGGAGAATATATCTTTATCTCCTTATCTGATTCCTTCCATTCCCCATTTATCAGATTTCTGTATTTCATTTAATTTTTCCTCCCATTAAGTCTCCTATAGCGTTAACATTTACTTTTCTCTTTCATTTAACCATTTCAATATTTCATCATAAATTTCGTACTTATTTATTTCATTTAATGATTCATGTCTTCCCTTTTTATTTTCCAGTACATTTATCCGTCTTTTCTTTTTTTTCAAAGTTTCCAGCATTTTATTCACATACTCTATATCCATTGCTTTATCTTCTGTTCCATAAATTACAAGCATATTGGCGTCATTTCGTACTTTTTTATAATTTCTGTTAATAAATCCCATCATTCCCAAAATCCCATTAAATACTCCTGGTGATATAGGATATCCGCAAAATTCACTTTCTTCATATTTCTTTACTTCATTCTCATCTCTTGTAAGCCAGTCAAATTTTGTCAGATTAGGTTTAAAATTATCATTATATTTTTTAAATTCCTTATTCAAAAAAGACTTTTTTTTAAAAAATAAAAGTTTTTCCATTCCAGTTGCCATTTTTCCCAAAAAAACTGAAAGTTTCTTATGAACAGAAAATCCTGATAAAATAAAATACTTATAATTATTCTCAATAACCCATTTCATTCCCATCAGTGCACCCATGCTGTGTCCAAATATTGTCGTATTTTCTGCTTTTATTCCTTTAGGCATAAGTTCTTCTTTAAAAAAGAGATTTATATCCTCAAAAACTGCTTTTATTCCCTTTTTACCAAATTCACATATTTCTGAATTTTTCAATTCTCCGTGTCCTCTAATTTCAGGTACAAAAACATTGTATCCATTTGCAGATAGAAATTTCCCAAATTCTTCATATCTGTCTATCGGCTCAGTTACTCCATGAAATATTACAATATTATTTTTAAATTTTTCTCCACGTTCTGATTCAAAGAACAGATAAGGTACTTTCAGTCCTTCAAATCCTTCAAAATATTTTTTTTCCATCCTATTTCCTTAATACATTGATTTACGTTTTATATTTCCCGGGATAACGCATTCTCCATTTTTATTTTTACATTCTATGTACTTTTTTACATCTAACAATTAAGTTCATTTATTTCTATTTTTTAAATTCATTTATAAACTCATCTATTGAAAGGACATTTCCTTTCATTGACAGTTCTTTAGCCAGCTCACTTATATACGGCTGTTTTATCTTGCTCTGTTTCAGCACTTCTTCATTCCAGAATATTTTTCTCTTATCTCCGTCTTCTATTATTTTTTTATTTGCCATAACTACAACCCTGTCAAAATTATTAATGACAAATTCCATGTCATGTGTAATTGTAATTATTGTTTTTCCTTTTTCTGAAAGTTTTTTTATAAGATTATTTAAAATTTTTATCCCTTTCAGATCCTGCCCTGCTGTAGGCTCATCCATTATAATGACATCTGTATCCATAGCTATAATTGAAGCAATAGTGACAAATTTTCTTATTGAATAAGGAAGATTGTAAGGATTTTCCTTTGAAAATACACTTAATTCTGTCAATTCCAGAGCTGTCTCAATCAATTTTTTTCTTTCACTTTCAGAATATCCTATTTTTTTTGGTCCAAATTCAATTTCATCATATACATTATTATGAAAAATCTGATCCATAGGATTCTGAAATACATAACCTACTTTCCTGCTCATTTTAGCAACAGTATAGTCCTTTGTATTCCAGTCATCTATAACAATATCTCCTGAAGTAGGTTTTAAAAGACCGTTCATCATTTTTACAGCTGTAGTTTTTCCTGCACCATTCTGACCTACTATTGCAACTTTCTCTCCTTTTTCTATACTAAGAGAAATATTATCAATGGCAGCAGTTCCATCAGGATAAGTAAAACTTACACTGTTTATATTTACAAAACTCATTTTTCCTCCTCCTGAAAGACAGTCTTCTCTATTTTAGAATCTTCTGCAGAAAATTTCTCTGATGAAAAAACTTCTACTGCCATCTTTTTTGTTATAGGAATTTTTTTTAGCTGAATTTCATTTTCTTTCATCAATTCATAGGCAAGAGCCGTATACTGTGGAATTCCAATTTCTTTTTCCATTAATATCTTATTTTTTAATATATCTTCTGTATTTCCGGATAAAATTATTTCTCCTTCATCCAGTACCACAACTTTTTCAGCATACTCAGCTATTAGCTCCAGCTTATGTTCTACAAGTATGATAGTTTTTCCTTCTTTTTTAAGTATATTAATTATTTCAAATATTTCCTCTGTTCCTTTCGGATCTAACTGTGAAGTAGGTTCATCAATTACCATAATTTCAGGATCCATGGCAATTATCGAAGCTAGTGCAACCTTCTGTCCCTGACCTCCTGAAAGTTCGTATGGATTCTTATCCCTCAGTTCTTCTATATGAAGCAGTTTAAGCGTTTCATCAACTCTTTTCCGAATATATTCTGCATCTAGAGCAAGATTTTCAAGTCCAAAAGCAATTTCTTCAAAAACAGTTTCCTTAACACCGCTTATCTGTGTAAAAGGATTCTGAAAAACAAAACCTACCTTCTGGACAATTTCCTTTGCAGAATAATCTTTCAGCTCCTTATTTTCTAAAATTATTTTTCCTGTAAGCTCTCCCTTATAAAAATCAGGAACAAATCTTCTTAGTATATTACAAAGTGTTGTCTTACCGCTACCATTTTTACCAACAACAGCCCAAAATTCACCTTTTTTTATATCCAAATTTATATTTTTCAGTATTTCCCTATCTTCCAACGGATATTTATAACTTACATTTTCCAATTTAAAATAGCACATAAACCCTCCAGATAATACATAGAATTAAGAAAACCACAAGAAAAATCTTTACTTTTTTATCATATTCCGTTTCTTTTATATCATCCAGTATTGTTCTCTTTTCTCCAATTGAAAATCCCCTGGCTTCCAGCGTAATTGCCTTTTCTTCCGTATTAACTATAGATGAGAGTACTAATGGTATAAAAACTGGAATCAATGCTTTTGCCCTGACCAGAATATTTCCTTCCGTTTCAACTCCTCTGGATTTCTGAGAATTCATTATTATGTTAGCCTGTTTCTTCATTTCCGGTATCATCTGTAGTGACAGCAGTAAAATAAATGCCGCTTTTGGATTAAGACCCTTTTTTTCCAGTGCAATTGTAAAATCTTTAGCCGGAGTTATCAATATAAGTAAAGTTAATATTGACACAAAAGCCGTTATTCTTGACGTCAAAATTATTGCTTTAAAAAGTCCTTCCTTATAAACTGAAATAATTCCAACTTTTAATAAAACTTCTCCAGAAGGCAGAAATATACTTTGGATAATAAAAATAGCTATTAAAAGCCAAAATAAACTAAAAAATATCCTCTTTACATAAGTTTTCAAACTGACTCCAAAACCAACTGCAATCACTCCGCAAATTATAGCCATACAATAATTATAAATATAGCTTGAAATTATAAATAAAGAAAAAAGTAAAGCCAGACATATAAATAATTTTGTTATTGGATAAAGTTTTTTCATATCATCTTTTGTCATATAACAATTCTCCCGTTTTGCTGCAAAAATATTCATTTAAAACTGCAATAGTAAATAATAAATAAAATATCATCTATTAATACACTTCTTCTGATTTAAAGTCATATTTCAGAATATAATGATATATCTATCAATATATTAGATATTTTTGTCAGATTTTATATAATTTTTACCATATTTAAATTTAATTAAATATCTAGCTGACATAGCTTTTATTATAGCCATAGCAACTATCGCAGTTATAATCTTATCTGTTGTTTCAGTAATAAGATTTGTACTGAAAACTGCATTCCATATATTACTTCCTGTTGCAAGGAAAAAAGCAGTTATTCCAGCTGTAGCGTTTCCTGTATTTCCACCATAGACATATACTATTATAGGAGCAGATACCAATATTGCAATCGCTACAAGAGAAAATGCACAAACAATAGTTTTAACAATCATATTTTTAAATTTAAATCTTGCTAGAATACCCATACAAAAAGCCATAGTTATAGAAACTGGCATAAAAGCAAAATATTCTGGCGAAAAACTACCTGTAATCAAACTAGTTATAACTGCTGTTGTTATCCCAATCCATGGACCTGCAATTAAACTTATAAAAACAGTTCCAATAGAATCCAAAAATATTGGAAGCTGTAAAAGTTTCACAATACCAAATCCTGTAAAATTAATAGCAACTGCCACTGGTATCAGCAAAATTGCCATCAAAGAAAAATCTTCCTTAATACTTTTCATTAATGAACCTCCTAAAAATTATTATATATTCATAAAAATCAAAAATAATCTATAATAAAAAACATTTAATTTGGCTTTTTGGAATGTTTTCTACATTAAAATAAAAACTATAACTCAAAGAATATAATAGATAATTACTAGATATAAATATGATACTTATTTGCTATAATATACATTATATCTTTATGTACAATTATAAAAGCAAAATCATTCTAAATATTTCTAGATAATAATTATTATATCAAATAAGCAGAAAAAAATGAAGAGGCAATTCATAAGAGACATAAAAAACTAAATTTCTTATTTTCCATCTTCATTTCTTTGTATTTTTGATAACTATCAAATCAAAAATTTTATTCAATTATTTTATTAGATAATAATATTATATCATTTTTCGTCACAAATTTTCTTTTCCTATTTTTCTCCACTCATTTGTTTTGACTTCTCAACACATGATTTTACAGCTTCCATTACAACTCCCCTAAAATTACCATTTTCTAAAGTTCTAATTGCTTCTATAGTTGTTCCTGACGGAGAAGTTACTTCATCTTTTAATACTCCAGGATGCTTTCCCGTTTTGAGAAGCATTTCTGCAGAACCTTTTACAGTCTGAGCTATTATTTCATATGTCTTATCTCTCGGCATTCCTTCCAGAACACCACCATCAGCAAGAGCTTCCATAAACATATAAACATAAGCTGGAAGTGATCCAGCTATTCCTGTAAAGACATGCATCAACTTTTCCTCTATTTCAATACTTTTTCCAAAACTATCCAAAATCTTAAAAATCATCCTTTTTTCTTCTTTATTTATATTTTTATTAAAAACAACTGCTGTCATTCCTTCAAGTACCTGTGCAGGTATATTTGGCATTAATCTCACTATTTTTTTATTCTTACC
>ERZ773070.1060-NODE-1060-length-17764-cov-15.250438_pt1 | contig 17764 bp, 13 predicted proteins | sample MGYA00580618_ERZ773070 | MGnify/ENA primary metagenome ERZ773070 (study PRJEB29015, sample SAMEA2738023) | human oral metagenome | biome: human oral; feature: human-associated habitat; material: dental | place: China | collected 2019 ... | reverse complement strand
GAACGGGCCGCCTGGCTCTCCGGTTCGCCGGCTTGATCCCGGCCCCCTGCCCCCGCCCGGGAGGTTGCGCCTCTCGAGGCGGTCTGGGGCGCCGCCCCGGCGTTCGGCGCCTGCGCCTCCGGGCTGCCTCCGGGCGGGCCGGCCTCGGCCAGGAGCAGCCTCGCGCACAGGAGTTCGAGCTGGAGGCGCGGCGAGGTCGCGCCGACCATCCCCTTGAGCGCGTCGTTGGTCAGGTCCGCCGCCCGCGAGGCGCCGCGCGCCCCCAGGTGTTCGGCCTGGACGAGCATCCGCTCGTACTGGTCGCGGGGAACCGAGGTGAGGACGTCGTCGGCCTGCTCGCCCGCCAGGGAGACCACGATGAGGTCGCGCAGCCGCTGCAGCAGGTCCTCGACGAATCGGCGCGGATCATGCCCGGACTGGACGACCCTTTCGACCACGGCGAACAGGCTCGCCCCGTCGCGGGCGGCGACGGCCTCCACCGCGTCGTCGAGGAGGGAGGCGTCGGTGAAGCCCAGGAGGGCGATCGCCTGGTCGTAGGCGAGCGCCCGCTCTTCGGATCCGCCGATCAGCTGGTCGAGAACGGAGAGGGAATCGCGCACGGAGCCGCCGCCTGCCCGTACGACGAGCGGCAGGACTCCCGCGCCGATCTCGATGCCCTCGTCAGCGCAGATGCCGGACATGAACGCTTCGAGGGTCTCGGGCGGGACGAGTCGGAAGGGGTAGTGGTGGGTGCGCGAGCGGATCGTGCCGATGACCTTCTCGGGCTCCGTCGTGGCGAAGACGAATTTGACGTGGTCGGGGGGTTCCTCGACGAGCTTGAGGAGGGCGTTGAACCCCTGGTTGGAGACCATGTGGGCTTCGTCGATGATGAAGATCTTGTAGCCGTCCCGTGCGGGGGCGAAGGCGGCGCGTTCGATGAGCTCGCGGGCGTCGTCCACTCCGCCGTGGCTCGCGGCGTCCATCTCGACCACGTCGAGGCTTCCTCCCCCGGCCAGGGAGAGCTCGCGGCAGGATTCGCATTCGCCGCACGGGGTGTCCGTGGGGGCCTGCGCGCAGTTCAGGCAGCGCGCGAGGATCCGCGCAGACGTGGTCTTCCCGCAGCCGCGCGGGCCGGAGAAGAGGTAGGCGTGTGCCGTTCTGCCAGCCCGCAGGGCCGCCATGATGGGCCTCGTGACGTGTTCCTGGCCGATCACGTCCTGGAATCTCTGCGGGCGGTATCGCCGGTACAGTGCCATGCTCACGCCACCAGTCTACGGGCAGACGCCGGCGTTCTCACCGGCTTCGACGCCGTACCGTGCACCACCCCGCCTTACCGATCGACATCGCGATCATCATTCGACCGCAGTGACGACGATGCTGATATAGGATCGATGTGGCAGCATGATGCAGCCGTTCGCTTCTACGAAAAGGAGAGCGGGAATGTCCCAAGGTTCCTATGATCTGGTTTTCAATTCGGATTCCGTGACGGTGGTGGCAGATACCGTCTCGGCAGACAGCCAGGTTTACAACAACATTTCGGCCGGCATCGGGAAAATGACGGACGACGTCGACTCCACGATCCTGCTTCTTCCAATCGATCAGATTGGGGAGGGAAGTCACACTCGCAACGAGGGAACCAACGAGTTGAAGCATACGCTGGAGCACATCGTCACCATGATGAAACATGCCACGCATGAGCTGTCGGACGCCTGTGCCCTTGTCGGCTTGGGCGTCAAAGGCGCCGTTGAGGACTTCGATTCCACGGAGTCGAACATCACTCAGAAATTCAAGTTCATGATGTCCAGCAAACCGGTTCAGTGAACGGTTTTCCATCGAAATTTTGCGGCTTGGAAGATGCGAAGCCGATTCCACCGAGCAGCCGGTATGAGAACTGCATAAGGCGCATGGCAAGAGCTTTTGAAGTGTATGGCTCCCGCGCATCCTCGGGCCCCTTCGCGGTTTTGAACCCGTTTCAGGTTCATTGTGAGCGAAGGGGTGGCGGTAATAAAATACGTCTATGAAAAAACAATGGGCGAAGCTATGGTGTTCTGCGATCGCATCGGTCGTCTTTCTGGCGGCGGCCGGATGCGCCGGCCAGTCCAAACCAGCCGGGTCGGCTTCAAGCACGACGCCGTCGCCGAGTACGAGTTCGTCGCCAACGCCGTTCGTCAAAGGCACGCGGATGAGGATCCCGGGCAAGCTCTCAATCGTAGTCCCTGATGGATACATCGCATACACAGCCGAACAAACTCGCCGATCCTTCCACCCCATCGTTATCGTGCCTCAAGGAACCCCGATTGAAAAAGCCGACAAAACTCCACAACGTTTAGAAATACTTACATACTTCACTAAAGAAAATGCCGAAAAAAATCGAGATAATCATTTCAATGACTATATCAATTGGAAACAAATTAGTGAATTAAGGAAAGAAAATGTTATAAAAATCAATAATAGCATTTTATATGGAATATATTACAAACGAACAGATGAAACAGGAACGGTGTCACGTCAAACCTGGTATAGAACCGTAGGAAATAACGGATGGAAAATCAGCATTATCGGACCCAACAATACTGAAAATATTCCACAAGAGCTTCTCGACGCCATGCGAACAATAGAATTCGCTAAGCAAAAGCAAACCGATTCCGACTAATGCCCATCCCGAGTGGCATCCTTCCGGCTTTGTTCAGCAGTCCGCAGTAAGTCGTCGATCTTCTTGCTCGCTTCGCCGAATGCTTTCCCCTGGCCGGACATCAAACCTTGATCGCTGCCCATCCAATCTTCATATTGCGACTTTGCTACCGAATTCATCTTCACGTAAGGCTTGAGAGATCCGTCCGCATTGAGCGGAGAGTTATCTTCTCCGGCTCCCGCTCGCCATTTCTGCTGCGGTGTCTCGGCTCCGGAAGGCCACGTATTGGCTTCGGAAGCTGCCGCGAGGAACTGACTCTTCATCGTCAGAGCCACACCATTATGAGCGTCGACAACTTTATAGTGGGCAGTCTCCGCATTAGACGTAGGCAGCATAGTTTCCAAAATCTTGGGAAGACCCCAATCTTTCCCCGCATTTATATTCAGCACTGTTCCGGTTTTCCGCCAGTCAGAAAGACCGGCTATGGAAACTAAATCACCGAATGGAACAATCGATACGCCTTTAGACACTAAAGACTGAATATATCCATTACTTTGATCCAAAACTTTTTTCATATTTTCGTTTGCATTGTGTGGAGCCACCGTCAAAGTCTCCAAACTATCTGTCCATGAGGCCACAGTGGTCTTAAGTCCAATGTAGTTGCGATCACGCATGTTTTTTACCATATCTACGTGCATTTGCGCCATAGAATGGTTTATCATGGTTTTAGAAGCTTGTTTATCAATGGAGACATCAACAAGAACACCATCAAGACCTTTTAATCTTGATATATCATATGCACTTACTCTTAGCATGTACTCACCTGGACGATCCGGATATTCGCTGTAATGTAAAAGATCCGCTTTGCTAGATTGCATTTGGTAAGCGATATCATGCATATAAGGTCCAAGTATTGCCCCTGATATCCTCCTCAGGTGGGAGTGACTATGGCCGAATCTGCTCTGACCTCTGTTAAAACCTCCAGCATCCATGGCTTCTTTATAACCATCAATGTATTCATGCAATACAGTAAAATTTTCTTTATGTCGGCGTGCATCGGGCATTGATGTCACTTCATAAACCATTTTGCCAAGATGTTCGCCTTTGTCAGGATATTGAATTTCTCCGCCAGATAATTTATAACGTCCTCCAACTAAATATTTTGTCACATTTTGATCGTTATTACCTTCAATTCCTACATTTGATGACAAAAATGTTCTATTCATTTGTGGATCACCGTCTAATCCATGCATGACATTGGCAACCGGATCCCATGTACCTAAAGGTGGTTTGCCATAGGATGCAAATGATACATTTGTATCGTTAGTATCATGCATACCGCTCGCTTTGTAATCACGCAGATAATCTCTATTATAATGTGCTTTCTGCTCATAATCCCATTTAATCAAATCATGCATCACATTATGTTTGCCATTGACAAATTCTCGTGAAAATGTCAACTCAGGGTGTTCACAAGCCCCAAGCCCCCAAGCTTGAGCAAGAAATACATAGCCACGTGATTCTTTCTTCACCGTGCTTGAACTATAAACTCATAAATTGTGAAATGGTTTTGCATCGAAGCTACTACGTCCTATTTTTTTGATTTGTTCTAAATATCCCTCTTGCCATTCAGAAAGGGATTTATGGATGATTTTCCCATTTTCTCCCTCTACTTTTACTTCCATTGTCGAGCCATAAGATCGCCAGGCATTCCACATTGCTACGCGCTCTCGTTGGTGAGGATCCGATGAATTCGCATCCAAATCGCGAGGAATCGATCCCGTGGCCAGCATCGTCCCACTGCCCATCGCGGATAGCGCCTTTCCTACGGCTTGACGCTGCGCCGAATCCGGATCCAAACGATCCGCGTTCGCAGCGAACGATGCGATTTTACCTGGACCGTATTTCATAGCAAATGCATTTGCCAGAAACGGATCCGTACCCAACCGCTTAGCATATCGGGAATTGAATTCATCCAAGCTTTCCTTTCGAGTGTTGCCATTTTTGTCTACATCCGACAATAATTTCACTGCATCGTCTGCATCTCTGTTCGCATCGGTCACACGCGTTTGAGTGGCGATAAACCCTCCACCGTCACCGAACATGGCAACACCCACATTGCGCCGAACATCAGCATCATTATGCCCTGTAGTCTTGGAAGACGGCAGAAATTCCTCCAATTTCTTTTTCAATTCCACCGCCGTTGTTGCAGCTAAAGCGTCTAAGGCCCTAATGTCCTTATTGTATGCCTTTGCAATTCTTTTCTGAGCGGAGTCGAGTTCATTTTCAACATCTTCCGCCTTAGGATAGCAAATGTTCTTATCTATAGCCTGACCAGGCTTCGGAACTAAAGCCATTTTATTATCGTAAGCACTTTTTGCTTGATCCCAATCACTTTGATGTTTTTTAATTTTATTTTGAGTGTTCGAATAAGCTTCATTATAATTTTCTAACTTTTCATGAATGAATTGTTCTATTCCAGCTGCTTTATGCGCGGCTGATTTAATCAATGAGGCTTCTCGTGCGTACGCTTCCTTAGCGCGACCACTCCATACGTCGGACTGAGAGCCAATCCTCCCCGAAACCGTGCTGCCATCACGAGCGACGTCCGTCTCGAGGATAGCCCCGGCCAAGTTTTTGAATGCGATGGCCAGCCCGTGGATATCCGCTTTGTCCAAAGACGGCAACTCGTCGGCACCGCCGGTAAACGACACATATGCCATCGTGAATACCTCGTTTCTCCGCCGGATCCAGAGGATTCGGAAGGTTCAGGAAATTTTCTGCATAAGGCTACTTCCCTGTGTACCACTTCGTGAGTTGCATTTCAATATCCCAGCACTTTCGATTTCCAAACTAATTCGATCATATTTTCGATTCAATGTTTTGAATGTCATTCAATTTCATTGATATATCGAGTTTCGATTGCTACAAAACAGTTCGGCAGCTTTCTGGGATAACTTTCATCGGTAAGGTGGCTGCGCAGGAACCAGTTTGAATTTCCGCGAAACGAGTCTTGCGGCGGATATTACTTTCGCTTACGCTCATAGTTCGCATTTTCGTTCGATCCGATCGCACTCAGGCCGGTTTCGGCGCTCCTCTCCCAAAGCTTTTCGCAGCCCAAGGCGGCCCCGAAGAGGAAGGAAAAGGGTAGGCGAAGGAAATGAAAAGGACTCCCCACGCACCCGCCAGAGCCCGCATACCCTTGCTGCCTTCCAGCCCTGGGGGAGTTTTGCGGGATGACGCCGCGTGGGAAGCCACGTCCAGATTACCCGACCGGCCAGCGGCCCGCCAGCCGCACCGGTCCCTCCGCGGCCTGGTTCTACCGGCCAGCGGACATTCGGCTCCGCATCCGCGCCTGCGTCCTAGAGTGGGGGCATGAGCATCGACATCCCTGGCATGGGCACGGCGGATTGGCTCGGCGCCCTCGACAATCTCGATCTTCTGGCCGCCCCGGTGGCCGCGTCCCTCACGGCCGTGGCGGAGCACGAGCCGGATCTGGCGGCGCAGGCCGTGGTGGCCGCGATCGATCCGGAGTTCGCTGATACCGACGCGATGACGGCGCGCTACGCCATGGATCTGCGCCTCTCGTGCAACTGCGTGCTCGTGGCGGGCAAACGCGAGGGGCAGGAGCGCATCGCGGCGGCCGTCGTCCGCGCGACGACGAAGGCCGACGTCAACCACGTCATCAAGAGGCTCCTGAACGTGCGCAAGGCGTCCTTCTGGCCGCAGGAACGGGCCGTGGAAGCCTCGGGGATGGAGTACGGCGGGATCACCCCCGTCGGGGTGCCGGAGGGCTGGCGTCTGCTGCTCGACACGCGCGTCGTGGAAGGCTTCGCCGTGATCGGCTCGGGGCTGCGCTCCTCCAAGCTGGCGCTGCCCGGCGAACTCCTGGCGAGGCTGCCCGGCGCCGAAGTGGTGGAAGGCCTGGCCACCGAGTAGGCCGCCGGCAATCGGCGCCTGCAGGCGCAGCCTGTCGGCCCTTTGCGCAGTAAGGCGAGGGTGCCTCGAATCGCGCCTGGAGCCCGGCTACGCCTCTTCGCTCAAGGCGAGGCCTTCGCGAGCGCACTCGGGCACTACAGCCGGCTAGCGGGCTCCTTACAGCCGACTAGCCTTCCGCTCGCTCCCGCTTCCCAGCCGCGGGAAGGGCCGGAGCGAGAATACGACCTCAACGGGCACGTCGAAGTATTCGGCGATCTGCAGGGCGAGGCTGAGCGAGGGCGAATACTCGCCCCGCTCCAGGTAGCCGATCGTCTGGTAGTGGACTCCCAGGGCCTCGGCGAGTTCGCGACGCGACGTGCCGCGCTCGGCCCGCAGCATGGCGATGCGATTGTGTATCGCCACTCAGTACCCCCTGGCCAGGAAGCGCTCCCGGGCGGCGGCCACCGAGCTCCCGGAGACCCCGCGGATCATCTTGCGCATGAGGATCGGGGCGAGCACCAGCCCGGCCGCCGCCCACGCGCCGAGCACCGCCAGGGATTCGAGGGTGTGCCATGACTCCCCGGCCTCCAGCGCCACCGCCTGCCCGGGCAGGAAGGCGGACCGCATCCCCAGCCCCAGCCAATAGACCGGGAAGGCCTTCGCGATCGCCTGGACCCATCCGGCCATGCCGACCACCGGGCTGAAGATCCCCGATATGATCATCAGGCCGTACAGGAAAACGATCGGGATCACGAGGGCGACGGAGCTGCTGATCAGGCACCCGATCACTGCGCCGATCGGAATGGAGCACACCAGGCCCAGCGCGCACCAGCCGAAGGCCGCCAGCCATCTCAGCGGCTCGGAGGGGACCAGGCCTCCCAGGGCGAGGGCTCCCACGGCCAGGCTGACGAGGAAGCACAGCATGTTGGCGACGCACTGGTAGAAGGTCTTGCCGACGACGTATCCGGTGATCCCCCTCGGGACGGCTTTCATCCGGACGAGCGAGCCGTCCTCCTTCTCCGCGAGGATCTCGCCGGCGACCCCGGCGAACCCGCCTATCACGAGGCCGAAACCGAGCAGCCCCGGGAAGGAGTATCCCATGCCCGTCAGGGTGAAGCCGCTGTCGGTCTTCTGGCCCGGGGCCAGGAAAAAAACGACGATGAGCATGACGGGGATCGTCATCAGGCTCACCATCGTGCCGCCGGTCATGGAGTTGCGCAGGTCGATCAGGCCCTGGCGCATGCCGCAGCGCAGCACGCCGATGGCGGTTGTCACGCGGGTATTCGCATTCACGCGAGGCTCCCTTCCCCCGCCGCGTCCAGTATGGCGAGCGTGTTCCTCTGCACGTCCGTCGCTGTGCCGCCTTCGGCCTGCCGGACCAGGCCGATGTAGGCGTCTTCGAGCGTGGCCCGTCGGACTTCCAGATCCTCGACGCGGCCGCCCTCTGACAGCAGCTCGCGGAGGAAGCCCGTGGCGTCGGACGTGGCGTGGACGTGCCGCTGGGCTCCATCGGACCATCGGACCTCGGCCTGCCCGAAGTCGAGGCGGCGCAACTGGTCCGGCGAGCCGTCGGCGATGATCCGGCGCTCGGCCAGAACGAGGATCCGGCTGGCCACCTCCTCGGCCTCGCCGAGGTCGTGGGTGGTCATGAGGATCGTCGTGCGATCGTCGGCCAGGGATTGGATGACGTCGTGGAAGCCGCGGCGGGCCAGCGGGTCGAACCCCGCGGTCGGCTCGTCGAGGAAGAGGATCTCCGGCCTGCCCACGAGCCCGGCGGCGACGTCGAGACGGCGCCGTTTACCGCCCGACAGCTGCCCGATCCTCTTCGACTCCTCCTCGGCCAGGCCGACGGTGCGGAGCAGGTCCGGAATCGGCCATGGGCGCGGAACCTCGGCGGTGGAAAAGGGCCGGTAGTAGGAGCCCAGATAGTCGAGGAATTCGCCGACCCGCCATTTCGCGTGGTCGCGCCAGGATTGCAGGACGGCCCCGACCCTGGCCCGCCAGGCTTCGCCGGCCTCCCACGGGGTCGCGCCCAATACCTTCACCCTCCCGGAGGAAGGCGTGCGCAGGCCTTCGAATATCTCGATCGCGGTGGTCTTGCCCGCGCCGTTGGGGCCGAGAAAAACGACCACCTCACCGCGGAGAACCGTGAAGTCCAGGCCGTCGAGGACGAGGTTGTCTCCGTAGGCGACGCACAGGCCGGCGACCTCGACGACCTTGACGTCACCGGCATCGGGCCCTGCGCCCGGATCAGCGCCGGGCCCCGGGCCCGACTGAAGATCTACAGCAGTCATAGTCCGGAATATAGTAGGAGTACTACAATCTGTCAATGGCCTGCTCCACCGGAACGGGCGCTCGGGTAAGGCCGGACAAATGCTTGGGCGAAACCAGACAAGTGATCAGGCGAGACCAGACAGACGCTCCAGCGAGGCCGGCCGGACGGCAGGCGAAATCGAGGTCGGAGATTGCCGGATTCCGCGCCATCGGCTACCATGGATCAGCGCAATCTTTGCGCCCCAGGAGGATTCGCCTAGTGGCCTATGGCGCACGCTTGGAAAGCGTGTTGGGTGCAAGCCCTCGGGGGTTCGAATCCCCCATCCTCCGCTACAGTCGACTTATACGACCCCTGGCCACTTCATGGCCAGGGGTCGTTTATTGTGAGGCTGACTGAGGACGCGTAATTTGTGCTTGTCTAACATAAATTGCTGTAATTTCCGTCGTCTGATTATTTTGATGTGAATAGTTTACTTTAATGACGATGTAAAAATAGTATTGGCTATTTATTGTTAGTGTATATCCATAAATTCTTCTTTCTGGCAAGGGCGAGACGGCGAACAAATCGACTATCTACCCGGATCTAAACAGGAAGCGATACACGCCGCATCCCGCCCCTCGCAGTCCTTGACGCTCAGATCGATCCAAAAGCCCAGTCATCGGGTGGGTCTGTTGCGGTCGGCGACCTCAGGCGACAGTCAACCAGGCTGCTCCTTTGGCTAATCGGCCTGAGGCGTGGCGGCTACCTGATGCAGCCGCACCCCGGCAGTTCGTTGGTCTGACAGGCGGCGAGCATGCCGCGAGGGACCTGTCGGTCGAAAATCGTTTCGATGAACCGTAACGACAAGTATACCAGTCCGGTTGGAAAGCGAACTCAGCTTCACGATTGGGATTGCGTCCGTAGTATATAGTCTTGGGATACATGATCCCTGGATTTTGAGACTTGAGACGTATGGAATTGGCGGGTGCATTCCTCGACGTCGAAATCGCCTATCTCTGGCGCTGCCGCCGAGTTTGGCGCTCGCGTGCGCCGACTCCGGCAAAAGCGCGGTCTGTCCCCAGAAAAACTGGCCGCCGCCAGCGACATCCATTGGACGTACCTCGGTCAAGTCGAGCGCAGACACCGCAACCTCGTCCTTGCACAACGTCCTGCGCATCGCCCGCACCCTCGGCGTCGATGCTGGCGAGCTGATGCATGGCCTATAAAAATTTGACGGCGACTAGAGCGGCAGCAGGCGGGCTTCTGGCGTTGTGGAGGTTAAAGCGCGTAGCCGATGTAAAACACTCCTTGGTGAGTCTTGCGGGCGGCAAAGCTCACCAAGGAGTGGGCGTGAGACTGTGAGTCTCTACACTTTCAGGTGCTTAACGATTACGAAGCGACGGGACTCATCGGGCTGTTATTTGGTCAGCCTGTTGGAAGCGCGAAGCAAGGTGATAATCGCGTTGGACATCCGAGCGAAGAGGTAGTCATGCCCGTCGACCGGCACAGCATGTTTGTCTGTTTCGTGGTGGCGAATGCGGAACTCATTGCCCACATTAGTGAGAGCCTCCATGTCTTTTTGAACAACATCACGCAATGGTTTATCATTGATATATGTAAGTAACTTATTGGCACTGGCTTTCTTATTGCTTTTACCTTCGGTGAGCGGCTCTATCGTCTTCATCCGTTCAAAGGCGTCCCAGAGCTTTTCCAGGCCAATCCTGCGTTCATCCTCCTTATAAGAAAGGTAACGCCTTCGCGCCTCAATTATGAGGTCGTCAAGCTCCTTGTCTCCACTGTTCGGTTGCAGATCAGCCATCAGACGCCGAACTTCTGGGGTGCCCATACGTTGGATTTGTAACGTGCCGTCGACACTGACAAATTCATAGATAACACCGCCCCGCCCAAGCAGCTCGTTAACTTCTTCCCGAAAGATCGCTTGGGCTTCTTCACGACTATCGCCATCAAAGTGGAGCTCGTAATGTTTGAAGAAATTATGCCACTTGCCTTGCCTAGGCAGCGCAATTCTTCGAGCGGTGTATTCCAGCAGATCAAAGACGGTACTGTCGGCAACAACAACCGCTGAGTGCCCAAGGTCGAATACTTTCTGCTGCTCGGTCATATTGGCGGAATTGACTAGCTCTGGTAGCTTCTTATCTGCGTTACTAGCCAAAGGATAGTCAAAACTGGAGATAAGGCCGTCTAAATCCGCTTGCAAACGAGACCGGTCCGTACCTACAATGCCATTGCCGTCCTCACACTCCGCGGGGAAAGCCTTGGCGAACCAGTTCTCCGTGATCTTTCTCTGCACCAGCCCAAGCAGCGCTCGCGCGGTTTCCTTTGGGAGAACTTCGGCATCTCGAGGTTTAGGGCCCTGTGTTCGATCACTGTACAAAGGTGTTGTGTTCATGAGGAAAGTATACACCAGACGCGATGCAAACATTTCGAATGAATGTTATTTAATTACATTTAATCTTAATAATATTGATATAAACTCTATATATACTCTATATATTATCCATAGATATAAATATTTATGAAGTGATCTATAGTTAGCATTAATTAGATTTTAACTGACATATTCTAAATTTATATATCGATTAACAGTAATCGGAATTAAACGTAGAAAAACATTTCGATTGCATAACTATATTTAAACTATGGCAGCTAAAGACCACTTTTTTCGTTAACTAAGCAAATACATAACACATTATTTTAAATTATTTGTTATATATTTAAATAATTTCATGAAAAGAGTTCTACAAAAAATCAAACAATAAAATGAATGAACTTCACAGTCGGTCTAGGAAGTGGATCAAAGATTCGAGAAGATAGATCGTCACCCGCCGAGCTATCTTCCGTCGCATCAATCGGTGAAAAAGCATAGCATCTACCTAAAATTAGCTATTCAGAGTCATTTCTGCGCACACATGGTCTATTTTTACCTATAGCGGATACATTTCAAGCGCATCACACAGTGCGGACGACGAGCTCGCCTGAACCGCGCCATCTTCCCGCCTGAATAGAGACCACAGGTCTCTGCTATCCGGAAATGCTCTGTATTTTCTTCGCATGCGGTGACGTCAAGGTTGTTACCGTCGATTTGTGTTAGTCGCTAGTAAGCGGCCGTGCCTACGCAGTACAAAACTAGCTTGACAGGGATTAAGAAAGAGACTTCACGTAGTCTGGAAAGCAGCAAATGTGAAAAAGGATGGCAGTGACGTAGAAGAAATCAAAGTTCCAGACAGAACCCCTGGCCTGATTGACGCCCTGGGGTGGGACTGTGGGAGCGTTCGGTCGCGGCCACCACACTTTCCTCAGCCGCGAAAGGATCGCTGTCCTCAAGGCGTATGTGCCAAGCACGATTAGTGGGATTCCCACCCTGGTAGTTGCGTACGACGAAGCCGATACTCCGATGGAGCTTATGGGAATCGACGTGACGAAGTTGGAGATGCTGTTCCTTGATCTCGCCCGCATCGGCACCGGCATCGGCAAAGCCCTCATCACTTGCGGCATCGCGAAACACCGGGGGCTCGGACGTTGACCGTGAATGAGCAGAATCCTGCAGTGCTCGGTTTCTATAAACACATGGGCTTCACCCTCACCGGCCGGTCAGAAACGGACGAGCAGGGAAACCCGTATCCGATTCTCACCTTGGCGCTCGCTTGAAGGGTTCTATTTACGACTGAAGCACCAATACTACTTCATAAGTGATGAAAAGATACTTTAAATCGATAAAAAGGTTTTCGACAGTTGGTAAGTGGGTAGAGGTCGCATTAGAGGTCGTAGTACTTCGGCTCTCGACTTGCATTGGCCACCACTGACTAGGACAACTTCAACTACGGTTGCGATAACCTCAATCTAATGCTTTTTTGATCGCAATTAGAACAAATTCTGATTTGAATAAAACTTTACACTCAGATCAAATCTCTAGCACCCATTGCAAATCTTTTCGTCACATGATATAATCGGCCGCATGGATCGCCCTTCCAGCTCATCCGATACTTTCTCTCGTCGTCTGATTCGCAACTCGACGGCTGAGTTTCTCATCTTCACGGCCAGGAGAGCGGGGCAAGCAATGAGGCGCGTTACGAGGATGAGACCATCTGGCTGACCTAGCGCCTGATGGCCAAGCTGTTCGGCACCACTCGGGCCAACGTTGCCCTCCACCTGCGCAACATCTACGACTCTGGCGAGCTGGAGGAGTCGGCAACGTGTAAGGATTTCTTACACGTTCACCAGGGGACAGCGGCAGGTCAACCGGCGGGTTGCCCACTATAACCTCGACGCGATCATCTCGGTGGGCTACCGCGTCAACTCGGTGCGCGCCACCCAGTTCCGCCAGTGGGCCACTGGCGTGCTACGAGACTTCGCCGTCCGCTCGGCTCCGAAAGCTCGAAACCGCGCCGCACTCCTGGACGTCGTATGCCGGTTAGAATCCGAGTGTGAGCGGCATGCGATCTGCGGCATCCTCCCGGGCCCCAGCAAGGGCATCCTCCGGCGGAACCCGACCGGAGGCTTCTTCCCGTGAGGCTTCCTCTTGTGCGGCGCAGGCGCCGGATTCGCGGCTCGCCCGGTGGGAGCGGATCACCGAGTGGCCGCTGACCTTCGCCGCGGTCCTGTTCCTGGCCGTCTACTCGGTGGAGGTGATCGGGGACCTGCGCGGACGCGACCATCTCGCGGCGGAGACCGCTATCGACATCGTGTGGGCCGTCTTCGCCGCCGACTACGCCGTCCGGCTCCGCCTGGCCCCCGATCGAGGACGCTGGTTCGCCCACCACCTGCTCGACCTGGCCGTCGTCGCCCTCCCCCTGCTCCGACCCCTGCGCCTCCTGCGCCTGGCCACCCCGATCAGCGTCCTGCAGCGGACCGCGGGCCTTGCCCTGCGCGGGCGGATCGCCGTGTACACGGCGGGAGCGGCGATCCTGCTGACCTACGTGGGGGCTCTGGCGACGCTCGACGCGGAGAAGCACGCGCCCGGGGCGACGATCACGAGCTTCCCCAAGGCCCTGTGGTGGGCATTCGTCACCATCACCTCGGTCGGCTACGGCGACCACATCCCCACGACGGGAACCGGACGCACCGTCGCCGCCCTCCTCATGATCGCCGGGATCGCCGTGATCGGCACCGTCACGGCGACGCTCGCATCCTGGATCGTCAGCCGGGTCGCCGAGGAGACCGCCGAAGAGGAAGCGGCCACCCGCCAGCAAGTCGCCGCGCTGCAACGCCAGGTCGCCGACCTGACCGGCCGGATCGCCGCCCTGCAGGCGAGCGTGGGCCCGCCTCCGCGCGGCTCGAAAGGCCCTGGCGGCCAGACGAACCCTGGCGGTTCGGAAGGCCCGAGCGGTTCGTAAGGCCCGGGCGGCTCGGCAGACCCTGACGGCTGGGCGGATCCGAGTACCCCAGCAGATTCGGGCAGTCTGATGAATTCGGGCGGTCCGTCGGCGGAGAACCCGGGCGGCACGTTGGATTCGGGCGGCACTGCACCGGGCTCAAGCAGTCCGACAGTTCCGCATGGCACGCCGCCGGGCCCGGCAGGCAGGCCGTCGGCACCGGACGCCTCGGCCGCTGCCGGCGGCGCAGGCCGACCATACGGGCCCGACCATGCAGGCCGGATTCGCAGAGGCTGAAAGGTTGCACTCGAAGAGGATGACCGCGCCCTCGTATAGGGTCCGCTCCGCAGGCCGGGCGGCTTCCCGAGGCCTCGGACGATCGCGGGGCGGATGCACACGCGGGCCGTGGCGCGCCCATCGGCGAACGCCGGGACGGATCCACGGACAGGCGAAGATCGCACTCGGGCAGGTCTCGCCGCTCGGCCCCTTCTAGATTGCCCGCGGGCAGGCGGAGATCGCCCCGCCGTCGGGCATGCAGACTCCAGCCCTCTCGACTACCGTAGAGGCTGTGAACGAAGGAACCTCCGCACGCGACGACTACCGTCGCAAGATTCAGCAGCGCCAAACCGTCCTCTTCGGCACGATCTCCGCCGTTCTGGCGCTCCTCATGGTCCTTGCGATGCTCGTGTGGACCGGGATTCTTCCCTTTCCCTTCAAGCAGAAGTTCTCCGAAGCCCCCGACCCGAACAAGGTCATCACGCCCTGTATCTCCTCCGACGCGAAAGCCACCGAACTCAATACCATCACGGTCAAGGTGTTCAACTCGACGAATCGCACGGGGCTGGCCGGAGCCGTCGGGCAGGAGCTGACGGCTCGGGGCGTGAGCGTGGCGCAGACCGAGAATTGGAAGGGCGGCTCGAAATTCACCGCCTCCGCGCGGATCGCCACCGGGCCGCGGGGCATCAACGCCGCCTACACCATCGCGCAGTACTTCCCGAAGTCGGTGATCCAGTACGATTCCTCGATGTCCGACGAAATCATCTCCATCGTGGTGGGTGACGGATACCAGGACGTCCTGACCGCCGACCAGGTCAAGAAGGACAACCCCGAGGGGAAGCTGAAGTCGGCCCCGGGCTGCGTCAACGTCTCGAAGGCCGGAGCCAACTGACGCCGACGCCGGTTGCCGCGGGGACCGGCTGGCCTCAGCCTAGTCAACCGACCGCGTCGGGGCCGGACGCCGATTGCCGACTGATGACGCCCATCGCCGACTGATTAAGCGCCGCGGCAGTTGGGCTTGACTGGTCCGGCGTCGGGACCGCGGTCCCGACGCCTCTCCAGGCCCTCCGCTTTCCAGGCTTTCTGTTACTCCTCGTCGGTTTGCGCCGGGGTCGCGGCTTCGCCGCTCTTCGTCGGCTTTCCGCCTTCCGCAGCATCTTCGGCCGGGGCCTCTGGAGCCTCGCCTTCTGCGGCCTCGCCCTGCGCAGCCCGAGCGTCCTCGTGTGTTTCGGAGGCGTCCTCGCGGGCTTCGGGGTGTGCGCGTTTTGCGGCGCTCCGGCGGCCCTTCCGTTCGTCCGCGCGTGAATGGAGCACGTCGAAGAATTCGACGACGATGTCGCCGTCCGGGTCGTAGTCGATGCCCAGGTCCTGGCACTCCTGGGCGAAGAAATCCTCGTGGGCGGCCTTCCAGGATTCGAAGGGGCCCTCGCCTTCGGCGTCGGAGATCTCGCTGTCGGCCTCCTGGAAGCCGATGACGCGGACCTCGCTGTTGCGCAGGAGGGCCAGCGGTTCGCCGCGTCCGTCGCACATGATCGCCAGGTCGCCCCGCTCGGGCAGGTCGATGCCTTCGGCCTCGTAGCTCGCGCGCCACCCCGACGTGGCGGTCTTCTCTCCGTCCAGCACGAGCTTGGCGAGCCTGTCCGCCAGTTCGGGCGTGTCTCCGAAGGAGAAGGCGGGCGGGCACAGGGAGGAGACGTCGTCCTGGCCGAGCACGGCCTCCAGCGGGGCGATGTGGCAGAGGTTGCGGGCGCGCACCCAGAACGCCTCCAAGGATTTCCGATCGGGGTCGGGGATCGTGGAGCCGACGGCCTCATCCGGCTCGGCTTCATTCGGCCCGGTTTCGCCAGGCTCAGCCTCGTCCGGATGGGCCTTCTCCGGCTCAGCCTCGTCCGGGTGGGCTGCCCCGGCGCCGGGCACGTCGGCCGCGTCCGGTTCGGCGCTTCCGGGCGCGCCGCCGCCGTCCTTCGGGCTGGCGTGCTCAGTGCTCGCGCGCTCGGTTTCCCGCTCCCACTTTTCCTCCCGGTCGCGCTCTTCGCCGTCGCGCATGGTCGGAGGGGACGATGACCGCCAGCGTTCCCTCGCCCGGACCATACTCTTCGTCCAACCAAGCGCGCCGCTCCTTGACCGATCGGACGACGGCGCCCTCTCGCCCGTCCGCCTCGATCGCAGTGAAGGCGAGGCAGTCGGGAAGGTCGCGCGCGGCCTCGACGGGCAGCACGGAAACGCCCGCCGCGGCGAGGGTCCGCCCGGCCGAGCGGAGGATCGTCGCCGGAGTCCTGTAGGAAACTGTGAGATTCTCGATCCGAGCGCTCGATCCGAGCCTTCCGAGGACGCCCGTCCAGCCGCCTGCGGGCGAGCCGTCCGGACGCTGGTCGAGGTCGCCGACGACCGTCATCGACCTCGTCGGACACCGGCGGGCGAGCATCTCCCACTGCATTGGAGAAAGCTCCTGCGCCTCGTCGACCACGATATGCCCGTAGGTCCATGTTCGATCCGAGGATGCGCGGTCAGCAAGGCTTGACTGCGGCCCGGAGCCGGCTGCGCGCTCGGTCAGCTGTTCGAGGTTGACGATGCCGCCGCCGAGGTTCATCGAATTCATCGTTTCCTTGACGTACTCGGAAAGCTCGGCGTCGCGCGCCTGCGCAGCGGCTCGTTGGCGCTTCTCGAAGTCGGTGCGGAAGGGTCCGAGGCATTCGGCGAGCTCGTCGAGGATGGGGATGTCGGCGGCCGTGATCGGGCTGCCTTTCGGCCGGCTAACCGCCTCGATCTCCTCGGGCGAAAGCTCGGGGGCGCACATGGCGAGCAGGCGCGGGCGCGCGTAAAGCCGTTCGAGCAGCTGGACGGGAGAGGAAGGCAGCCATCTAAGATTGACTTCGCGCCGAGCCTCACGCGAGGAGACGACCTCGTCGACTATCCAGCCGGCGTCCTCCAGTGCCATTTCTTTGTGTGCGGCCACTTGGTTTGCGAGCTCTTCGACGAGGATCCTCGCGTACGTTTCACGGGCCTCGTTGTGGGGCCGCCCCCCGCGCCGAGCGCGCTGCTGCGCAGCCTCAACCTGCGAGGGCGTGAGGGTCACGGGGCTCGAGTCGATTGTGAAGGAGACAGGGCGATCGAGCGGGCGTTCGAGGACGTTTCGCACGGCGTTCGCGGCGATGGTCCGCCAGACCGGCGAGCCTTTGATCCGCGCGGCTTGCACGGTGTCGGCCCCCGTCGCCTCGACGCCGGGAAGCAGCCCGGTCACCGTCGTCGAAACGATGTCGGACTCGCCCAGGCTCGGAAGGACTTGGTCGATGTACCGCAGGAACACGGGGGAGGGGCCCACGATGAGAACGCCCGAACGGGAAAGCCGTTCGCGTTGGGTGTAAAGAAGGT
>ERZ773070.1057-NODE-1057-length-17775-cov-23.824605_pt1 | contig 17775 bp, 17 predicted proteins | sample MGYA00580618_ERZ773070 | MGnify/ENA primary metagenome ERZ773070 (study PRJEB29015, sample SAMEA2738023) | human oral metagenome | biome: human oral; feature: human-associated habitat; material: dental | place: China | collected 2019 ... | reverse complement strand
TGACAATCACATCTAACGTTGCTTACTCTAAACAAACTGGTAACTCACCAGTCCATAAAGGTGTATACCTCAACGAAGATGGTTCTGTGAACTTGTCTAAACTTGAATTCTTCTCACCAGGTGCTAACCCATCTAACAAAGCTAAAGGTGGATGGTTGCAAAACTTGAACTCACTTGCTAGCCTTGACTTTGGTTACGCAGCTGACGGTATCTCATTGACAACTCAAGTTTCACCACGCGCTCTTGGTAAGACTCGTGACGAACAAGTGGACAACTTGGTAACAATCCTTGATGGTTACTTCGAAAACGGTGGACAACACGTTAACTTGAACGTTATGGACTTGAACGATGTTTACGAAAAGATCATGTCAGGTGAAGACGTTATCGTTCGTATCTCTGGATACTGTGTAAACACTAAATACCTCACTCCAGAACAAAAAACTGAATTGACACAACGTGTCTTCCACGAAGTTCTTTCTATGGATGATGCACTTAGCTAAGCCTCTTTCCTAATTGTAAAACCAGCTGAAAATCAGCTGGTTTTCTTTTACTTTGGAGAGATAGCTTTAAGCATTTGTGTTATAATAGAGTTATTGTGAAATGAAAAAGGGGATATAATGGCTGAGAAAATGTCTACAGATGAAAAAAATCTTAATCTGGCCGTTGATGTTATCATGCTAGCTGGGACCTTGCTATTACAAAGCGGCTCAGAGATTTATCGGGTCGAAGACACCATGATCCGGATTGCCCATTCGCAAGGCATCCTGGACTGCAATGCCTTAGCCATGCCCGTTGCCATATTCTTTTCAATTGAAAACACTAATATTTCTCGAATGAAGCGAAATATCCATATGAACTACAATATCGAGAAAGTCTGCGATGTCAATCAGGTTTCTCGGCAATTAGTCAGTGGAGCCATCAATCTGGAAGAAGCTCTTGAACAACTAAAGGCACTTAAAACAAAAGGAGTTCCCTATAGCAAGAGAGAACTCATTACAGCAGCTACACTCAGTGCTCCTTTCTTTTCTATCATGTTCGGTGGAAATTTCTACGATGCTCTTGGAGCCGGTATCGCGACTCTATTTGGCTTCTCTTTCTCTCTTTATGTCGATAAATATATTCGAATTCCTTTTGTTTCAGCCTTTGCTGGAGCTTTTGTCTTCGGATTATTAGCCCAAATTTGGGCTCGCTACTCAGGATTCGATTCAACAGCAGACTTGATCATCGCAGGAGCTGTCATGCCCTTCGTCCCAGGGATCGCTCTGACCAACTCAGTTAGAGATATCATGACAAACCATATCAACTCTGGGATGAGCAAACTCTTTGAATCACTCCTCATTACCCTTGCTCTCGGCGCCGGCACCTCTGTCGCCCTCATTCTTATGAAATAAGCCTATGACAATCTTGACTTTCTTACTACAAGCTCTGGCCAGCCTACTGGCTATCATCACTTTTCTAATCGTTCTAAATGTCCAGCGTAGTATGCTGATTCCTGGCGGAGTTTTAGGAATGGCTACTTGGCTACTCTATCTTCTACTCAAAGGACCGACTAATGTTATCATTGCAACCTTCGTGGCTGCTATTATTGGTTCCTGTGCCAGCCAAATCCTCAGCATCATCTACAGAACGCCAGCTGTTGTCTTTATTTTGGCCATTCTAGCTCCTCTAGTGCCTGGATATATTTCCTATCGGACAACTGCCTTCTTTGTGACAGGTGATTACAGTCATGCTATGGTCAATGCTACCTTGGTCGTCATCCTAGCCTTGGTCATCTCTATCGGCATGGCTAGCGGGACGGTTGTCTTAAAGATTTACAGCTACCTGAAGAAACATCCTCTTCACTATAAAAAATGAGGCTGGGACAAAAGTCCCAGCCTCTCAATTGTCTTTGGATTGTCGAGCAAGACGCAGTGGTTGAGTGGGCTCTACTACGCTGATTTCATCAGCTTTTACAGCCCTACTCAACTGTGCGGAGGTGGGACGACGAAATCGAATTCTAACGAATTACCGATTTCTGTCCCACTCTCATTTTTCTTTACGCATTTTGGCTAGAATTTCCTTGGCTTTTGCCTGATTGAACTGCTTATCTTTAAGAAGTTCTGTAACAACGGAAGCAATCTCATCTTCCTGAGCACCTGCCAATAAAGCTAGAGATTTAGCTTGGAGCTTCATGTGGCCAGCTTGAATTCCCGTAGTCACCAGTGCTCTTAAAGCCGCAAAATTTTGCGCTAAGCCAACAGAAGCGATAATCGAAGCTAATTCTTTGGCTGTCGGTTGCCCCAATAAATCAAAACTAGCGACAACCATTGGATTAAGACCGATGGAGCCTCCCTTGGCCGCAACCGGCATGGGTAGAGTCAACTGGCCATAGAGTTTTCTTTCCTCTAAATTGGCCTCCCAGTTACTCAATCCTTGATAACGGCCATCACGAGCAGCATAGGCTTGGGCCCCAGCTTCAATGGCACGCCAGTCATTACCTGTCGCCAAAAGAACTGCATCAATTCCGTTGAAAATACCTTTATTATGCGTGCTAGCCCGATAAGGATCCTGTTTTGCAAATTGACTGGCTAAAGCGATTCTTTGAGCAGTTCGTTCAGCTTCTGCCTTGTCTCGACTGAGTGAGTGGAAATCAATTTCACAAGAGGCTGTTACGAGCGCCTCAGTCGCATAGTTAGACAGGATAGCCATCAAGCTCTGTCCGCCTGTTAGCTCCTCTAATCGTTCTTTTAGGGCTTCTAGCATTGTATTAAGGATATTGGCACCCATGGCTTCCTGAGTGTCCACGACAAGGTAAACGACTAGAAAGTCCGTCTCTCCCTCCAGGAAATCCGTTCGCAAGTCACGCGCCCCACCACCTCGCTTGACGATGGAAGGATGGGCTTGATTCGCCAATTCTAATAAAGCCGATTTTTCATTTTGGATCTTCTCTAGAGCTTTAGCTACATCAGGCACATCATATAATGCGACCTGCCCAATCATCTGCCGATTATGAATCTTGGTCTTGAAACCACCGCTACGCTTGATGATTTTTGCTGCAAAACTAGCAGCGGCAACGACAGAGGGCTCCTCTGTTGCAAAAGGTACCTGATAGACCTGCTCATCTATGAGAAAGTCCGGTGCAATCGAATAAGGCAAAGCCAGAATAGAAAGCACATTTTCACTCATTTGATTGGCTGTCTCCAGCGGCAAATGGCTTTGATTAGCAAGATTCTGCCAATTCTCAGTCTGGAGTAGCTCATGGTCTTTTAGAAACTCTAGCCGCTCTGCAGGCGTTTTTTTAGAAAATCCGGTCCAATTTATTTTCATGATGATTTCTCAACTTTGATATACTTACGCTGATGCTGGTCGATTTGAACCAAGGCATAAACTTGGTCATCGTAGTCAGAAAAAACAGCTGAGCCGTTTTCATCCAGCTGGGCTTCTGCAAAGAAAAGCTCTTCATAAGCAGCAACCGTCAGTTCTTGACGTTGATTTAATTTCTCCAAACGATTAGTCGTCAGCTGTTTCTCATAACCTTCTACCAGATTGGCACTAAAAATCTCGGCCACAGCACCACTCCCATAACTAAAGAGAGCAATCTTGTCACCAGCCTTAAGATTCTCAGAGCTTTCTAAGAGGGACAAGAGCCCCAAGAAGAGGGAGCCTGTATAGATATTCCCGACCTTTTGGCTATAGAGAATAGACTTGTCAAAGTTTTCTTGCAGGCCTTTTTGCTCCTCCTGAGACAAGCTTTTATCCATAATTTTATTCAGCCCCTTAAGCGCCAATTTGGGATAGGGAAGATGGAAACAAACCGCTGCAAAGTCTCCCAAAGCTAAACCATGACGCTTTTGGTATTCGTTCCAAGTCGTCTTGAGGCAATCTAGGTACTGCTGGGTTGAGTAAACACCATTGACGTAAGGAGTCGTAGAGTAATTTGGGCGCCAGAAATCCATAATATCACGAGTCTGAGCCACATTATCTTCATTGAATTCAAGGATGCGTGGATTTTGACTGATCAACATAGCGACAGCGCCTGCCCCTTGAGTCGGCTCGCCTGGCGTCTCTGCCCCGTATTTGGCAATGTCACTAGCGATGACCAAGACCTTGCTTTCTGGATATTGTCTGATATGCAGCTTGGCATAGTCTAGAGCAGCAGTTGCTCCATAGCAGGCCTCTTTAATTTCAAAGCTACGAGCAAAGGGCTGAATGCCTAAAAGACCATGAATAAAGACCGAAGCCGCCTTGCTTTGGTCGATGCTAGACTCTGTTGCGACAATGACCATATCAATGACCTTCTTGTCCTCGACAGTCAAGATTTGCTCAGCCGCTGTCGCACCCAAAGTGACAATATCTTCAGTTAAAGGAGCAATGCTGATCTCCTTCATCAATAATCCCTGGCTGAGCTTGTTGGGATCAATTCCCCGCTCCTCAGCCAGATGATCTAATTTTAAAACATAATTGCTGGTCGCAAAACCGATTTGATCGATTCCGATTTTCATCATAAAGACCTCATTCAATTCATTTGATAGCTAATAGTATTCAGACATTATTTTACCATAATTAAGGCTAAAACTCTTTTAAAAACCATTTTTTAAGCTCCAATCCGACTTAAGACGGAGAAAGCTCATCATCAAAAAATGAGAGAAACCCAATTTTTCAAATTTAGTTTCCCTCATTAATCTATTCCAAATTTTGAGCTAGCAAGTTTAGGGTTTTAAGGATAAACTTTCCGCCCACGAATTCCCTGAAATCGCTCTTGTTTTTTTCTTTATAAACAGTCCGAAGCAAGTCCTACTTCCGCTTCCTTGCAATCAGGTGAATCGGTGTTCCTTCAAAGACAAAGGCCTTGCGGATTTGATTTTCTAAGAAACGCAGGTAAGAGAAATGCATAAGCTCTTCTTCGTTGACAAAGATGACAAAGGTCGGCGGTTTGGTTGCTACCTGAGTCGCATAGAAAATCTTGAGACGCTTGCCCTTGTCAGTCGGCGTCGGATTAATTGCGATAGCATCCATGATGACATCATTGAGTACCGCAGACGGAATACGGGTATTTTGACTCTGACTGATTTGCTTAATCATGTCTGGCAGCTTATGGAGACGCTGCTTGGTCAGGGCAGAGACAAAGATAATCGGCGCATAAGACAAGTACTGGAACTGGTCACGGATATCTTCTTCCCAGTCTTTCATAGTATGGTTGTCTTTTTCCAGCGTATCCCACTTATTGACGACGATGATCATTCCTTTTCCTGCTTCATGGGCAAAGCCAGCGATTCGCTTGTCGTACTCACGAATTCCTTCTTCAGCATTCAGCACCATCAGAACGACATCTGAGCGATCAATCGCCCGCATAGCCCGCATAACAGAGTATTTCTCCGTATTTTCATAGACCTTGCCCGACTTGCGCATACCAGCCGTATCGATCATGGTAAATTCCTGACCTTCACTATCCGTAAAGACCGTATCAATAGCATCGCGCGTGGTACCAGCCACTGGACTGGCAATGACCCGATCCTCACCTAAGATGGCATTGATCAAGCTAGACTTGCCGACATTAGGACGGCCAATCAAGCTAAACTTAATCATATCAGGATTTTCAACCACTTCCTCATGTGGAAGATTTTCAACGATAGCGTCTAGAACATCCCCTGTACCAATCCCATGGACAGAAGATACTGGAAATGGATCGCCCAAGCCCAGAGCATAGAAATCATAGATTTCATTGCGCATTTCGGGATTATCCACTTTATTAACCACTAAAATAATCGGTTTATGGGTCTTGTAGAGCATGCGAGCGACATACTCGTCCGCATCCGTGATACCTTCCTTGCCAGACACGACAAAAACGATGACATCAGCCTCGTCCATAGCGATCTCCGCTTGGTGCTTGATTTGCTCCATAAAAGGCGCATCAACATCGTCAATTCCGCCTGTATCAATGATACTAAACTTACGATTAAGCCAATCAGCCGTCGCATAGATGCGGTCACGGGTAACCCCTTCTACGTCTTCCACAATGGAAATCCGCTCACCCGCAATCCGGTTAAATAGCGTTGACTTGCCGACATTGGGACGGCCGACAATGGCAATAGTTGGTAAAGCCATGTTTTTCCTCTTTCATTCTTTGGGACAGAGCTGAGCTCCGCCTTATTTTTCTAATTTCTTTTCTTTAAACAGTTGGGCAATTGCTTGATTCGGCTCTTGACCAAATTGGGCTGCCAAACGCTGGCTCCAAGTATCCTGTGCCCGATCACCAGCATACTCAGTCTGCACACGGTCATAAGCCTCGATGACTGAACTTCCTTGCTCACAGTATTCTTCCTCAAAGACCACCGCTTCATAAGGCAGACGTGGTTTGACAGCATGGTTTTGATTTGGTTTTCCTAAAGCCATACCAAAAACTAGATAAGTATAGTCTGGCAGATTAAAGAGCTGGGCAATTTTTGAAGCTTCATAGCGGACTAAACCAATAATAACGCCGCCATAACCCAGACTTTCAGCTGCTAAGAGGGTATTTTGCCCCGCCAAAGCAGCATCTACCGAGCTAATGAGAATATTTTCGGTTCCTTCAGGATAGAAATTTTCTGTATGTAGGGCAGCTCCCTTCTCAGCTCGATTGAGGTCTCCTAAAAAGAGCAAAAAGGCTGAAGCCTGAAGAATTGCTTTCTGCGGAACTAGGTCAAAAAGAGCCTCTTTTTTCTCTTTGCTTTGCACCACAATGATCGAATAGGACTGGAAATTCTTCCAACTAGAAGCAGCACGTCCAGCATCGATAATGGCGCGTAGTTCTTCATCTGAAATCTGCTCTTCCGTAAAGCGCCGAACAGACGTATGAGCCTTCATCAAGTTAATTGTTTCATTCATCGACGGTTCTCTCCTTCTAGATGCACTTCTTGAGCCAGAAACTTAATCCGCTCCATAACCCGTTTGGCTTGCCAGGTCTCATCGCCATTCTTAGAATTAGCAAAGTGACGCTCCAAATCCGCAAAACTAAAGTTAGAAGTAAAGAAGGTTGGCAGATTTTCCTGCATGCGGTGCTGGAGAATGACCTGCAAAATCTCATCGCGCATCCAAGGACTGGACTGCTCTGCACCAATATCATCCAAAATCAGCACTTGAGCTGTCTTGACCTGGTCAATCTTGTCCTTGACTAAACCAGAACTAATGGCATTCTTAACATCCAAAACAAAGCTCGGATAATGAAGCAGAGTCGTTGATACACTGCGTTTTTCTGACAAATCATGTGCCAGCGCAGCCATCATGTAGCTCTTACCCACGCCGAAATCTCCGTAGAGATAAACAGCCTTTTTATAATTAGGAAAGTCTGCAACAAAACTGGTCAAGAGCTCAAAAGCCTTGTAGCGACCAACGTCATCCAGATCCACCTGAGCTAGGCTTGCTTCCTTGAGACTGGATGGTAGACTGATGAGATTGAGACGACTTCTAATCACCTCCTGTCTCTCCTGCTCGATCAACTCAGGTGTTTCCTCATAGGCAACATCCGCATAGCCTTCGTTTTTCACCAAAATTGGCTTATAACCCTTAGCAATATAGTTCTGATCTTCTAGCAGGAAGCGATCTCGTTCGGTAATGTATTGATTGAACTTAGAAATGCTCCGCTGAATTTCGGTTGGAGACAGTTGTTCTCGACTGATAAAGGCAGCGATATCTGGATCTGCTAAAATCTGCTGGACTAATTTTTGATAATCAAACTGCTTCACCTTATTCATATGAGGCATTGCCTGTCCTATTTTTTCCATTTAATCGCCTCCTTCTTCCAGTCTTGCTAAAAGCCTTCTTTTTTGCTCTTCTAGTTCAGCTTGTTTTTCTAAGCTGGTTTCATTCTTGTAATCCGGCTGACTCCAGTTCGGCACATTGCTTTTAGCAGAAGCTGGGCTGACTTGCGCAGGACGACTGTTCGTCTGCTGGTTGCGTTCACGGATTTTCAGGACCGCCTCTTCAGCCGAGGTCACCTTTTGATAAGAAAAGTCATTAGCCACCTTGAGGGCATACTTCTCATTGAGATTGGCCGAATCCACCTTATTAAAAGTCAGTAGCAGGATGATATTGATAACTTCATCCAACAGTCCCATCTCTGCCAAATCCTGAATCAGCTTCCGTTCACTACGCGTAATGGCCGCTTGACGGGTTTTCTTGATTTCTGCCAAAAAGAGCAAGGGCTGCTTGCTTTTAGCCTCACGGATAATAGACTGCTCTTGCTGAGAAAAATCTCCCGAAACTGGTTTTTGCTGAATCTTTTGCTGCATCCGTTTCGTCGAAATCACATGCGACACAGCTGTTTCACGCGCTAAGACATAGGTCTCATACCAAGTCCATTTCTTCTGCTCCGCAATAGCAAACAAGTCCAAGAGATCCGATTTTTCATCCGAAAAACGCAAGCCATCCTGAGCCATTCTCTGTTTAAAATGCGTCAAATCAAAATCATTTTGGCGACTAGTTCTCGTCGGACTGACGTCATCCATGCCATAGATTTGGCTAAAAGAAGCACCGATTTTTTGCCCAGCTGGATTTTCTGGCCGTAGCTTATCTACCGCCGCCTGACCAATCTTTTTCTCCAAAAGACTACTGTACACATGGTGAGCAAAGAAGTCCTCAGCGGACAAGGTTGGATAGAGTCGGATGAAAAATCCCGTCTCCGTCTGGAAAAGCTCTAGCAAGCCAATAGCTGATAGACGTTCCAAGCTCCTCTCCAACACTTCCATACCAAAATCAAGATGATTCAGAATATGACTGAAAAGTCGCTGCTGAGTTCCATTATCCCAAAAAGAAACTAGATAAAGATAAAGCGCGACTGCATCCTTGCCCACAATGGGTAGGTAATAACGGGTCAGTCCGCTCATATCTTGACTGACCTGGTTATTAGACAAGAAAGAAAAATGATCATTTGGTTTCATAAGCCATTATTTTTCCTTTTTCTTCTTAGAACCCTTGGTAATCTGCTTCAAAAGGCTTTCCAACTCGCCAACATCCTTAAAACTCCGATAAACACTGGCAAAACGAACGTAGGTGATTTCATCCAGCTCGGCCAGCTCATCCATGACCAGAGAGCCAATATATTCGCTGGCAATTTCATTTTCACTCTGACTGCGGAGCTTTTGCTCAATTCGATTGACCAACTCTTCAATCTCGTCACTTGATACTGGACGCTTCTGAGCGGAACGGATGATGCCATTAAATATCTTATCCCGAGAAAACTGCTCACGCGTTCCATCTTTTTTGACAACGACTAGGGTTCTTTCTTCCACGCGCTCATAAGTTGTAAAACGATGCTGGCATTCCTCGCATTCACGGCGACGACGGATTGTATTTCCATCTTCTGCCTGCCGGCTGTCAACCACACTTGATTTGCTTCCGCCACATTTGGGACAACGCATGTCATTTCCTCCTAGAATCTTAATACTTCATTATACCATGTTTTGACCAATAACAAAAGACGAGAGATTTCTCGCCTATAAAAAAACTAAAGCTGACAAAGCAGCTTTAGCAAGGTAATCTTCTTTCAAAAATCCAGCAACTAAAAACTCAGCCCTTTTTGTCAAAATACTTTTTGGTCTCAGTAATAATAACAGGAGATAAGACCAAAAGAGCAATCAGATTTGGCAAGGCCATCAAGGCATTGACAATATCGGCAATAACCCAAACTGCTTCTAACTCGATAAAGCCTCCTAAGAGCACCATAGCGACAAAGATGATTCGGTACAAGCGAATATATTTGACACCAAACAGGAACTCAAAGCAACGCTCACCGTAATAGTTCCAGCCTAAAATTGTAGTAAAGGCAAAAAGAACCAGAAAAATAGTGAGAAGAACAGGACCGAAACTAGAGAATGCCGTAGAAAATGCCGCTTGTGTCAATCTAACACCGTTCAAATCACTATTCCAAACGCCAGTGACTAAGATTGTCAGACCAGTTAAGCTACAAATAATGAGAGTATCAATAAAGGTTCCCGTCATCGAAATCAAGCCTTGCTCGACAGGTTCCTTGGTCTTAGCTGCCGCCGCCGCAATGGGGGCTGATCCTAGACCCGATTCATTTGAAAAGACGCCACGAGCTACCCCATTTTGAATCGCCATCTGGATGGTTGCACCAGCAAAGCCACCGACAGCAGCCGTCTGACTAAATGCAGAAGTGAAGACCAGCTGCAAAGTTGCCCCAAGCCGATCAAAGTTAAGAAGCAAAATGGTTATGGTTCCCAAGATATAAATAGCTGCCATAAAAGGCACAACCTTGGTCGACACTCGAGCAATCGACTGGATACCGCTAAAAATAACCAGAGCCACCAAAATAGCCAAGATAGAGGCTGTCACAGCTGAAGGTAGCTGAATAGTATTATGCATGGCTTCTGTGATGGAGTTGACCTGCGTAAAGGTTCCAATACCTAAAAGAGCTACCAAGACACCCGCAACAGCAAAGAAGATGGCTAGCGGACGCCATTTTTCTCCCATTCCCAACAGAATATAGTGCATGGGACCACCAGCAACTGCTCCGTGGGCATCCTTGGAACGATACTTAATCGCTAATAAACCTTCGGCATACTTGGTTGCCATTCCAAAGAAAGCAGCTAACCACATCCAAAACAAGGCACCCGGTCCACCAACTTTTATGGCCGTCGCAACACCGATAATATTCCCCGTTCCAACCGTGGCTGCCAATGCTGTACAAAGAGCAGCAAAGCTTGACACGTCTCCATGATGATCCTCTCCAGATACAAAAATTAGGCGAAAGGCTCGAGAAAGACGCGAAATCTGTAACAACCTCAGACGAAGTGTCAGATAAAGCCCTGTTCCAACTAATAAAATCAAGAGGGGAGGCCCCCAGACCAGAGAATCAATTTGATTCAGCAACTTCAACATAAGTCTTATGCTCCTTTTCCACACCGAGAAAAAGAAAAGCACATGTGTAAACATGTACTCTGGATGCCTGAGAATGACCGACTCCTGTCCTTCCCTTGCTCTGTCCTTTTACCTGAGAGTTTGAGCAGTTACCTGCCTTGCCCCTTCGGTGCCAATCATGGTCTCTCCAGAGTTCCGTCCATTTCACAGTCATAAGGTTCAAACGCTTATTTCTGAAAAACTTCATTCGGTGTTTATTCTAAATTTTCTATTATTTTAAAATAATATTCGGTTTTTGTCAATATTTTATGAAAAACTTTGAAGATGTAAACGTTTTTTGATACAAAAAAGAAGCCTAAAGGCTTCTTCAGACCGAAGACAAACATTCCAAATGGTGTTTGTCTCCAGTCTGAAATTCTCTAGCTAAGTAGAGAATTCTTATTTTTCCAAACAATTTTTTAAAATAAAAATAGATTGAGGAACATCTGAGAAAACTTGGCTTAAAAATTCCAAATGTTGCTGATCTTTGCTATCTAAAGCTACAGTGTGCTTGACATTTACAGTGCCATCACTGTTCTCAATGATCTGATGACCAAAAAGGATATCTCCAAACGGGGTTGCTGTTTTATCCCAAAATTCCTCAAAGGGCTTGACAAGTGTCAGCTGATATTCCATTGGAGGCATTCCTTCGAGTTCCATCATCCCACGAGAACCTGTCTTAAATCCACCATTTAATGTAATATTTTTTAAATCTTCTTCCCATTCATACCACTTTTCAATATTTTCATAGTAGGACCATACATCTTCTTTTGCTGCTTTCATGCTTAAACTGAAACTAAATTCCATTACAATAACTCCTTTATAATATGTATACTTATTATAAGTGTATTTACAATATTTGTCAAACGTTTTTTCTTTCTAGCACTAGCATTTCTTCTAAAATATTCTACTTGATTTGGTTCTGCTTTTCATACTGATAAAATGGGATAAGAACGATGTCTTGGTCGTATGACTTGATATTCGCTCTCTTATTTAACCATTTAGGCAATAGTGCGATTCCTTTCCCGTTCTCAACTAAGCTGATAATGTTTTCAAAAGAATCAATTTCTACAACTGATTTTAAATGAGCAAACCTCATTAAGCTTTGTTTTCTAAAAGGACAATTTTCATCTTTATTAACGAATATGGGCATTCCCTCACTAGCCTTTATAATACTCGAACAAGCATAAACTGACTCAATATGTCCGATAGTCTCATCATAATGCTTTAAATTTTCAATTTTTTGAAAGCAAAAAATTTTATCAAAGTCTTCCTGATGAGCAATGATTGGTATATCCGAAGTTTTTTGGATATTAATCTCACTTTTATCCAAATCAATTGTTTGCGAATTATTAATATCGTGATTGAATAACAATTCTGAAATTAAGATGGATATTTTCGAAGTTTCACATTTCTTTTTTAATTTCTCTAAATTGTTAGAAGTTTCCTTACAAAATTGATAAAATAAGTCTCCACTTTCTGTCGGAACTAAACCATTATATTTTCTGTAAAATAATTTCGTATCTAATTCAGTTTCAAGCACCTTCAATCTAGCACTGAGATTAGATTGCGCATATTGTAAGATCTTTGAACTTTTGTTTATTGATCTTATCTCATAGATTGTCACAAAAATGCTCATATCATTAAAATTCATTTAAAATACCTTATCACTTTTTATGATAATTATATCATTTTTAAGTATTATTCAATATGATATAAATCATTTATACTGTCAATAGTTAATTAGAAAAGAGGTGCTGCAATGCAAGCAATGCAATATACTATAAAATTACCATCAGATTATGACATGGATATCATTAGACAACGTGTCCGAAATACAGGCCACTTAATGGATGGATTCGACGATTTGTTTTTCAAAGTCTATTTAATCTCTGAAAAGTCTGAAGGCCAATTATTTAACAGTTACTGTCCGCTATATATTTGGAGAAATACCAACGGAATAACAAAATTCATATTTGATGGTTACTTTGATCATATTTTAAATTCTTTTGGCTGGCAGAATATTGAAATCGGAGTGACTTCATCAGTCGAAATATCTGATCATTTTGACTCAAGTAAATTTGCTACATTGGAAGTCATTGATATAGAAGCATCTGAAAGTTTAAAATCCTTTACCATTCACGAGCAAATGCAAAACAACGAAAGTGGCAAAGTCGTTATTTTCAATCCTGATAAATGGAAAAAATGTATTTTTACTTTTTATACCAATAAACCCTATACACAACTACCAACATTTGAAATTTTGCATATTTCACAATAAGTAGCATATAATAAGTAGCATATAATAAGTAATAGGGAAATGCCTGAGCAAACAATTTTTCATTTTTTTGCACACTATGATAGTATACTTGCTCTTCCCAAAATTATATGACCTTTACTGGCATCGGCTAAATGAAAAAAATCGTTACGACATGTAACGATTTTTTGGCTATGATATTAACTCAATTCCGCGATAATAGCCTTCAGTTGCTCCTTTGTATGAACACCAGCTACTTGCTTAACGACTTGACCGTCTTTCTTGAACAGAAGGGTGGGAATGGACATAATGCCGAATTCACGGGCAGTATTAGGATTTTCATCCACATCCATTTTAAGGATTTTCAGTTCATCTTCATGAACTTCCTCTGCCAACTGCTCCAAGATAGGCGCCTGCATACGGCATGGACCACACCATGTTGCCCAAAAATCAATCAGAACCAGTCCGTCTTTTGTCTCTTCAGCGAATGTTGCATCTGTAACTGCTGCTACCATAAATCTTCTCCTTTGAATAGCTTACTTTTGATATTATTGTACACCAAACCCAGAGGAAAAGAAAATATTTGCTACGGAGTACTCGATCTTCCCTACTTAAAGATCACAATCGTTGCACCGCTGCCGCCGGCATTTTGCGGGGCATAGCCGAAGGACTTAACATGCTTGTTGCAGCGGAGGTATTTGGTTACTCCTTCACGGATGACTCCCGTTCCGATACCGTGGATAATATCCACCTGAGCCATGTTATTGAGAAGGGCCTGATCGATAAAGGCATCGAGTTCTTCCATGGCCTCTTCATAGCGTTTGCCACGCAGATCTAGTCTGGCTCTTGGACCTTTGGTATTGGTTCGCTTGACCACATTGACCTGCTTGCGCTTAGGCTGCGCCTCCTTTTCAGCCTTGAGAAGATTAAATTCCTGCTCTTCTAGTGTCATCTTGATAAGACCGACCTGGGCTTCCCAGCGCCCGTCCTTGAGCTGCTTGACCAAGGTTCCCCGCTGACCATAGCTGGTGGCCAGGATATCATCTCCCACCTTGGGCGCCCGATTTTTCTTGGCTTGCTTGAGCACCTTATTCTTTGATAAATCAACCGTTTCTGGTGCCAACTTTTTAAGCTGGGCCTTAGCTTCGATAATCTCATGCGGTTTGAGACTGGACTTATCATGGAGATTTTTGAGAATGCTCTCGCTTTCCGCTAACGCCATATCCACGATTTCCTGGGCTTCCAAGCGCGCCTTATTGAGCTCGGTTTCCTTTTCTCGGTTAAACTCATTATAAAGTTTTTTTAGGGCTCGGTTAAATTTGAGATTTTCCTGCTCAACCTCGCGGATATTATCCAAGCGCTTGCGGCTTTCCAGTGTCTGCTCCTCTAGGCGCTCAATGATCCGATTGACATCACTGTCTGTGTTGGTCTGCTCTTGGGCATGGCCAACGATGACTTCCGACAAGCCCAAACGCCGAGCAATTTCAAAGGCATTAGAGCGGCCAGGTACTCCCTGCATAAAGCGATAGGTCGGTCGCAAACTCTCTGTATCAAATTCCATGCTGGCATTTTCCACCCAGTCCGTCTCAATCCCATAGGCTTTAAGCTCAGGATAGTGGGTCGTCGCCATGGTCTTAATCTGTCTTAGCCGCAAATCTTCCAAGATAGCAATAGCCAGAGCTGCTCCCTCCTGCGGGTCAGTCCCAGCTCCCAGCTCATCTAGCAGAACCAGACTCTCGCTATCAACCTGTTCTAAAATAGAGACGATATTGGTCATGTGACTGGAGAAAGTAGACAAGCTCTGCTCAATAGACTGCTCATCACCAATGTCTGCAAAAATTTGACTGAAAATCCCAACGCGACTACCCTTGTCCGCCAGAATCGGAAGGCCTGACTGGGCCATGATCTGAGCCAAGCCCAAGGTCTTCAGCATGATGGTCTTACCACCCGTATTAGGGCCTGTAATGACAATTTCTGTCAAGTCAGGTCCGAAATGCAGGTCATTAGCCACTGCATTTTCAATCAGGGGATGGCGGACACTAAGTAGCTGAATATCCTGCTCCTCCGACAGGTCTGGCACCACCGCTCCCGTCTCCTGCATGAAGCGGACCTTGGCACGCACCAGGTCCAGATGTCCAATAATCCAAGCATTGTTGGCAATTTCAGCCGCATGAGGCCGTATCATATCCGACATGGCCTGCAAAATCCGCTGAATTTCATAGCGCTCGTCCGCCCGACTGCTAGCAATTTCTTCATTGAGATTAACCACCGCCCGCGGCTCAATGTAAACCGTACTCCCGCTGGCTGAAATATCGTGAACGACGCCTGCAATACGGTTACGGTAGGTATTTTTTACAGGCAGTACATTGCGGCCATTCCGACTGGCCACCACTTGGTCCGTCAGCATGTCTCCCTTAGTTTTGAGAATTTCTTGCAGAATATCTCGAACCTGGACTTCATTTTCTTGAATTTTTCGGCGGATACGACTCAACTCTTCACTAGCAAAACTTTCGAGAAAGCCCCCATCGTTGATAGCTTGCAGGCTTCCCTGAATACTAGGAAACTCTACTAGATTGTTAAAAAGACGATCCAAACGCTCCAATTGGACATTTTCCAGATCCTCGTAGAAATACACCAGCTCATGCGTCACAGCCAAGACCCGCTTGAGGGCTAAAAACTCCTCAATATTAAGGTCACTATCCAGCTCTAGGCGCTTGGTTAAGCCCCTAATATCCTGAATCGCTCCCAAACTAAAGTGCGGATGTTGCACAAAAATCTGCCGCATATCGGACATTTCCAAAAAAGAGGCAGCAATTGATTCTTTTTTACTGTTTGGCTGGAGCTGCTTCAGCTCCAACTCTCCCAGCTCAGTCAGCAGATAGGGAGAAAAAAGCTCCTTGATTTTATCAAATTCCAAAGTTTCTAAAATTTTATGATTCATCATGTTCATTCTATTTCTATGTGATTTAAACTGAAAAAGAAACTCAGCTATAGGGCAACTGAGTCTTAATTATCCGATAATTTTTGTGACCCAAAGGTCATGTAAAATGGATGAAGTTACAGGAGTGTGATTGATAATAAACCGAATCAGCAAACTCGAATTTAAGCGTTCTTGGATAAAGGACATGGGTACAGTAGCTAAAATAGTCAGTCCCATCTCGATGACAAAGAGTGAGATGAAGACTGCAATAGCCCCACTAACCATATTGAAAACTTTGGTATCCCACTTATTCGGATAGGGAATTAAATTTACGAAAATCCCAAAAAAGCGGCCTCCTATATAAACAAGACTGAAAACAAGTAGGTAAGCCAGCCCTGCATAAAAAACCTTATCCAAATGGAAAAGTTGGGAATTTGCAAAGAAATAAGTCGAGCTGCCTTTAACAGCGCTAGCATAGGGCACCCACAAGCTGATAGACTTAGCCAAGTCCTGATATAGAGCTCCAGCCACCAGCATGGATACAATCATCATAGCAGCATAATATCCCTGCAGAACAATCCCACGCGAGTAGCCAATATAAAAGCTCCAAGCTAATATTAGTAAAATAATAATCGCAAACACTATCTTTCCCCTGTATTAGCTGACTTTTCTCTTAATTCGCTAAGCATTTTGCGACGAAGACTTTCCAATTCTTTTTCCTTATCATCAAATTCAATCTCGCGGCTCAGCTGAGTTGACAGGCTGTTGATAGCCAAGAGAATGGCCAAAACTTCGTCATCTGCTGCAGGTACTTCGGCTTCACCTTGGCCAGGCCGAAGCGCTCGTCGAACATCGAGTTGCCCAGCGACACGGTGATGGTGAGCGCATCAGGCGGCAGCACGGGTCCCAGCAGACCGGAGCTGACCGGCGGCAGCTTGGGATCGACCTGCACTTCCTTGCCGCCCTGAGTGAGGAAGGCAATGCGCTTGGTCAGCGTGCGAAAGAGCCGTTCCAGCTCCTCGCGGTCCTGGGCCAGCACGAAGAACGAGGCCAGCATGCCCGCGCTGGGACGCGGGGTGACGATGCCGGCCTGATGCTGGCCCAGGTACGGCACCCGCTCCTGGAAGTGGGTGCTGAGGGGGGCATCGGTCACCTGACCGACCGAATCGTCGCCGGCGGCGTGCTGTGCCTTGCCGGTGGCAGCGGCAGCGGCCTGTGCCGTCATGCCGACCAGGCCTGCGGTCGCGGCACCCAGCCCGCCCAGCACGTGGCGGCGGCGCATGGATTCGGGCTGGTTGGTGGCTGCCAGCCCGGCCGGACAGGTCGTCATGGCCTGGGCCTGGTCATGGGCCGCAACTTGCCGGGAGGACGGTTCGGACTGGCCATGGATGCCGGCCGGACAGCCGCCCAGGGCGGCCAGACGGGATGGATCGAGCTTGTCTTGCATGGGAAGCCTCTTCTTTTGGAAATGCGATGCCTGCGGGGCTCCGGACGGGAGCCCCGGGCGCGTCAGATGGCCAGCAACGGGATCACTCCAGTCCCAGGGCGGCGTTGACCTGGCCCAGCGTGTCGGCCAGCTGGTTGACCGGGGCGGCCACGGCCTTGCGGCCGGCATCGTCCAGGGCACCGGCCTTGAAGCCGTTTCCGTCGCGGTACGGATCCAGTGCCTTGCCGAACTGGGCATAGCCGTCCTCGATGCCCTTCTTCAGGGCGGGAGCCGGCTTGG
>ERZ773070.1051-NODE-1051-length-17859-cov-4.519378_pt1 | contig 17859 bp, 18 predicted proteins | sample MGYA00580618_ERZ773070 | MGnify/ENA primary metagenome ERZ773070 (study PRJEB29015, sample SAMEA2738023) | human oral metagenome | biome: human oral; feature: human-associated habitat; material: dental | place: China | collected 2019 ... | reverse complement strand
TGTGATACGATACTTAATCATAGCATTCTTTTAGAAAAACTAGGAAGACTGACGAAAAGCAACTTGTTACAGTTAAAAGTAGAAAAATTAAAAGCAGAGCAGCAGGTTATTACTTTAGAAAACAAATTGAGTATTGCAAAAATGGAACTTTTCAGTTTTGTGAATTTTCCTATGGATGAAGATATAGATTTTGAAATTCCCAATAGTCCTAAAGCTATTACTTTAAGTGTTGATGATGTTATTGGTTACTCTTTAGAAAATAGTCAATTAATTCAAAAACAGTGCTTAGAGATAGTTCGAGCTCAGCAAAAAATAGATAAAGCAAGAAAAGAAAGATATGCCGATATATCCTTAGATCTCTCTATCGGCTTAAATCAAACATCTGAGAATTTAAGTAAGTCTTACCAAAGTCCGCTTAGGCAGGACGTTATTTCGGTGGGGATTACAATCCCGTTAATAGACTGGGGAATTAGAAAAAAAACTTGAAGTATGCAGAGGAATTGCTACATGAAGCGATATTAAAAAAAGAAGATATACAAAAGAAGTACAATATTAAATATGTATATACCGAGAAATCATATGGAGCCGAAAAGGAAGTAGATATAAATGATATCCAGGCAAAATTATATGGAATCGATTGGTATCCTAGCTTTGTTTTGATTAAGAAAAACGCTACGGGATACAAGTATAAGGTTATAGGGAAAATGACAAAAGATGAGATAGTTGATGAGTTAAGATTATTCTAAAGTTGCGTAGCTGTTGTTCGTGGACGGTCAAGGTTAAGTATCTTGTATTATTTTTAGGTTATCATCACATATTGGAAAGGAGAATCTTATATGAACAATATTATGCGTTTCACAAAAAGGTATATGGTTATCTCTTCGTTATTAATAGTAATAATTTTAAGCAGTTTTATTGCTGTAGATGCTGGCTGTACAGGCTGGTCGTACAAAATAAAAGGAACAAAGTGTACAATTCCACATTGTGGGCCAGGTGGTGTACTCTGGACTAAATATGAATTTGGTACAAAGACGCAAGTTTGCAAAGTAAATGGTAAACTAAAAACAATAAGTCTACCATATAGTTCAATAGTACGCGGTTGCTGTAAATAGGTTATTAAGATAGAGGTTTACCATGAAGCGAAAATATGCAGCCATTTTAATTATTGTTTTAGTTGTTGGAACCGGCAGTTTTTTATGGAATCATTTTATAAACCCTGATCCAGTTAGTGCGGAACTAAAACAAATGGTAACGGATTCAGCATCGAGTACATTTTCTGTAAAAAAATGGGAAGAAGCTGATAGATATTCAAAAAAAGCAATTAAATTCAAAGAGAAAGATGCGCTTATGTCGTCTGGTAATGAATTTGCTGTAACTGGAGTAAAATTGAAAGCTCCGTATGGAATTGCTTGTTTGCCTGAAGGAATATTGCTAGCTGACCATGGTGAAAATTGTCTCTATCTAATCGATTATTCTGGTAATCTAGTAAGAAAAATTGGTGAACTCGGAAATGGACCAAATCAATTTCAAAAACCTACTGGATGCACATATCATAATGGATATTACTATGTGATTGATTCAGGTAATAAACGAATAGTTATTCTTGACCGTCAATTTAACTATACAAAAGAGCTGAAATTACCAAAAAGCGAAAGAGAGCCAGAGAAAGAGTTTACGGATATAGCAATTAATGATAAAGATGACATATACATATCTGGGAATTACCTGTATGACTCAGGCATATATAAATATAATGCAGAAAAAGAGAAGTTTGAAAATATTCAAAAATATTTCTATGGAAGCTTGAAGACGTTTAATGGAGAAGTATACGCAGTAGATCAATTTAGGATATATGTTGATTTCGAAAAAAAAGAGATTACAGGCGGAGCAGGACCTAATGCTCTTTGGAGACTTGATGGAAGAAATATAAAAAAGCTCTCTAATTTACCTGCTGGTCTGAATGCGGGAAGTTTCGAATTATTAAGAGATAGTCTCATAATTTGCAGTCCTTTTCATTCGGCTGTGATGGTATTTAATATGAAAAATGGAAAATATATGAGCAATATATATGAAGTTGATAAAATGGATTATAAAACATATGCTTCAATATATGGCAGTGATTTGTATATTACAGAACCTGAAAAAGGCAAAATCTTAAAAATATCATTGGAGAAGCTGCAATGAAAAACACGAACAACAAAAGTAAAAAAATGACACATATAATTTTGATTATATGTGTCTATTTTTCTTTAATAACTCCTGCATATTGTTTTTCTAGTGCTAGAAGTTTTTATTTACAGTATAAAATGGAGACTAAGAATGTTAAGGCTTTAAATGCTGAACTTATATGTAATTCAAGGTTTCTTACTGATGCAGAAATTAATAAAGTAAATAAAGTGCAAGATGGCAAAGCTTGGAATGTTAAAGTATCAATCGATGACACCTTGCCTTATAGTAGTGGATTACCAGTTTCAGTAATTGGAATGAGAAATTACAATTCTTTAAATGAAAACATCATAAAGGGACACTTTTTACGTAGTGATAAAAGTAGAAAAAAGCTTACGTGTGTTATTTCTCAAAAGTTGGCAGAACAATTACGAAAAAATACGGGAGATACAATTAATATCAGGGGAACAAATATCACAATATCTGGCATTTATTCCTCAATCACAAATGATCAATCTATTAAAATGAGCTATGGCACAATGCGACAGATTTATGATGGCTGTTACTATCAACATAATTTTACCGGTGATAACTCTACGATGGCTGACTTGCAGAGAACCCTTGAAGAGATGGATGAGAATGTGATGATTTTTGAAACAGAGGACAAGCTTAGCGAAAAGAACCAAGTTAAGAATTTTATACTCGAGATGATCGGGACAAGGATGTTTGCAGGAGCATTCGCAGTTGCAGCAGGAGTCCTCAATATATTCATACTAATGATAAGTGAAATAGAGGAAAGGAAAAGCAGATATGCACTAATGCTAGCAGTAGGAGCGAGAAGTAAGCATATATTTATTGATTTAGTTATTAGATATCTGTTTGACATAATAGCTGCCGCCATTCTCATGATTATTTCATTTAAGAGGGTAAGTGCAATGTTTAATCTATCGGATGAGGTTTACTTTGATTATCCAGCTATAATAGCGGTATTTGTAGCATCAGTTGCTCTTCTATTTATGGTGTCAGAATTAGGCGTAAAATATATAGAGAAGAAGCCTATTCAAATACTGTTGAAAGGAGGTGGAAACGGATGCTAGGCGATGTCATTCATAGAATTATCAAAGAGAGGAAAATTTACACTTTGATAATATTTGAGCTAATCGTATGCTTCACGGTTACAACTTATGGCTTAGACCATTATTTTTCAGGTCGAAAAGCACTTGGTAAGATGGATGCTGATTTAGGTGAATACTATTTACAGCTTAAAATATATACGAATGGAAAAAATGTTGATGGTATTGGATTTGCACCAACAAATCAGGAGATTGCAGAACTGCGTGAGGTATCGCATGGAACGATGATGTTCTCTGCATATACAAATGAGACGGGATTTCAAGGTGAAACTCCGATTGAATATAACAATATTTTTTGTTCAGGGCTAGGATTAAGAGGAAATGAAGTATATGCATCAAGCACACTAATACATAAGCTTAGTAAGTGCGATGTGTTTTCAGATGATATTTCTTTTAAAGAAGGGTCTTTGATATATCATGGACGAGAATACAAAGTGCGACGTATACCAAGACAAATTAAAAATCGTAAAATTAATGTGGATGAACATGGTAAATATATTAAGTTATCATCTGGTATAATTTTTCCGCTAGATAATGCGCAGGCATATTCTGATTACAGAGATTCAAAAAATGACAATTACATTAGTACAAATATATCTTTTAATAAAGGTGTTTTGGATGAGAATGGTAAAGTGCTTAATGGAGTATTTAAGAAACTCGCCTCCATTGACGGCGGCAAGCATACATTTATCCTTCAAAACACTCGCAAGGAAGGACAACGACTAAATCAATACATAGGGCTTATTCCTTCTTATCTAGGGAAAATGGGACTTGTAATGTTGCTGATTGTCAGCCTGGGGATATTTGGCAATCTAAAGAATATACTAAGACGTCGCAAGAAAGAAATCGCAATCAGGATGGCATTAGGCGAACAAATACCTTGTATGTTAAATGCATTTGTTGTCGAGTTTTCAATTGTATTTTCAGTAGGGACACTGCTTGGGGTAATGCTCGGAGAAGTGCTAAGAAATATATATGCGTTTGATGCAATGTTTACGATTGGGTTCTCTTATTGGACTTTAATTATATCTTTAGCGTGGGTTCTCATAATTATTGCAATAAGCATTTTGACTGTTTTTATGAAAATAAAAGGTAATTTACCTAGTGTTATTTTAACGGAGCAAGAATAGATGATAAAGATAGAGAATTTAGTAAAAAAATATGACAATGGATTTACTGAAAATGTAATATTCAACGGATTTGATGTCGCAATTGAAGATGGTGAATTCGTTGCTATACATGGTAGATCAGGCTGCGGCAAAAGTACGCTTCTTAATATAATCGGATTGATTGACAGCATGTCAGAGGGCACGTACATGCTTGATGGCAAAGATATATCTAAACTAAAGACTAGCGAATATGCAGCAATCCGTAATCGCGATATAGGATTCATATTTCAAGCATTTCATTTGCTTCAAGATGAAAGTGTTATATACAATGTTAGTTTACCTATGAAATATGCAAAGGTCGATAAAGCAAGCCGTAAGGAACGGGCGGAAGCGTTACTGAAGCTAGTTGGTTTAGAAGGAAAAGAAAATAACAAGGCTTTACAACTATCTGGTGGTGAAATGCAGAGAGTGGCTGTCGCGAGGGCTTTAGCAAATAATCCTAAATATATTCTCGCAGACGAACCGACGGGTAATCTCGATATCGAAAACCGAGATAAAATTATGGATTTGCTTAAAACAATTAATGAGAAAAACGGCAGCACTATAATAATGGTCACACATGATGAAGAGTTGCTTAAATACGCAGACAGAGTTATAAAGCTCTAATGTAGATTGTGTATTGAATTTAACTTTATAAAATGAATTAGTGAGGAGCTGGAAGATTGCCTGGCTCCTCACTATATTTAATAAGCAATAATTATATAAGTATAACTGCCCCTACCCCTCATACTTAAAACTATCCATATAACGCAGTTTGAACAGATTGCGTTCGTGAAGCATGTCGATTCGCTCCTTAGTTTTAGGATCCTCGATTTCGCCAGTTCTGATATAGCGGTCGAGAACTTCGTAAGTGAATCCAAGCTTATCCTCGTCTGTCATGCCGCTTAGTCCGTCAGAAGGAACCTTCTCAATCAGGACTTCAGGCAGTCCGAGTACACGACCCATTGCACGGATTTCAGCAGTAGTAAAAGATGAAATCGGACTAAAGTCACCTGCCGCGTCTCCGTACCTAGTGGAGTAGCCAACCCAGTCCTCGGAAAGGTTGCAGGTGTTAGCAACCCTGCCATTTCTCGACTGACCGACAGCGTATAGTGTCGCCATTCTAAGGCGAGGAGCTAGATTGATAAGAGAATCCTTGCTTAGTTCGCCAATGGCGCACTCGATGTCCTTAACTGCGCCACTATAAGCTGCTTCTATATTGATGACGTGACTCTCTATGCCGAGGTGGTTAATCAGGAGCAGCGCCATATCCATATCGCTCTGTTCACCATTAGGCATCATGATTCCGAGCACTCTTTCCTTGCCGAGAGCTTGAACCAGAAGGGCAGCAGTTATAGAGCTGTCCTTACCACCGCTGATACCGATTATTGCATTACAGCCGGGACCGTTCACCTGAAACCAATCGCCAATCCATTTTACGGTTGCATCGACAGCTTTTTTTGCATCAAAACCCATAGTATCCTCCTATATTCCAAATGGGCGAATTGCCCTCTCAAGTATTCCGTTGCAGTATGCAATTACCATTCCGTAGTTCGCGATTGGGATGCCCTGCGTGTCCGCCTCACCGAGCCTATATTGCATCTCGCGCCTGTTCAGCATGCAAGCACCACAGTGAATTATGAGCTTATAGCCACTGAGGTCACGCGGATATTCACCGCCTGAAGTCCAGTCGAATTGTGCATCGGGCTGGATCTTGCGAACTAGCTTAGGGATCTTGATAGTGCCGATATCGTTGCACTGGCGGTGGTGAGTACAGCCTTCGCTGATGAGAATTCTATCACCTGCCTCGAGTGCATAGAGTGCACGTGCGCCTTGAAGCTGCTGCGCTAGGTCGCCCTTCTGTCTTGCAAATATAATCGAAAAAGACGTAAGTGGCATATCAGATGGGATGTCGTTTGCTACTGACTTAAACGCCTGTGAGTCGGTAATTACGATATCCGGAGCTTTGCCGAGAGAAGCGATTGCCGCCTTAACCTCCGTCTCTTTGACTACGAGCGCCATGGCGTCCTTATCTAATATATCTCTAATTACCTGCTGCTGTGGCAGAATCAGCCTGCCCTTAGGTGCAGCTGAATCAATCGGGGTAACGAGCAGTACGATATCACCAGCACTAACAATACCGTCCGTCAAACCTATAGATTTATCGTCCTTCTTTGCATATTGTATAATAGCCTGCTTGAGCTCTTCGATTCCTGAGCCGCTAAGTGCATCCGTACAGACGATAGGAATGTCTGAAGGAATATCAAAGCACTCTCTGTAGGGAACGGAATCTTTTACACTCTTGCACTTATTAATTACGACTACAGTGGGCATGTTTCTTTTGCGAGCCTCATTTAGAAAATCGTGCGCCATCTTGCCAAAATCATCATCATATCTACTCGCGTCGAGTATGAACAAAGCGAGGTCGCACTTTCTGAGAGCCTCATATGATTTATCTACACGCTTTAGACCGAGTTCGCCTACATCGTCAAGCCCTGCCGTATCTACGAACAAGACGGGACCGAGAGGTAGCAGCTCCATGCTTTTAGAGACGGGGTCTGTCGTAGTCCCCGCAACATCCGAGGTAAGCACTAAATCCTGCCCGAGAAGCTTATTTATGAGCGAAGATTTACCGACATTACGTGGTCCGAATAGTCCGATTGTATATCTATTTCCCGAAGGAGTATCATTTAATCCCATTTTCAAGCCCTTTCTTCATGATTTCTATAATTTTACCACATGTCTAAACTGCCCTCAATGGAGAGGAGGCGGTGTGGCAGCATCTAGAAAAGTGTTGTATAATCAAAAGGTAAATTTAGGAGGTAGACACATGAAAAATGTGAACGTAATAGATATAAAACCTAACACTAATATAACTGACTTCTTTATGATTAAAGCCACTTCGATTAAAGTCGGCTCTAACGGGAAGGAGTATCAGGATGTGGTACTGACTGACGCTACTGGTGACCTGTCCGCCAAGAAATGGGATGTGGATGATAATAACGTCGAGTTTCTGAAATCGCTTAAGGTTGGCGACCTTGTCAAGGTGAGAGGTGCCGTGACAGATTGGAAGGGACAGACACAGCTGCGTATTAACCAGATTAGACTTGCAACTGAAGAAGATGAGCTAGCGATGAGCGATTTTGTGAAGTCGGCACCTGAGAAGCCTGTCGATATGTATGAGTACATCATCGGCGAGATCAAAGCTATGCATGATGAGGATTTCAAGAAGCTGTGCTTGTATCTCTATGAAGGCAACAAAGAGAAGCTCATGTATTATCCGGCAGCGATGTCCAATCATCATGCTGAGTATGGCGGTCTGCTCTATCACATCAAGCGCATGATGATGAGTGCTAACAAGCTGTGCGAGGTATACACGAATCTATCCAGAGACCTTCTGATTGCCGGTGTTGCGATTCACGATATTGAGAAGCTTAATGAAATTCTGTCGGACAAGAACGGTATATCGCCAGGTTATTCGTTCAAGGGACAGATGCTCGGACATATCGTACAGGGAATTACTCTTGTAAATGACCTTTGCAGGGAGTTCGGCATTAGCGAGGAGAAGGCGGTACTGCTCGAGCATATGATATTATCGCATCACTATGAACCTGAGTTTGGAAGTCCTAAGAAGCCACTGTTTCCAGAGGCAGAGATGCTGCACTATCTGGATATTGTTGACGCGAGGATGTTCGATATGGAGGAAGGTCTCAAGGGAGTTTCAGACGGTGAGTTCGGTGACCGCGTGTGGCCACTCGATAATAGAAGGCTTTATAAGCGCACGTTTTAGGCTGTGTAATTAAAACGCGGCATTCGGGATAGGCGTCATAATTGCTTAGATGACTTGATTTAAAGAGCCCGATAGCTTGCGAATTAGGATGCGTTAATGGCAGTTACGGAAATCAAAATCGGTAAGATCACGCAAGTAATATACAATAATGAATCCAACGGCTTTGCGATATGCCTCTTCGAGACGGAAGATGAGCAGTTCAAAATCTCAGGGATGTTCCATGCGATTAATCCCGAGATAACGTACAAGCTGGAGGGTAGCTTCAAGATTCACCCGCGTTATGGTGAGCAGTTTAACGTGTCTGCGTATGAGGAACAGCTACCTGATGATGCGGAAGGTATAAGGGTATTTCTTGCATCGGGAACCATTAGAGGAATAGGTCCTAATATGGCCAAGAGGATTGTAGATAAGTTCGGCAAAGACGCACTGGATGTAATTGAGGAAAATCCAGAGGCGTTGCTATCCATAAATGGTCTAGGGCCTAAGACAGTCGAGAAAATTGCAAAGTCTTATAGGGAATCGCGTGAATTTACCAAGATTTCGCTCGCCCTTGCAGAGTATGGAATTCAGCCGGCGCAGGCAGTTAAGATATATAAGCTGTATGGAGATAAATCACTCGAGGTCGTAGAGGAGAATCCTTACACATTAGTTGAAGACATATACGGAATTAGCTTCAGTAAGGCGGATGAGATTGCTGGCAAAATTGGAATAGAGTCTGAGAGCGGATTCCGAATTAAGAGCGGCATCAAGTATGCTCTGTCGGTATTTTCAAATAGTGGCAGCACCTATGTGCCTAAGGATATATTGCTCGAGAGTGCAATCAAACTACTCGATATCTCGAGTGAGTTAATCGAGGAAAACCTTACAACGCTTGCCTTTGCGGGAGAAATTGAGCTAGATTCGCTCGATGGTGTGCCTGTGGTGTACCAGCACTTCTTCTATCAGGCTGAGCAGAGTGTAACTTATCATATCAAGAGAATCATGAACGGATATATGCCGCCGCTTGCTGCTGACCCGGACAATCTCATCAATGCCGCAGAAGCGGATGAGAGGATTCAGTTATCTGGTGATCAGAGAAGGGCGATTCGCGCCGCTCTGACCAACAAGATTACAATTATCACTGGAGGACCAGGAACTGGTAAGACGACGATTATCAATCTCATCGTAAAGATTTTCAAACAAATGGGTATATCGGTAGGACTTGCTGCTCCGACAGGACGTGCGGCTAAGCGTATAACCGAGACCTCTGGCATGGAGGCGATGACGATACATAGGCTTCTTGAGTACGTGTACTCGGAGGATGAGAACGAGATGGAATTTGGCAGAAATGCAGAGAATCCGCTCGAAGAGGATTCCTTAATAGTGGATGAGGCATCGATGATTGACCTCATGCTGATGGACGGCTTCCTAAATGCACTTGAGGATGATAGCAGACTGATAATAGTTGGAGATGCTGACCAGCTACCTTCTGTTGGGGCAGGTAACGTGCTCCTAGATATGATTAACAGTGATTATGTTCCGACTATTAGGCTCGATGAGATATTTAGACAGGTGAGTGAGAGCCGCATCGTTGTGAATGCGCACTCGATTAACAGTGGTGAATATCCTGAATCTGGAGGTAGAGATAGCGATTTCTTCTTTATGCACAGAAGAGACGAAGAAGAAATCAGAGAGACGATTGAAGAACTTGTGACTGGAAGACTTGAAAGTTACTACGACTTCGTGAAAGGAAACGGGGACATTCAGGTGCTTACACCGACTAGAAAAGGTGGGCTTGGAACTGCGAGCCTTAACGAGATGCTGCAGAGCATAATTAATCCTGCATCGGAAGAGCTAAATGAAAGGAAGTTTGGTTCCAAGGTTTTTCGTGAAGGTGACAAAGTCATGCAAATCAGAAACAACTACCAGATGGAATGGCAGCAGCTCGGAAGGCAGAGCGGACGCGGTATATTCAACGGTGACATGGGCGTAATCAACACCATAGACAACGACAATGCCAAGATGGTGGTGGATTTCGACGGCAGATTTGTGACCTACGATAGCGAGGAACTCGACGAGCTTGAGCTAGCATATGCGGTAACAGTGCACAAGAGTCAAGGCTGTGAATTTCCGGTGGTAATTATGCCTATATCAGGATTCCCTCCGATGCTTGCGACGAGAAATCTTTTATACACAGCCATTACTAGAGGCAAGAAGTTGGTCATACTGGTCGGTTCAGAGGATCGCATGCATAGGATGATCGATAATAACAGGATAGATGAACGCTATACTGGGCTTGAGGCGAGGCTCAGGGAAGTCGATATGGGCGGACTTTTATAAAAATTTAATATTATTTAATATAAAATAAGTATAGAAAATGGTATTTTATACTGTGCATAAATGTCATAAGTGCGTGCTTCACTTAAGGCGCTGTATCCTTCGAATTACTTACAAGGAGACAAGGGAAATGAATTATGATAGAAGAAATGAAGTTAATTTTTACAAAAAACTATCAATTGTTTTAGGAACAATACTGACTATTATAGTGGTGGTTTTGGGAGTGACATTCTATTTTGATCAATGGAACCTGCATGGAGTTAGTAATATGCCACATTTTGACTGGACAAAGGATAGGTCTTTGGATTTGGTCGGAAAAGTTGAGGGAAAGAATGTTTACAAGTATGGAATTAGCGAAATGACATATTCAACATTTAGTGCTAATAAAATCACCGCTAAAAAGTATTATGAGCAAAGCTGGGTAACTGTTGATATGCTGACTGCTAGCGGATTAGAGACTTCAAGAGAGGGATATAGAACCTATCAGTATGATTGCTACTATATATTACTTACAGATAATGCTGTCGTATTTTGTAGCAATGATGTACCGATTAAAGAGGTTGTACAAGCCCTTGGAAAGTAAAACTCTGATTGCCACATATATAAATCTGTACTGAAGGGAATTCCTCCTACGATATCATAGAATTAAAAGTGATATCGTAGGAGGTTTTTTATTGATAGATACTTTGTTAGGACTCATATATCCGGACTCATTATATTGCATTTGCTGTGGGAGGCTAATCGACTCATCAGTCCCATACAGCCTGTGCAAGTCTTGTTCAGACAATATAAGCTGGGCGAATGTGCGAATCTGCGACAAATGTGGCAAGCTACTCGGGGACCACAATCCTCTCCCAATTTGTTATAACTGTAGGGAGCACGGACACTCATTTGACAGAGGGTATACATGCACCGAGTACGGATTGTATGAGAAAGAGATCATCTTTAATCTAAAGTATAAGCGAAAGACGCATCTAGCGCCGATAATAGCAGAGATTATGTATGACAGGCTCGAAGCTACAGGCCTTGAGGAATATCCAGATATCATAATCCCGGTTCCAATGTATGTGACTAAGGAGCGAAAACGAGGTTTTAATCAAGCGGCACTTATCGCCAAGGAGCTGGCGAGGCTAATGGGGATAGAGTATAGAGCAGATGTTGTGATGCGGTGCAAGAGCACTGGGGTGATGAAGAGTCTTTCACCCGAGGAGCGCCTCAACAATGTGAGGTCTGCATTTGAGGTGTATGAAGGGATGAGGCGGAAAATTTTCGGGAAAAATATATTTATAGTCGATGATATTTACACGACTGGAGCAACTGTTGATTCAATCGCAAGGCTGCTCAAGGCTACAGGGGTTAGTCGTGCTGACGTCATGACGTTTGCGGCGGGAGCGGACATGGTTAAGGAGGCAATATAAATGCTGTTTGCAAAGTGGTTTTTTAATATAAAAGAACGGTCAAAAGATAGTCGGGAATCGTTACATTAGCATAAAAAGGAGAAACTCAAATGCCTAAGGGAATAAAAGACACGATCGAAGCAAAAGGTTTTGCTATTCAAATTTATACCGAAGACTTTAAAAACGAATATATAAGTCTAACGGATATTGCAAGATATAAAAGTGATGAACCATTTATTGTTATTAACAACTGGTTGAGAAGCAAAGATAACATTCGATTCTTAGGTTATGGGAATCAATGCATAACCCTGATTTTAAACCTATCGAATTCGATAGGTTTAAAAATGAAGCAGGTAGTAACGCATTTACATTGTCACCACAAAAATGGATTGAAAAGACAAAAGCAATAGGTATTGTTTCTAAGTCAGGACGATATGGAGGCACATTTGCTCATACTGATATAGCAATGGAATTTGCTTCATGGGTTTCACCAGAATTTAAGCTTTACATTATTCAAGACTATAAAAGACTTAAATCAGATGAAAATTCAAGATTGTCACTGGGATGGAATCTTAATAGAGAAATTTCCAAGATTAACTATAAAATTCATACAGATGCGATTAAAGAATATCTCTTAAGAGATCCAACAAACGAGCAATTATCATATAAATACGCAAGTGAAGCAGATATAATTAATGTTGCCTTATTTAACAAAAGGGCGAAACAGTGGCGGGAAGAAAATTTAGATTTAAAGGGCAATATGAGAGACTATGCAAGTTTAAACGAATTATTGGTACTTGCCAATATGGAAAGCTACAATGCAGTTATGATTGGTAAAGGAATGGGGCCAAAAGAAAGAATGATAGAGCTAAGAAATCTTGCTAGAACACAATTAATGTCGCTTGAAAAACTTGGTGATAGTGGTATTAAAGAATTAGAAGGAACGAAACAATAATTTTGACCGGTTGTAAAATCAAGTTGAATATTTAATAAAAAGTCTATACAGCACTTCTTTGGTAAAATACAAGTGAAAAAACAATATTAAAAAGGAGTAAATACATATGGACCATTTACGTTCTACTACAATTGAGTTTAAAAAGGAACAATATCTTACATTTGAACACAGAGTTTTGATTCAAGTTAGACTTGAAGATGGCTGGAATGCTAATCGTATTACTGAAAAGAACAAGGGAATTAAATAAGTAATGTATTGAAATTCGAAGAACTGGTGATTAAAAATGTCATCAGTTCTTTAATTTTAGGGATGAAAAAATAAGTGGATATGTTATAATGTTCTATGTTACAGAACATAGAACAAAAAGAAAGGAGGAGCATTTTGAATCGAGAAATAGATAATAAAAAAGAGCTGAAAGAAGAGCTTGGACAGTTAATAAAATTTAATCGCAAAGCAAAAGGAGAGAGTCAACGTGGACTTGCAAAAGCTATAGACCTACCAAACTCAAACCTTAAATATATTGAAGACGGAATAAATGCTCCGAGTCCTGAAGTTTATAAAAATATAATCCTATTGTTGAAACCAAGTTATGAAGATCGAGGAAGAATGGATTATTTATATTCGCAAATTCGAGGGACACCACCGCCAGATATATGTGAATTTATAATTGAGAATGATGAAGTCTTTGAATCGATTAGAAAAAATAAATGCAAATTAACGAGAACTCAAACTTATCAGCTTAATAAATTATTAGAAAGTTTTGCTGAAGAGAATCTTGCTTATGTGGAGGAAATAGATAATGGCTAAGAAGGAAATAATGACAGATCTTTGGGTATATGACATGCTGAAAGAAATTGGTGCGCAAGATGATTTTTCTGCACAGGGAAGCAATATAAAAGAAATAGATGAAGCGTTGGCAACTGCGTCCAAGAAGGGTACAGGAAATGTTGGGTTCCCTGAATATGTTGGTGTAATAAGTGATTTTCTAATTGTAATTGAAGATAAAGCGAGCTTGAATAAACATATCAATAGAAACGATAAGGATTTGATTGCTGAAGATGTTAAGTCGGTTACAGATTATGCTGTGAACGGAGCTTTGTTTTATGGAAAGCATTTAGCAAAAAACACAACTTATAAAAAAATAATCGCAATTGGTGTAAGTGGTAATGAAAAAAATCACAGAATATCCCCTTTATTTATTGACGAGAGAGGTGGATATAAGGAACTTGACGATGTTGAAACTTTTATCTCTTTCAGTACGGATAACATAAATGAATATTACGAAAGAGAAATATTAGAAGTCAAAACTAATGATGAACTAAAGACAGAAGAATTGTTAAAAGTTGCTCGTTCCCTTCATGAAGATTTAAGAAATTACGGAAATTTAGAAGATAAGAATAAGCCTTTGGTTGTTTCTGGAATATTACTTGCCTTATCCGAAATTGAACATAAAAATTTTGATATATCCGATTTGATTGGCGATAAAATAAGGACTGATGGTTCAAAAATATATAAAGCAATAGAAGATAACTTGAAAAGAGCAAATGTTAGTCCTGAAGTTAAAAGAGACAAGCTTCTTAACCAATTTAATATCATAAAAGATAATAATAAAATTAATGAAAAAAATTCCAGTCTTGGAAAAACTCCACTTAGATATTTTACGGAGGTTCTATATAACAGCATATTTACAAATATAAAATATAGTTCATCGACAGAAGATTATATTGGTAGATTTTATGGTGAATTTATGTCTTATTCAGGTGGGGATGGACAGAGCTTAGGTATTATATTAACTCCAAGACATATTACAGATTTGTTCTGTGACTTACTTGATATAAAGCCAACAGATAAGGTGTTGGATCCTTGTTGTGGTACGGCAGGATTCTTAATTGCCGCCATGCACCAGATGCTGTCAAAGACGGAAGATGAAACTGAACAGATAGAAATTAGGAAAAACAGACTATTTGGCATTGAAGAGCAACCATACATGTTTACAATTGCAACGACAAATATGATTTTACGCGGTGACGGAAAGAGCAATTTGGAAAATCAAGATTTTTTAGCACAAAATCCAAGTAAGATACAACTTAAAGGTTGTACAATAGGAATGATGAATCCGCCATATTCTCAGGGTTCTAAACAAAATCCTGAGTTATATGAAATAAACTTTGTAAATCATTTATTAGAAAGTTTAGCAGAGGGGGCTAAAGTTGCTGTAATTGTGCCGCAATCGACTTTTACAGGAAAAACGAAGGATGAGCAAAATCTCAAGGTTAAAATACTAAAAAATCATACGCTTGAAGGTATTATAACGCTTAATAAGAATACTTTTTATGGAGTAGGAACAAACCCTTGTATTGGTATTTTTACAGCAGGCATATCTCATAGCAAGACTAAGAAAGCTAAGTTTATAAATTTTGAAAATGACGGTTATATTGTAAGCAAACATATAGGGCTAATTGATGATGGAAGTGCTAAAGATAAAAAGCAACATCTTCTTGATGTTTGGAATGATGAGATAGAATCACCAACAAAATTCTGTGTTTCTACTACTGTAGAAGCCACAGATGAGTGGCTGCATTCCTTCTATTATTTTAATGATGAAATACCAAGTGATGAAGATTTTGAAAAAACTATCGCAGACTATTTGACCTTTGAAGTGAATATGATTACTCATGGTCGTGGATACCTTTTTGGTATGGATGAAGAACGTGATACAGATAGTGAACAAGCTCTAAAAGTAGCAGAGGATGGTGTTGATTATGTATAAGTATCATTTAAACGATGTTGAATGGGGAGAGTTTAAGGTTGGAGGAAACAAGGGCGTATTTAAGGTTAGTAATTCAAAACCATACCACAAAGCAAATCTCACTATATCATCAAAAGGGATTCCGTATGTTACGAGAACATCTATGAATAATGGGCTTGAGGATTTAATTGTTGATGCAAATTATGAAAAAAATCCTAAAAACACAATTTCTCTTGGTGCGGAAAATGCAGATTTCTTTTTTCAAGGTGTTGATTATGTTTCGGGAAACAAGATGTATTGCATAAGTAACAATAAAATCACTAGAGAAGTTGGATTATTTCTTGTTCAGGTTTTTAGACAAAGTATTAAAGGATGTGGATTTGGATATGGAAAAGGTCTAACAGGAACTCGGTTTAAAAATAGATACGTAATGCTTCCTATAGATGAAAAGAATAATCCTAATTGGCACTTTATGGAGGAATACATCAAGGAAAGAGAGGATAAACAAAGGAACAATTTAAGAGAATATTGTAAGAATAGATTGCTTGACATGGTTATTTGCCCTGAAGTTCTTAAAGATGTAGAGTGGGGAGAATTTTTTGTTTCGGATATATTTGATGTCGTTCAAAGGGGAAAGCGATTAACTAAAGCAAGGCAGATGGATGGAGAGACACCATATATTTCTTCTACATCTTTGAACAACGGTGTAGATAATTTCATTGGTAACATTGAAGATGTTAGAAAATCAGACCACAATTTAACTCTTGCAAATAGTGGAAGTGTTGGTGCCTGTTTTTATCACAATTACGAATATATCGCTAGTGATCATGTAACTTCTTTGAAGTTACCAAACGGGAACGATATGGTTTATAAGTTTATTTCCGTTATTTTGGGGAGAATGAAAGAAAAATATTCTTTCAACAGAGAGATAAATGACACAAGAATCAAAAGAGAAAAACTCCTTTTGCCGATAGATGAAAATGGCTATCCAAACTGGATGTACATGGAAAATTTCATAAAAAATATTGAGCAAAAACAGATAAAAAATGTTCTTAAATACCTTGACAAATATATATATATATATATAATGCATAACCATTTTGCTGAGTCGGAGTGGAAAGAGTTTTTTGTCGAAGATGTGACTGAGATTTTACCCGGTAGAGATATTTATGAAAGAGAAAGAGTGGAGGGAAAAGTACCATACATTACGGCTACTGCAAATAATAATGGCATTGGCTATTTTGTTTCAAATACCAATTCAACAAAGGAAGCAGGGTGTATTTCAGTTAATCGTAATGGATCTGTTGGATACTCTTTCTATCATCCATATGAAGCTTTGTATGGAAATGACACTAGGAAATTGAGACCTATTATAAATAATAAATACATTTCTATTTTTATATCAAATGCCATTACAAGACAAAAAGAAAAGTATGGTTATGGATATAAAATGGGTACAGGAAGATTAAAAAGGCAAAAGATTATATTGCCTGTAGACAAGAAAGATACTATAAATTATATGGCTATCGAAAACTACATGAAAGCAAAAGAAATGAAGCAAATAATAGATTTATTAAAAGATCGAAAATTGCAATAACAAGTTGAACATTATCCCCCTAAATAGTCCATCAGGCAGCACAAGAGTAAATCCTGTCTAGTTCGGCCGCGAAGAGTTCATCTGGTGTTCGGTATCCGAGAAGTCTCCTAGGTAACCCGTTACACCAGAGTTCAACCTGAGCTATCTGCTCATCGGAATAGCTGTCAATCCGCTTTTCTTTCGTAATGAACCTGCGAATTAATCCGTTATGTCGCTCAACAAATCCTTTCTCGTAGGATGTGTAGGGATGGGCAAATTATACCAGTGTTTTACTTAGGACCTCCAAGTCAGACAGTGTCGAAAACTCGGAACCGTTATCTGTGGTGATTGTCTTGAAGACATCATCCCAGTGTTCCTCGAACTGAGAATAAACTGTTGACAGAGCATCCATGACGCCGTTCGGATTACGACCGTGGATGCGAATCATCCAGTACTCTCTGGTCTTTCGCTCAATCATGGTTAGCAGGGCATCATCGTTATCATTTTTTTGAGCCGATAACAAGCTCCGCTTCCCAATGTCCAAACTCCTTGCGGTCATTTATAGATGAGGGACGTTCCTCAATGCTCCGACCAAGAATTCGCTTGTTTTTATGAATGTGTAGCTTTTT
>ERZ773070.1043-NODE-1043-length-17908-cov-99.158685_pt1 | contig 17908 bp, 11 predicted proteins | sample MGYA00580618_ERZ773070 | MGnify/ENA primary metagenome ERZ773070 (study PRJEB29015, sample SAMEA2738023) | human oral metagenome | biome: human oral; feature: human-associated habitat; material: dental | place: China | collected 2019 ... | reverse complement strand
GGGTGGTCTACGAGTACGGCCCGTCCGGGCGGATGGTCGCCGCGACCGCCGGCGGCACCCGCCAGGAATGGGAGCATGCGGACGGGTTCGTCACCGGCCACCTCGTCCGTCAGGGCGGTGTGGTGTCCCACACGGCCGTGGGCCGCGACAAGACCGGCAGGGTCGCGTGGACCAGCCGGGACGGGGCCCACACCGCCTACACCTACGACGAGGCGAACCAGCTCACCGCCACCACCGGCGACGGCGGCACCACCACCTACACCTGGGACCCGGCAGGCCGACTCGCCACCGAAACCACCCCCGACGGGGCCACCCGCCGGTACACCTGGGACGCGGCCGGCCAACTCACCCGAGTGGACACCACCGGCCGGGGCGACACCGGCCAAGGCGACACCGGCCGGGATGGTGATGGCGAGGGTGACGGCCGGGACGCCGGCGGCGGGGAGGGCCTGTCGGCGTGGTTCTCCTATGACGCGGCCGGCCGCAGGGTCCGCGAGGAGCACGCCGACGGCACCATCCGCACCTACGGGTGGGGGCCCCTGGCCCGCCTCGAGACCATCACCATCGACTCGGCCCTGGAACAGGCCCGCACGAGCCTGTTCACCGACGCGCTCGGTGAACTCGCCGCCCTCGACGGCCAGCCCCTGGACTGGGACACCGCTGCCGGGTTCCCGTCCCTGGTGTCGGCCGCCGGCACCGGCGCCCTGTCCGTGCCGGGGTTCACCGCCACCACCGGCACCGGCTGGCAGGCCCCCGGCTGGCGCACCACCCGCACCACCGGCGGCGGTGACGTGTGGGCCGTCGGCGCCGGCGCCCCACTCGACACCACCCCGGCCGCCGGGGGCGGGCTGCTGCTGGGCGGGGCCGGGGAACTGGCCCTGCCCGGAGGCCTCGAGCTGCTGGGCGCCCGCGTCTACGACCCCGCGACCCGGGCCTTCCTCAGCCCCGACCCCCAGAACCCCACGACCGGGGCCGGCTGGGCCGGCAACCCCTACGCGTACGCCGCCAACAACCCGGTCGCCTTCACCGACCCGTCCGGCCTGCACCCGCTCAGCGACGCCGACATGAACGCCTGGCGCGACGCCCACAAGACCGGGGTCGCGGCCGCCGGGGACTGGTTGAAGGACAACTGGGAATACATCGCAGCCGGGGCGATGGTGGCCGCCGGTGTGGCATTGATGTGCACCGGTGTCGGCGGGCCCGCCGGGGTCGCGCTCATGAGCCTGTCCGGGGCCCTCACCTCGGGCGGGATCAGCATCGCCCAGCAGAAACACGACAACGGCGCCGTCGACTGGGCCCGCGTCGGCACCGAAGCCGCCATCGGCGCCATCCCCGTCCCCGGCGGCGGAGGAGCCGCGGCCGGACGCGAAGCAGCCGAAACAGCCGGCCGCGAAGCCCTCGAGACCACCGGACGCGAAACAGCCGAACAAGCCGCCCGCACCACCGGCGAACACGAACTGTCCACCATCAGCACAGACGCCGCCGACGAAATAGTTTCCACGGGGATCCCAAAAGAAGGCGAACGCGTATACCGTGTGTGGGGGCAAGAGCCAACCATCCCCGATGAACTCGCGCAACAGTCCGGACCATGGGGACACAGCTGGACCCGAGTTGACCCAAGAACCGTATCTGAATACAGAGATATCGCCGGACTTCCGAATGGCGCAAACTACGGAAGGTTCGTAAGTGAAGGGGTCATCAATGACACTTCGGGGATGACCTCTCGATCGGCGCTTCCACTTGATGGAAACGCGGGAGGGCTAGATGAGATCCTCGTCCCCGACCCAGAAACACAGGTCACTTTGACGGGAGTGTACGGTGTCAATCCCCCATTTTAAAGAGAAAGTATGGATGCTAGTGCCGGAAGAAAACCCGGATCCTCGCCTGCAAATCCAGGCAACTCTTCTTCGCTGGCTTAGGACGAAACATAGAGAGGGGTATGCCCTCGTCCGATTTACACCTGGTTTAGGCCCTGAGAACTGGGGGCTCAGTGGCCTTGCAAATAGAGGGTACCGATTGCCGCTCACTGAAGGAATTCTTGTACCAAGGCACGCAGGCTTCTCATTACTAGAAGGCGGACCCTATCCGCTGAGTGCACACATCACCAATATTCCCAATGATATAACATTTGACGGAGTTATAAAAGATGGCTCCTTAGAAAGCCTTTTTTGGGTCATGGTTTCTCCTTTCGATGAGGCTGTTGCGCCCCGGGTTTGATGGAGGCAGTGAACGCACGGAAGGATCACTGTCATGAGTGCACCGAGGAAGTACCCCGCGGAGTTGCGGGAGCGGGCTACGCGGATGGCTGTGGAGGCCCGCAGGGACCCTGAGCGAGCCAAGGGCGCGATCAGACGGATCGCCGGTGAGCTGGGTGTCCATTCTGAGGCGCTGCGCGTGTGGGTCAAAAAAGGGCCGAGATCGACGGCGAAACAGTTGAGTCCCGCAAGTGGTGTATAGCTTTCATTTAACAAAATTTTTGTTGGTGGTGTGGCGTGTTTCTCGGTGGGGCCGGTGGTGTTCATCGTACAGTGCGGTCATGGATGAGGTTCTGGTGTCCGACGAGGAATGGCGGGTCCTGCAAGGCTACAGGAAAACAGCCCCGTGCGTGCTGATGAAATTGAGGTCGGAGGTGATCGTTCTGCTGTCCAGGGGCGTGGACGTGCAGACGGTCGCTGACGTGGTCGAACGCACGGCCACGACCGTGCGGAACCGGGCGAGGGGTTGGGACCGGACCCGCTTGGCGTCCGTTCACACCGGCCACGCGGGAAACCTGAACGCCTCCCTGCTCACCGCGCAACAACGCGGAGAGGTCCTGGACGTGCTGTCCCGGCCCCCTGTCCGAGGTGGGGCTACCGGCCGGCTTCTGGGACGTGCCTCGCCTGTCCGAGTGGATCTGGGACCGCTTCGACGTGGTCTACGAGTCGGACTCCTCCTGCCACTTCCTGCTGCGCATGGCGGGCTTGTCGTTCCACCGGCCCGAGGGCGTCGACCGGCGCCGAGCCGACCCGGCCACGGTCGAGGCCCGCATGGCCGAGATCCGTCGGGAGCTCGACCGGGACTGGTCAGGCGATGATGCGCTGGTCGTGGCCGCCGACGAGGTACGGATCGAGCACGAGGCCATCATGCGCCGGGCCCGGTACGCGAGGAACACCAAGACCCGGATCACGGTCGACCGGGAACGGAAGGCCCAGAACTGCATCGGGTTCTGCCACCAGGACGACGGGTCGGTCGACCTCATGCGGCTGGACTGGCAGGACACCGGCACCGTCTCCGACGCCCTGATCGATCCGACTCTTGAACACCCCGACAAGAACATCGTGGTCGTCTGGGACAACGCCGGCTGGCACAAGTCCAAGGAACCGAGACGGAAACTTGCCACAGTCAAGAACCTGGAACGAGTCCACCTGATCAACCTACCGCCCTACTGCCCCGACCTGGACCCGACAGAACACGTCTGGAAAGAAGCGAAAGATTCCATCAGCAACCACCAACGCGCCACCTTCGAGGACACCCGCACCGCATTCGAAACCTTCATCACCACAAACAAATTCCCACACCGACCCACACGAAAATCCTGTCAAAAGAGCACTATAACCCTCCCGATGTGTGGGGCAGGAGTTCGATCATGGCAGCACCGAAGTACAGTGCCGAGTTCAAGGAAGAAGTCGTTCTCGAGATCATTCAACGGTCCCGACCGGTGGCCGAGGTCGCAGGGTCCTACGGGCTGGCCCCCGCAGGCCGGAGGCGGCCGGGTGGCGAAATGGCGCAGGGGGGCACCCGGAGCCCGGGGCGGAGAATTCCTTGAGCGAGAAGAAGCCGGAGGTCACGGCGGTTGAAGGCAGGGCCTTTGTGGGCCTCGGATGGAGATCGAGTTCCTGAAGAAAGCGACGGTCTTCTTCGCCCGGGAATCCAAGTGAGCGTCAAGTACGGATTCATCCGCGGCGAGGAAGGCAATCATCCCTGTCCGGCTCCGTGCGCCTGGTGGGGTGGGAAGCATCCCCGTCCGGGCCCCGTGCGCCCGGTGGGGTGGAAGCATCCCTGATCCGGGTGTTGCGCCTGGCGCGACCGGCCCCTGTCAGCAACTGTCAGGAGAAGACAGGATCCCCGGCCGTCATCGACGCCCGGTTCTTCGCCGGCCCCCGGCCGGGCACTGCGGCCACCGGCCGAGCCCGTGCCGGGCCCGCCCGCCACGGAATCCAAGCCAGCGCGCCAGAGCGTCCGGAAGATCATGGCCGCCAACGCTCATGACCCCCTTGCAGGCCCAGGAAGAAGGCCCGGACCACGGTCCAAGCCGCGGACCTTCCGGGCCGGCCGGACAGACTCCGCAGGAACGTCACCGCCAACGAGCCGGCGGTGACATGGCGTGAAGAGCCACTGAACGTGTGCAGCTCAGGTGAAACGCTCGCTCCGATGTCAGCCTGCGCCGATGACGGCCCTCAAGCCGTCGGTGAGGGGATAGGGCTTCTCCTTCGGCATGGGGAGGAAATCTGGCTCCGCCCGCATGCGGACAACATCGTCGGTGATGTCCGTGATGCCGGTGATCCATTCATCGACGTAAAAGCGGACGGCTGTCGGTCCCAGTCCGATCTGGATCGAACGCCATGACAGAGGATTCCCGGCCACGTCGCGTTCCGGGTCCCACTGGACACGGACGGGACTGCTGTCCCTGCGCTCCTGCCAGGCCTCCCTGCTCGGATAGGTCGGCCGCTCGGCATGACTGAGGCAGGAGTGGGCGAGAGCCCACTCGAAACCGGTGCGACTGATCCGGATGGAGAGCACCCTCTCCTGTCCGGATTTCCTGGCCCATCCGCACCGGTACATCATCCACAGAAAGGACGGCTTGATCCACGTCATCCTCGTCATGGAGAAGGGCGGGACGAAGCGGCCCGCCGCGACGGCCGGTCCCGCGATCCGTACAGGGTATGCCTGATGGACGGTGACCGAGTCATCGTCGTAGAGGGCTCGAACCTGCCGGAACGGTGGTACGGCACCCATGCTTCTCACTCCTCTCATACGCATCAATCATCCCGGACTTCCCGCCCGACAAGGTTATGCGTGACCTCGGGCCCCGGCTCGACCCCCTCACCGGAACAGGGAACTGCGGTGACCAACCCGCGAATGCCAGACTGAGAGGCTTATCCACAGGGGATCAGATCGCGATCAGTGTCCCCGGTCACAGCGTCATCTGCTGGCGCTGTGAACAAGCCTCCGACCACGCGTCGCACGGCACGCCGCGCCCCGACCCCTGACACCCGGCAACGGGCAGGCGCCCCGCACAACCAGCACGAGGCGCCCGATCCTGCCACTCGACAAAAGCACCCACGTATCAGTCGAGCCTGCGGCGGGCGGCGCCCTTGTCGGCGCTCTGGGCGAGCAGGGCGAAGACCTTGAGCGCGTTCGAGACCTCACGGTCGCGGTGGCGGGGCCGCCAGCCGGCCTCGTCCTGCTCGGCGCGGCGCCTCGCCAGCTCCTCGTCCGACACCCGCACGCTGATCGTGCGGCCCGGGATGTCGATGTCGATGATGTCGCCGTCGCGCACCAGGCCGATCGCGCCGCCGGCGGCCGCCTCGGGGCTGATGTGGCCCAGCGACAGGCCCGAGCTGCCGCCCGAGAAGCGCCCGTCGGTGATGAGCGCGCACTGGGGGCCGAGCCCCACCCCCTTGAGGTAGCTCGTGGGGTAGAGCATCTCCTGCATGCCGGGGCCGCCCTTGGGGCCCTCGTAGCGGACGACGACCACGTCGCCGGCCTTCACCCGGCCGCCGAGGATGTGCTCGACGGCCTCCTCCTGGGACTCGGTGACGTGCGCCGGGCCGCTGAACACGAACTGGTCGGCGGGCACGCCGGCCGACTTCACGACGCAGCCGTCGACGGCGATGTTGCCGTGCAGCACGGCCAGACCGCCGTCGGCGGTGTACGCATGGGCGACGTCGTGGATGCAGCCGTTGACGGGGTCGGTGTCGAGCTCGTCGTAGCGGTTCGTCGAGCCGAACATCTCGGTGGTGCGCACGCCGCCGGGCGCGGCGTGGAACAGCTCGACGGCCTCGGGCAGCGCCGAGCCGCCGCGCACGTCCCAGTCGTCCAGGAAGGAGGCCATCGAGTCGTGGTGCACCGAGTGGACGCCGAGGTCGAGCAGGCCGCCGCGGCGCAGCTCGCCGAGGATCGCCGGGATGCCGCCGGCCCGGTGGACGTCCTCGAGGAAGTACTCGTTGGTGTTCGGGGCCACCTTGCACAGGCAGGGCACCCGGCGCGAGAGCTCGTCGATGTCGTCCTGGTCGAAGTCGACGCCGGCCTCCTGGGCGGCGGCCAGCAGGTGGAGGATCGTGTTCGTCGAGCCGCCCATGGCGATGTCCATCGTCATGGCGTTGGCGAAGGCCTCACGGGTGGCGATCGAGCGGGGCAGCACGGAATCGTCGTCGGCGTCGTACCAGCGGCGGGCGTTGGCGACGACGAGCCGGCCCGCCTCGGCGAAGAGGGCCCGGCGGGCGTTGTAGGTGGCCAGCGTCGTGCCGTTGCCGGGCAGCGCCAGGCCGAGGGCCTCGGTGAGGCAGTTCATCGAGTTCGCGGTGAACATGCCCGAGCAGGATCCGCAGGTGGGGCAGGCGTTGGCCTCCATGCGCGCCAGCTCGGCGTCCGACACGGAGTCGTCGGCCGAGGCGGTCATCGGGTGGATGAGGTCGAGCCGGGAGCTCGTCGTGCCGTCGTCGTTGGTGATCGGCCTGCCGGACTCCATGCCGCCTCCGGAGACGAAGACGGTCGGGATGTTCAGCCGCAGGGCGGCCAGCAGCATGCCGGGGGTGATCTTGTCGCAGTTGGAGATGCACACGAGCGCGTCGGCCTGGTGGGCGTTGCACATGTACTCGACGGAGTCGGCGATGATCTCGCGGCTGGGCAGCGAGTAGAGCATGCCCCCGTGGCCCATGGCGATGCCGTCGTCGACGGCGATCGTGTTGAACTCCTTGGCGACGCCGCCGGCCTCCTTCACCGCGTCGGCGACGATCCGGCCGACCTCGCGCAGCCCGACGTGCCCGGGCACGAACTCGGTGAACGAGTTGGCGACGGCGACGATCGGCTTCCCGAAGTCGTCGTCGCCCATGCCGGTGGCGCGCCACAGGGCGCGGGCACCGGCCATCGGGCGCCCCTCGTACGTGATGCGTGAGCGCAGTGTTGGCATTGCCGGGTCCTTTCCTCGCCCCCAAGAGTAGGGCTCCCCAGGATTACGGACCGTTGCCGACCACAACGTGTCCGGGCGGTCCGACGGGACGATCCCGTCGGACCGCCCGCCGTCCTCAGCCCTGGCCGGCGTCGGCCACCCTCCAGTCGGCGCCGTCCCTGACGAGGATCCATTCCCACCCGTAACTCGTGTTGCGGGTGAACGAGGGATGCGCCCGGCGCCCCGTGGTGAACCTCGAATCGAGCACGAGGACGTTCTCGGCGCCGTACTCGTCCTGGTACTCCGGCTCGCGGTCCGCTCTCCCGTCGAACCACAGATCGGTCAGCGTGCAGTCCTCGTAGCCTCCGGCGAACTCCCGCTCGACGGCGTCCATCGCGGCATCGATGTCCTGCCGGCTGCGGCCCCCGGCGTCGACCACCCGCCTGCTGACATGGCTCGTGTCCCCGTTCCCGGGCGGCAGCAGGAGGAACAGGGCCCCCGCCAGCAGCGCCAGGACGCCCACGGCAGCGGTGACGGCGACCACGATTCCTCTGCGGCTCACGGTTCTCCTTCTCAGCCGTCGCCCCGACCCGGGGCCCCGGCGCGGCTGCGTCCTCGTCGTCCCCGCCTCAGGGCTCCAGCAGCACCTTGATGGCGCGGCGCTCGTCCATCGCCCGGTAGCCCTCGGCCGCCCGCTCCAGCGGCAGGCGCATGGTGAAGACCCTGCCGGGGTCGATCTCCTTCCTCAGGATCCGGTCGATGAGGTCGGGCAGGAAGCGACGCACCGGTGCGGGGCCGCCGTGCAGGTGCACCTCGGAGAAGAACAGGGCGCCGCCGTCGATCTGCTGGTCGTGGCTGACGCCGACGAAACCGATGTTGCCGCCGGGGCGGCAGCAGGCGATGGCCTGATCCATGGACACCTGGTTGCCGACCGCCTCGACGACGCTGTGGGCGCCCAGGCCGCCGGTGAGCTCCTTGACCCTGGCCGCGCCCTCGTCGCCGCGCTCGGCGACGACGACATCGGCGCCGAACTCGCGCGCCAGGGCCGCGCGGTCCTCGTGGCGGGACATTGCGATGACCCTCTCGGCGCCGAGCGTCTTCGCGGCGAGCACCGCGGACAGGCCCACCGCGCCGTCCCCGACGACGGCGACGGTCCGGCCCGGGCCGGCCTCGGCGGCGACCGCACCGAACCAGCCGGTGCCGAGCACGTCGGAGGCGGCCAGCAGGGAGGCGAGCAGCCCCGGGTCGTCGGGTCTGCCGCCGGGCACGACGACGAGGGTGCCGTCGGCCTGCGGCACCCGGGTGTACTGGGCCTGCGTGTCGCCCATGAAGCCGCCGTTGACGCAGCGGGACTGGTATCCGGAGGCGCAGATCTCGCAGCTGTTGTCGGACAGGCAGAAGGAGCCGACGACGAAGTCGCCGACCGCGACGTTCTTCACCTCGGAACCGACCTCGACGACCGTGCCGATGTACTCGTGGCCCATCGGGGACTCCTCGACGGGCTGGAGGCCGCGGTAGGGCCACAGGTCGGAGCCGCAGATGCAGGCGATCTCGACCCTGAGGACGGCGTCGGTCGGTTCGACGACGTGGGGGACCGGGCGGTCCTCGACGGTGACGTCGCCGGGAGCGTGCATGATGACGCCGCGCATGGTCTCGTCCATGTGGTGGTCTCCTCTGATCATGGAAGAAGGGCATGTCACCCGGGACAAGGGATGACGTCTTCCAGACTAGGTCTCATGGGCAAGCCGGGTCCGCAGCCGCGCGGCCGCCGGGCCCGGCGCGCAGCCGGCTGCGCATGCCGGGGCCGGCGGCTCGCGTGCAGGACGCCCGGCCTCGGCGGGGCCGGGCGTCCGGTTTGTCCTCGCGCTCACTCCTGCACGCGCAGCGCCTCGCCCGGCGGGATCCGGCGCACGTGGAGCAGGTGGAGGGCGGCCACCAGCAGATAGGCGCCGAGGGCGATGGCGATCTCCTCGGCCACCATGACCGGGGGCACGGCGAGCACGAAGTTCGCGTCGTAGCCGATGAAGACCCGCGCGATGCCCCACGCGAGGAACCGGACGACGAGCACGGGGCTCACGAGCAGGGAGGCCATGACGGTCAGCGTCACGGTGCGCACGTAGACCGCCGAGACCTCGTCGTCGCGGTACCCGAGCACCTTGAGCAGGGAGATCGTGCGGGCGCCCCGGTCGATGACCGTCTTCGTCAGCAGGTGGACGACGATGACGAAGACGAGGATCGCGAGGACGGCGGCCATCCGCATGATCGTGGAGGCCGAGGCCGAGACCTGGTCGGCGGCGGTGCGCACGTCCTGCTCGGTCATGACCGAGGCGACGGCCTCGGACGGCAGCTCGAGCGCGCTGTCGGACAGATAGCCGTTGAAGGCGTCGGGCGCCTCGCCCAGCATCCCGTTGAGTTCGGCGCGCGACAGGTAGACGCGCACATCGGTGCTGTTGCCCCGGGTGCCCGCGACGGTGAACCGGTACTGCGTGCCCGTGTACCTGTCGGTGAGAGTGAGCTCGTCGCCCACCCGGACGTCCGTCTTGTCCAGCAGACCCGCGCCGACGACGACGCGGCCGTCGGCCACGTCGAGGCCGCCGAGGTGGGGCGAGTCCGGGTCGACGCCGAGGAGCTGCACGTCCATCGGCCCGGCGTCCCAGCGGCGCTCGACCCGCAGGACGGTCGTGGTGATGCGCTCGGCCGAGGCCCCGGCGCCGGGGTCGGGGCCCGCGTCGGCCGGGTCGACCGGCGCGCTCAGCGCGTAGGTGTAGGCGGCGGGCAGATCGGCGATGGTGTCCTCGGTGTAGTTGTCGACGATCGGCAGGAAGGACAGGCCCGCCATGAGGAGGAAGCTGGACAGGACGATGCCGGCGAAGAGCGTGGCGAAGGCGGCCCTGGCCTGCAGCAGCAGGCGCAGGCGGAATCTCGTGCGGAAGGGCAGCCGCGCGGGCAGGTGCACCGCGCGGTGTCCGCGGCGGCGGTGCTCGTGGCGCAGGAACTGGAGCGGGGTGCGGCGCAGCGCGCGGACCAGGCCGAGGGCCGTGATGCCGATGAGGAGGACCAGCGGCAGCACCGTCGTGAGCAGGAGGGCCCGCACCGAGAAGCTCGCCGTGCAGGGCGGCAGGCTGTACATGTCGTAGTAGATGCTCCGCATCGGGGCGGTCAGCACCGTGTGGCCGAGGATGTTGCCGGCCAGGCAGGCGGTCGCGCCGACGAGCGCCGGCAGGGCGAGGTAGTGGCGCAGCAGCTCGCCGCGGCGCCAGCCGGAGGCCAGCAGCGTGCCGATCACCGAGCTCTCGGACTCGATCGTCGCCGAGGAGATGACGATGACGATGAAGGCCACGACGACGACGAGGACGATGAGCAGCCAGGTGATGAAGACCGAGTCGTGGTCGACGTCGTCGATCCCGTAGGTGATGCCCATGTTGTCGTCCGCGTCGATGAGCGAGGTCACCCGGGCCCCGGCGGCGACGAGACGGGCCGCCGCGTCGGTCTCGACGTCGTGGCGCTCGCCGGCGGTGAGGGTGCCGTCGCCGTCGGTGAGCGCGGAGCCGTCGAGGCCGACGTGCGCGGTGGTGTCGGCCGACAGGGCGTCGTCGAGGAAGAAGGAGCCGGTGAAGGCGGTCGGGACGCCGCCGACGCCGTCCAGGCGCTTCCAGCCCTCGGGGGTCACCGTGCCGACCCCGAAGGTCAGGGTGTTCATGACGATGCCCGAGTTCGTCTTGAACAGGGCCGTGTAGTCGGGGAGCGTGACGAGGCCGCTGATCGTCCAGCTCGTGCCGGCGGCGGTGACGGTGTCTCCGACGCCCAGCCGGTGCGCCCTGGCGAAGGTCGTGTCGAGGGCGAGTTCGTCGTCGGCGGCGGGCATCGCGCCCTCGTGGAGCGCTTCGAGGTCGAAGCCGTCGCGCGGCGTGTGGAGGCGCAGGGTGACCGTCGCGTCCGGGTCCTCGCCGTCGGCCAGGTGGGCGGCGTCGATGACCAGGGGCGTGTCGCGGGAGCGGTTGTCGTGCATCTCGAGGCCGGCGTCGGAGAGCACCCGGGACTGCTCGTCGGTGAGCTCCGCGGCCGTGGTGATGCGCCCGTCCTCGACGGCGTAGTCCGCGCGGAGCGTGTGCGTGGTCTTCGTGATGGAGGCGGCCGCGGACAGATAGCCGGTGCCGGTGGCCGAGACGGCGAGCAGGAGCACCAGGATCGCCGCCCAGCGGCCGGCGTTGGCGCGCAGCTGGCGGGGCAACCGGTGACGCAGCGGGCTGCGCGGGCGGGCGGCGGGGGATCCGGTCACGGCGCTCACCACTCGAGCTCGGACGCCGCCACCGGATGCTCGGCGACCTCGTTCTGCACGAGCCGGCCGTCGCGCAGCCGCAGGGTGCGGTGCGCCATGGCGCCGATGGCGTCGTTGTGGGTGACGATGACGATGGTGCAGCCGTGGATGCGGTTGACGCGCTCGAGGACGCCGAGCACCTCCTTGCTCGTCTCGTGGTCGAGGGCGCCGGTGGGCTCGTCGCACAGGAGCAGATCGGGCTTCTTCACCAGGGCGCGTCCGATGGCGCAGCGCTGCTGCTGGCCGCCGGAGACCTGGCGGGGCAGCTTGTCGCGGTGCTCCCACAGGCCCAGGTCGCGGAGGAGCCCGTCGACGTCGAGGGGCTCGGGGACGAGGCAGGCGCAGACCTCGATGTTCTCGCGCACGGTGAGATCGGGGACCAGGTTGTAGAACTGGAAGACGAAGCCGAGCTCGCGGCGTCGGTAGTCCACCAGGCGGCGACCGGTCAGCGCGGTGACCTCCTCGCCGTCCACGGCGACGGTCCCGGAGTCGGCCGGTTCCAGGCCGCCCACGAGGTTGAGGAAGGTCGACTTGCCCGAGCCCGAGGGGCCCAGCAGCGCGCAGATCTCGCCCCCGCCCAGCCTCAGGGTGATGTCGTCGAGGACGGTGGTGCGGGCCCCGCCCCGGCCGAAGCTCTTCGTCAGATGCTCCACGCGGACGAGATCGGGCGCGTCGGCGGGCCCCGACGATCCGGTGGGCACGGGCGCCGCCGCCTCGCGGGGCGCCGGGTCGGGCGGTTCCGCCGTGCGCGGCGCGAGCAGCGGTTCCGACATCTCCCGGCGGTCATCGGGGGTGCCCGGCCCGTCCCCGTGGGGTGCGGGGGCCGGTCGTTCGTCCCCGCGCCCGCGCGGTGCCGGGTCGGGTTCGGTGCGGGGTTCGGTGGACACAGCGGACTCCTATGCTCAGGCTGTCCTAAGCATAGGAGCGGATGGGGCTTCCCGACGGCCCCGGGGCGTCCGTTCCCCGTCCGGCTCGCGTCTCGTCCACCGGTGCGCGCGTCGCCCATCGGTTCGCGCACCGTCCACCGGTTCGCACCTCGCTTTTTGGTTGGCACCCGGGTTGTGGCCGAGGTGCGAGCGCAAAAGCGAGGTGGGAACGGTGGGGCGGACGAGGGGCACGGGACGCCCGGGGCGCGAGATGACCGGGACGCCCGGGCCGGACGAGGGGGTACGGGACGCCCGGAACCATGGGGGCGCGAGGGGCGGCGGCCGTGCGGGCTCAGAGGCGCACCGGGTACTCCGGCCGGGGCACCTCGGGGGTCACCGTGCCGGCGACGAAGATGTCGTACCAGAGCATGAAGCAGACGATCGTCCACACGCGGCGGGAGTGGTCGGCGACGCCGGCGCGGTGCTCGTCCAGCAGCCTCATGGCCGCCTTCGGGTCGATGAACTCGTCGGTGGGGGAGCTCTCGATGATGTCGCGCGCCCAGGCGTAGGAGTCCCCCCTGAGGTAGACGCGGGTCGGCACCGGGAAGCCGAGCTTGCGGCGGTGCAGCACATGCTCGGGGACGATCCGCTCCAGCGCCTTGCGCATCGCGTACTTCGTCGTGCCGCCGGCGAGCTTCTCGCTCATCGGGATGCGGCGGGCGATCTCGAAGACCTCCTTGTCGAGGAACGGCACGCGCAGCTCCAGCGAGTTGGCCATCGTCATCCTGTCGGCCTTGACGAGGATGTCGCCGCGCAGCCAGCTGAACAGGTCGACGTGCTGCATCCGCTGCACCGGGTCCCAGGAGCGGGAGGCCTCGTAGAGCGGGTCGGTGACGTCGTGGAAGCTGATCGACGGGTCGTAGGTGCGCAGCAGACCCGGAAGCTGCTCCTCGCGGAAGATGCGGGCGTTGCCGTAGTAGCGGTCCTCGAGCCGCAGGGCGCCACGGCGCAGCATGTCCTTGCCCCGCATGCCGTTCGGCAGTGCCCGGCTGACCGCCCCCAGCCCGCGGCGCAGCGCCATCGGGAGGTGCTCGAAGCCGGCCAGCGAGACGGGCTCGTGGTAGATCGTGTAGCCGCCGAAGAACTCGTCCGCGCCCTCGCCCGACAGGACGACCTTGACGTGCTTGCGGGCCTCGTTGGCGACGAAGTACAGCGGCACGAGGGCCGGGTCGGCGACCGGGTCGTCGAGGTACCAGATGATGAGGGGCAGCGTCCGGGTGAGCTCCTCCTCGGTGACCCAGCGGGTGATGTGCTCCACCCCGATGGCCCTCGCCGACTCGTCGGCGACGTCGTTCTCGGAGTAGCCCTCGGCCCGGAAGGCCGCGGTGAAGGTGAGCAGATCGGGGTTGTAGCGCTTGGCCAGGGCGGCGATCGCCGTCGAGTCGATGCCGCCGGACAGGAACGAGCCGACGGTCACGTCGGCGCGCATGTGCTTGGCGACCGAGTCGTCGAGGGCGGCGGCGATCCGGTCGTAGAGGGCCTCCTGGGACTCGGGGCCGGTGACCGGCCGGGAGTCGAAGACCGGGTGGAAGTAGCGGGTCTGCTCCAGGCGGCCGTCCTCGACGGTGAACGAGCAGCCGGACTCGATCCTCGTGAGCCCGGCGTCCATCGACTCGGGCTCGGGGACGTACTGGAGGACGAGGTAGTGCTGCAGCGCGCGGGCGCTCACCCGTGCGGTGCCGGTGAGCTCGCGCAGGCTCTTGGCCTCGGAGCTGAACGCGACGCCGTCCGGCGTCGCGGCGGTATACAGCGGCTTGATGCCGAACCAGTCGCGGGCGCCGAAGGCCCGCTGCTCGCGGGCGTCCCAGATGACGAAGGCGAACATGCCGCGCAGCCTCTGCACCCAGTCGGCCCCGTGGTAGTGGTAGCCGGCGACGATGGCCTCGCCGTCGCCCTCGGTGTGGAAGACGGCGCCGTCGGAGGAGGCCAGTTCGGCGCGCAGCTCGAGGTAGTTGTAGATCTCGCCGTTGAAGACCATCCAGTAGCGGTCGGGGTCCTCGGGCGGGCCCCAGCGCAGCGGCTGGCCGGAGTTCTCGATGTCGATGATCGACAGGCGGTTGAAGCCCAGCACCGCGCGGTCGTCGTGCCAGACCTCGGTGTCGTCGGGGCCGCGGTGCCGCTGGAGGGCCATCCCCGCCCGCACCTGGTCGACGCGCTCGGCGCGCAGGGCGTCGGTGGAGATGAACGTCATGAAACCGCACACGGGATGATGCCTTCCTGAAGGTGGCGCGACGACGGGCGGGAGGCCGCTCCCCCAGTATGGCCGATGCCGGCGTCCGGCGCCGTCCGGGGTGCGCACGCACGATCCGCGCCCGCGGGACGATCGCCCGCGGCGGAAGACTTGTCCGCAGCGCTTTCCGTGCCGGGGGCGGACTGGCGGTCGTCCCCCGGCCCACAGGTCATCATCGGGGCCGGGCGGCCGAAGCATGTTCTCCTCGTGGTCGCCGATCCCGCTCCCGCGGCGGGAAGGGTACCGATGATGAAGGATTTCTCGGTGTCACGTCGCTGGTCCCGCGCCCGCGGCGGGAAGGCGCCGCCGAGGGCGGCTCCGACACCCCGCGGAACGGTCTGACGCCCCGCGGGATGGATCGTCCGGTACGGGCGGGGCACAGACCCGCGGCACAGGCGGTGGGCGTTCCCGCCCGTGCCCCGCGGGCGCGACGGGCTGTCGTCATTTTCGGGACTCACGTTCTCGTTCCGGCAGGGCCTACTATGCCCGCGTGCGCATCCAAGTCATCGGTGTGGATCACCGGACCGCCCCGCTGGCGGCGCTGGCCACCCTGTCCGACGGCGAGGGGCTGTCCCGCGTCCTCATGGCCCGGCAGGCCGATGTCGCCGGGGCCGTCCTGCTGTCCACGTGCAACCGCTTCGAGCTGATCTGCGACACGGACGACTCCCTCGGGCCCGAGCGACTGCGCGAGCGCGTCTGCGAGCTGGCCCGGGAGCTCGCTCCGGACGTCGACGAGCGCGCCCTGTCCGGCCTGCGCGCGGACGTCGGCGACGCCGCCGTCCAGCACGTCTTCGAGGTGGCCGCCGGGATGCGCGCCGCGGTCATCGGCGACAAGCAGGTCGCCGGCCAGCTGCGCCGGGCCTACGAGCTGGCCTCCGAGCGCGGCCAGTGCACCGGCCGCCTCCACCGCCTCTGCCACGACGCGCTGACCAGCTCGCGCGCCGTCGCCAGCCGCACCTCGCTCGGCGCCGCCGGCCGCTCCGTCGCCGGCGTCGGCCTCGACATGACGGGCCTGCCGGGCGGCCTGCGCGGCCGGCGGGTGCTCCTGGTGGGAACCGGCGCCTTCGCCCGCGTCGTCCTCGCCGAGCTCGGCACGCGCCGCGCCGGCCGGATCAGCTGCTGGTCGGCCTCGGGCCGGGCCGAGCGGTTCGCCGCCCACCACGACGTCGTCCCGCTCGACGACGACGGGCTCGCCGGGGCCGTCGCCGAGGCCGAGCTGGTCGTCACGTGCAGCGGCAACGGCGCCGTGCTCGGCGCCGGGCCACTGCTCGCCGGACGCCCCGAGCTGGCCGCGCCCGGCGCGTTCCCCGTCCTCGACCTGTCCCTCGGCGGTGATCTCACCGAGGAGGCCAGGGCCCTGCCCGGCGTCCGCGTCATCGGTCTGGAGGAGGTGCGCGACCGGGCCGACGAGACCCAGCGCGAGGTCATCGAGCAGGCCCAGCAGGTCGTCGACGAGGGCGTCGCGCGGCACCTGGCCAAGGAGCGCTCCCGCGGCGCCGATCCGGCCATCGCCGCCATGCGCGCCGAGGTGGGCGTCCTCGTCGACCGCGAGATCGCCCGGGTGCGGGCCCGCGAGTCCGAGGAGGTCTGCGCCGCCGTCGAGCGCTCGCTGCGCCATCTCGCCGGCGTCATGCTCCACACGCCCACCGTCCGCGGCAACCAGCTCGCCGAGGAGGGGCGCGGCGAGGAGTTCTTCGCGGCGCTCACCCTGCTGGGGATCGAGGTCGACCGGTGACCGGCACCGGCGGGCCGCTGCGCCTCGGCACGCGCGGCTCCGAGCTGGCCGTCTCGCAGACCCTCACGGTCGCCGGGCGGATCGAGGAGCTCACCGGTGCGGAGACCGAGCTCGTCCGCGTGCGCACCGAGGGGGACGATCTGTCGATCCCGCTGTCGGCCCCGCCGCGTCCGGGGGCCTTCGCCGCCCGCCTGCGCGACGTGCTGGCGGACGGCGGGGTCGACGTCGCCGTCCACTCCTTCAAGGATCTTCCCTTCGCGCCGGTCCCGGGCCTGCGGGTCGTCGCCGTGCCCGAGCGCGCCGCCGCCCAGGACGCCCTCGTGAGTCGCGACGGCTCCGGGCTCGCCGCCCTGCCGCCCGGCGCACGGGTCGGCACCTCGAGCCCGCGCCGGGCCAGCGCCCTGCTGCGCGCCCGCCCCGACCTGCGGATCGTCCCGATCCGAGGCAACGTCGGCACCCGCGTGCGCATGGTGCGCACCGGCGAGGTGGACGCCGCGGTGCTGGCGGCCGCCGGTCTGGAGCGCATCGGCCGCGGCGACGAGATCGCCGAGCTCGTCGATCCGCGGATCATCGTCCCCGCGCCGGCGCAGGGGGCCCTGGCCGTCGAGATGCGCGCCGACCACCCGATGGCCGAGGCGGTGGGCCTCGTCGACGACCCCGGCGCCCGCCTGCGCGTGGCCGCCGAGCGGCAGGTGCTCACCGGCGTCCGCGCCACCTGCACCACCGCCGTCGGCGCGTACTGCGAGCTCGAGGGCCCCGGGCTGCGCCTCGTCGCCGATCTCACGGACCACCTGGGCGTCGACCACGCCCACGTCGAGATCGACGCGGAACTCGGCGAGGACGCCCTCGCCGCCGCCCGTGCCGCCGGCGCCCGGGCGGCCGCCGAACTCCTGGAGGTCGCCCGATGAGTCAGCCGGACCGCAGGCCCGTCCTGCTCATCCGCCCCGACGGCAACGAGCGGGACGCCCGGGCGCTCGACGACCACGGCATCGCCAGCGCCACCGACCCCTATCTCGTGACGCGCCCCTGCGACGATCCGATGCCGGCCCACCGGTTCGTCGGCCTGCTCGCCGCGGCCGGCCCCCAGACCGCCCTCATCATCACCTCGCCCCGCACCTGGGGGCATCTCGAGTCCGTGGCCGGGAGGGGGCCCCTCGAGCGGGCGCTGTCGTCGGCCCTCGACCAGCGGATACGGGTCCTCGTCACGGGGCGCGGCACCCGGGGGGCCCTGCCCGGGCCGCTGGCGGAGCGGGCCGAGACCGCGCCGAACGCGGAGGCCCTCGTCGAACTGCTCAACGGCACCGTCCTGCCCCGGCTGCGCGCCCTGCCGGTGCCCGCTGTCGACCCGGTGGCCCTCCTGCCCGGCAGCGCGATCGCCCGCGCCGAGCTGCCCGAGGGCCTGCGCGCCGGGGGCTGGCGCGTCCTCCGGCTGCCCGTCTACACCACCGTCGCGCGCCCCGAGCCGCCGGCCAGCGTCGGGCCCCTGGCCCGCGGCGCCTACTCCGCCGTCCTGCTGCGCTCCTCGAGCGCGGCCCGGGCCCTGGCCGGG
>ERZ773070.1042-NODE-1042-length-17909-cov-18.248292_pt1 | contig 17909 bp, 14 predicted proteins | sample MGYA00580618_ERZ773070 | MGnify/ENA primary metagenome ERZ773070 (study PRJEB29015, sample SAMEA2738023) | human oral metagenome | biome: human oral; feature: human-associated habitat; material: dental | place: China | collected 2019 ... | reverse complement strand
AACCACGGGACTAAAATTGAAACGTGTCTTTATTGAGCTTATCCTTTGCGGTTGAAGTGTTAATGGAGGGGTACGATTAACACAGAGGTGCTATTGTGATATAATTACCTCTGATGAAGGGGGATAATCTTAAAGAACAAGAACGTACTAAACTTCACAATACTATTTGGAAGATTGCTAATGAATTGCGCGGCTCGGTGGATGGCTGGGATTTTAAGGCGTATGTCTTGGGATTCTTGTTTTACCGGTTTATATCGGAAAATCTAGTCAATTATATCAATGCCGAAGAACGCAAAACTGGCGTGGCTGATTTTAACTACGCTGAACTTAGCGATGATCAGGCGGAGTTTGGTCGTGAGGATACGGTAAATGACAAAGGCTTTTATATCTTACCGAGCGAACTGTTTGAAAATGTCCGTAAGCGCGCCAAAAATGATGAGAATTTGAACGAAACGCTCAGTAAAATATTCCGTAACATTGAGCAATCAGCCAAGGGTTTTGATAGCGAGGATGATTTTCGCGGGTTGTTTGATGATTTAGACGTCAATAGTAATAAGCTTGGTCCAACTGTCGCTAGGCGTAATGAGCGATTGTTGAAGCTGATGAGCGCCATTGGTGAATTGGAGCTTGGCAAGTTTGAAGATAATACCATTGATGCCTTTGGTGATGCATACGAGTATCTGATGACCATGTATGCTGGTAATGCTGGAAAATCTGGGGGCGAGTTCTTCACGCCGCAAGAAGTGAGCGAACTTTTGGCAAAAATTACTGTTGTCGGCAAGACTTCGGTAAATAAAGTGTATGACCCGGCAGCAGGCTCTGGTTCATTGCTACTAAAGTTTGCGAAAGTTCTGGGTAAGGATAATGTCAGACAAGGCTTTTACGGGCAAGAGATTAACATTACGACTTATAATCTTTGCCGCATCAACATGTTCCTGCATGACATTAATTATGAAAAGTTTAATATTGCCCACGGCGATACACTGAAAGATCCAAAACACTGGGACGATGAGCCGTTTGATGCGATCGTCTCAAATCCGCCATATAGTATCAAATGGGACGGCGACAGCAACCCGACGCTCATCAATGACCCTCGCTTTAGCCCAGCTGGAGTATTGGCGCCGCGCAGTAAGGCCGACTTAGCATTCACAATGCATATGTTGAGCTGGCTTAGTGAGAGCGGCACGGCAGCGATTGTTGAGTTTCCTGGCGCGCTATATCGCGGTGGGGCTGAGGCAAAAATCCGCAAATACTTGGTAGAGAGTAATTACGTTGATGCCGTTATCCAGTTGCCGCTAGACCTATTCTTCGGTACGACGATTAGCACTTGTATCCTTGTTTTGAAAAAAAGTAGGGCGACGAACGATATATTGTTTATCGATGCTAGTGCTGAGTTCGTGCGCAAAGGCAATAAAAATAAGCTGAGCGAGGAGAATCGGCAGAAAATCTTGGATAGTTTTACTGACCGGCAAAATATCGACTACTTTGCGAAAGTCGCTACTTACGAGGATGTCGTCGCCAATGATTACAACCTATCAGTTAGCTCCTATGTTGAAGCTGAAGATACGCAAGAAGTGATTGATATCACTGAGCTCAATGCCGACATTGCAAAGATCGTGGCTCGCCAGTCGGAGTTACGCACAGAAATTGATGCGATAGTTGCGGATCTTGAAAGGGATAATGATGATGCGAGATAACGGCAATATAATTGTCTACGTTGACGATAACGGTAAACCACAAGTTGATGTGCGGTTTCAGGATGAGACGGTTTGGCTGACGCAAGCGCAGTTGGTTGACCTGTATCAATCAAGTAAAGCGAATGTTAGTGAACATATAAAAAATATCTTTGACGAGGGTGAACTTGATCCTGCAGCAACTGTTCGGAAATTCCGAACAGTTCGAACTGAGGGTGATCGTCAGGTAGAGCGTGAATTAGAATATTATAATCTCGACATGATCATCTCGCTCGGCTACCGCATCAAGTCGAATATCGCCACCAAATTTCGTATCTGGGCGACCGATCGTTTGCGGGAGTATATCATTAAAAGCCTCAAGTTTTTGAGCGATTTTATAATAGTTCTAGATCGTGTAATCAATATGTTCGTATTGACATTTGTATACATGTTTGTTAGTATAGTAAGTGCATCACCCCGTGTTGGATTTTCCTCAGCGGGGCTTTTTGTTATAGCAGAGGGACATAATGTCTAGAAATCTACGTAGTAATCAAAAGAAAGTGTTTATAGATGGTGAAAATTTTCGCCAAAGGGTAGTTGAATTGTTATGTAATCAGGATGCTATCGAAGATAAAAACATAAACTTTTCGCTAGACGTACGCGGTTTAATTGAGGACGTTTTAGGGATTAACGGTGTTGAAATCAATTACTATGCATCAGAAATTAAGATGCCAAGGGGCTATACTCCATCCACAAGGATTCAAGGGCGGGTGAATAAAATCAAGGAAAATTCACGTCGCTGGGTTGCAATGTTGAAGCAGCAAGATATTAATTACATCAAAGCTGGTAATTTGAAGGTAAAGGAGGGTAAGGAATGCAACCACTGCCACAAACCTCAAGAGATTTTGCAGGAGAAGGGCGTTGATGTCCGTATGGCTTTAGATATGCTCGAAATAGCATATAAAACGAAGAATATAGATATTGTGTCTGTTAGCTCTGACACCGACCTCTGTCCAAGCTATCATAAAATTAGAAAACGTAAACGTAAAACAACCTATATTTGTTTTTCGGATAGCATCAATCGTGCGGTTGCTGCGGCAACAGATGAGACTATTACTATTACACCACAGAAAGTCATGAGCTATTTTCAGAAAGAATCGGCATGAAAAGAATCCAAATAGAAATAAAAAATGGTTATGGTATTGTTGATTTTAAGCATGACTTTAAGTATGAAGACGGCAAGAATGGAAGCTATTGTCATTTCTATGGTTTATATGCTCAAAATGGCACCATGAAATCATCATTTGCGAAAACGCTCTCTAATTATAGTAAAGGAGAGGCAGTTGCGGATGAGATTTATCAGGTATCTGGTAGTTGTACTGTTTCTGAAATAGATCCAGAAAATATACTTTCCTATCCTAGTTATGATGGGCGAGTCTACTTATCTGACAACGCTGCATATCTTGTTGCCAATCAGGCAGCTAAGGATGTCTATGCTGAGGCGTCGAAAGATGTTATTAAAGCATTTGATAAGCTAAAATCCAAAGTTTCAGCGGTAACAAAAACAAAAGATGATGATAGTGAGACTGTCATTGAAGACTATTATCGCAGATTTGTTAGTAAGGAGCAGGCGGACAGTGTTACATTGCCTGCAGTCATTTCACTATTAAAGGCGAACCTTCCTGAAATCAAACAAGGTAAAGCACAGTTTTGCGACATTTCTTTGAATGTGTTTAATAGCTCTAATTTTAAGAAATTTATAACTAACAAAAAGTATTCTGGACTTTTTGGCAGATTAGTAAAAGCCTATGACGCAATGTGTGCATCTCCTACGTATTACAGAGAGGGGTTTGATTCAAGTAGTGCTCATACGTTAATAAAGGCACTTGAAAAATCAAAGTATTTTAATGCAAAACATGAAGTTGTGCTCAGAGATAGCGAAGATAAAAGGACAAAGAATATAAATAACAAAGAAGAAATGGAGAGTTACTTAAAAACAGACTTTGATCGGATTGTTGAAGCATATCCTGGTATAAAAAAGCCACTTGATCAGCTTATAGCAGATTTTTCAGTTGGCACAAACGGCGAAGCCCGACGAATTATTGAGGATAAATCACGCAGAGATATATTGCTATTTATGGGCGACGAGGATCGATTTTATAAAAATATGTGGTTTGGCTATTTAAGCGGGTGTGTCGAAGAGATCGAGAATCTACTAAAAGTCAATGATGAATCAAAATCAAAGATTGAAGAAGCCTTGAAAAAGGCGGATGCTGCTGATACAGAGTGGCAGGATGTTAAAGATGTCTTTAACGATCGGTTTAGTTCGCTGCCGTATAGGATAGATATTGTAAATAAAAAGGACACGATAGTAGAGGACTTGGTGCCGCCAGTCTTTGAGTTTAAGTTTAGAAATCCACGTAATCCTAATATGCCATATAGGGAGCGCCCAGATAATTCGGGTCAATTGAGTGTACTTGGCGGAGTTTTAAGTAACGGTGAGCGTAAAGCACTTTATCTGTTAAATATAATTTTTGACGTAAAAAAGAAGCTTAAAGACGGTGTGGATACTCTGCTAGTTCTGGACGATATCGTAGAGTCTTTTGACTACAGAAACAAATATGCATTTTTTGAATACCTACAGGAATTGGCATCTCAAAATAGCCAACTGTATATTATCTCACTAACTCATAATTTTGATTTCTTCAGGCTTGTGTATGAAAAGTTATATCCGAAAAACGAAAAACAGTTTAGGCTGGTTATTTCAGACGAGAATAATAACCTTAGCGCTGAAGAAATGTTTGATCCTCGTGTTTTTGGAAATTATAAAAAAGATGCCGCTACAGATAAGTCTGCCTGGGTAACAATGATACCGTTTGCCAGAAACATCGTAGAGTTTCAGCACGGCAAAAGTCACGATGACTATAAAGAGCTGACCAAGGCTCTTCATACTATAAATAATGACGTGACTATAGAAGATATTCAGCAATACCTACAGTCCATAATCTCAGTTGCTGATACGCCATTTGATAAGTCGCTAAATATTCATAAAGCTATCATTATGCATGCTAAAGAAGTAGCGGCTACCACATCCGACGGTTTTAGTCTAAAAGATAATTTGGTATTAGCTATTGGTACGCGCCTGTGTATCGAGCGATATATTATTAGTAAGATATCAGAAGAAGACTATAGGAATGCTGTAAGTAAAGAGCGCGATCTAACTCGTAAGCTACTTATGCTTTATAGTAACAACTGCTCGGATCCAAATAAGCAAACTTATTTAAAAATGTTTAATAAAGCTGCGGCTATTGTTGATGGAACCATACATATTAACTCATTCATGTACGAACCTTTGGTTGACGTTGGTACGTGGGAGATGAAAAAGATGTTTAATGAAATATACGACAAGACTAATCCTTTAGGGGAGTTATGAGCAAAATTGATGATTTAATTAAAGAGCTGTGTCCGGATGGGGTTAAATTTAAAGGGCTGGGCCAACTTGCCAAGATACTTAACGGATATGCGTTTAAAAGTGAAAAATACTCGCAGGATGGAATTAGAGTAATTAGAATTTCTGATGTACAAAAAGGAAGATTGTCTGATAAGGATATAAAGTACTATCCTTTAGAGCGTAAATCTGAGATTTCGAGGTATTTATTATCAGAAAATGACTTGGTAATGTCGTTGACAGGAAACGTCGGTCGTGTTGCTATGATAACGAAGAATGCTCTGCCTGCTGGATTAAATCAGCGAGTTGCCTGTATTAGGCCAGGTGAAGAAATCCTAACTAGATATTTATTTCATTTTTTTGACCAAGATGCCTTTGAAAAAGTATCTTTTGATAGTGCAACTGGCGGCGGACAAAAGAATATGAGTACTGTGTGGTTGTCGAAATTTCCTATCCCCGTTCCGCCTCTTGAGGTTCAGAAAGAGATTGTGCGTGTGCTAGACTCGTTTACAGAGCTAGAAGCAGAGCTAGAAGCAGAGCTAGAAGCAGAGCTAGAAGCGAGAAAGAAGCAGTATGAATACTATAGGAATACACTCTTGACGTTTAACGAGAGAGAGAGAGAGAGAGTAGAATATGTCCAGATTGGAGATATTTGCAATATGAAGCGAGGTAGGCGTGTCATTAAGTCGCAACTTAATGACACAGGATTATATCCAGTTTATCAAAATAGTTTACTACCTCTAGGTTTTTTTAACGAATACAACTGTCGTGCGGGGTCGGTCTTTATGATTTCTGCCGGTGCTGCAGGTAGCATTGGATTTAGTAATGTTGATTTTTGGGCTGCTGATGACTGCTGGATTTTCGACTGCAGTCAGAATTTGTCTGAGAGATTTTTATATTATGCTTTAAAAAATCAACAAAATACCATTAATTCTGGCGTGAGGAGGTCTAGTATACCTCGCTTGTCGCGTAGCTTTATTGAGAATATTAAGATTCCTATTCCACCCCTCGAAAAACAAAAACAAATCGTCTCCGTCCTTGATAAATTTGAAAAACTTACCAACGATATTTCTGTTGGTCTGCCAGCCGAGATTGAAGCTCGCCGTAAACAATACGAGTATTACCGCAATAAATTATTAACCTTTAAAGAGGCATGAAATATGCCATCTGAAAGGATGTTTAATGATATTAATGCCTTGTTTGTGGATATTAAAAGCCTTCTTTCTAGTCAGAAAAAACCTATTTTGATATATGCATTTAATGGGACTGGAAAAACTCGCCTTGCTAATTTATTTTATGATATGAACTTGCGAGACGAGGAGTCATCGCCTGTATGTTTGAATTACAGTGCATTGTTTGAGGATGCTTTTCAGTGGGACAATACCGTCAATGAGCTTTATTTTATGGTTCAGGATGAGTGGTTAAGGCGGCTATTTGAAGACGAAGGCTTAGAGAGTCGTATTAAAGAGATATACGGACGACATCACTTTTCGCATTTTGAGTCATTTTTTGATGTTGAAAATCAGTTAGTCTATTTTCAGATGGCAACTGGTGATGATGAAAGCAGTGATCATATTAAGATATCGCGAGCGGAAGAAAGCTTATTTATTTGGTCGGTGTATCATGCTGTACTTGATTTGATGGTGGATACTCTAAGTGACGATATAGAAAATCGTACAACTGATGTGTTTAATGATGTCAAATATATTGTGATTGATGACCCAGTTTCATCAATTGACGATACGAGGATTATATCTTTAGCAATTGATTTAGTTGAGACAGTAAAGCAATTAAAGAAGCTTAATGTAAAAGTTATTATTCTGACGCATCATGCGTTATTCTTTAATGTAGTTAAGAATATGATGCGAAACGAGGTTTCTTCATGGTCATTGTCTTCGTCATACGAGGGGATTTGCCGTAAAGACATAAAAGATTCGCCATTTGCCTATCATCTGTTTGCTATGGCGCTAATTAAACAGGCAATTGAAAATAATACAATTGAGCGCTATCATTTTAACTTATTTCGGGCAATTTTGGAGAAGACGGCAAATTTTCTTGGATATAAACACTATATATCATTACTTACTGGAGAGAATAAAGACGAGACTTACCGTATATTAAACATATATAGTCATAGTAGAATAGCAGATATGGAGCCGCAAGATATTCCGAGTGACCACAAGAAGCTTTTTGCGGATATATTCAACGACTTTCTGAAGAGTTATAATTGGAAGATAGAGGATTAAAGAAAAATGCCAGAAAAGTATCAATTGATTTCAGAGAATAATAATAGTACCGTCGTCAGCGACTACGTTTCGCCATATCAACGGGCGACGAGTTATCAGAGCGAGGCGGAATTAGAGCAAGAGTTGATCAAACAATTGCAAGCGCAGGCGTATGAATATTTGCCGATCAAGAGTGAAACTGATTTGATAGATAATTTGCGCACGCAGTTGGAGAAGTTGAACGATTATATATTTACCGATGCTGAGTGGAAGCGGTTCTTTGCGGAGCGGATCGCCAATGGTAATGAGAATATCGCTGATAAGACCTTCAAAATTCAGGAAGATAGCACACAGCTATTACAGCGCGATAACGGCGAGGTAATTAATATTCGCCTGTTAGATAAAACAAATATCCACAAGAATTGCTTGCAGGTAATCAATCAATACGAGGTGTCAGGCGCGCGGGATAATCGCTACGACGTGACGCTACTAGTGAATGGTTTGCCGCTGGTGCATATCGAGCTAAAAAAGCGCGGCGTACCCCTAAAGGAAGCTTTCAATCAGATTAATCGCTACCAGCGGGATAGTTTTTGGGCGGGCAGCGGCTTGTTTGAGTATGTGCAACTGTTTGTGATCAGTAACGGAACTCATACGAAGTATTACAGCAACACGACGCGTTGGCAACATATCAATGAGGCGGGTAAATCAGATTCGCATCGCAGCAAAAAGACCAGCCATAGTTTTGAATTTACCAGCTGGTGGGCAGATGCTCATAATCGCCCAATCACCGATTTGATAGATTTTACGGCGACTTTTTTGTCTAAACATACGCTACTTAACGTGCTGACGAAGTACTGCGTGTTTACCAGTGATAAATTATTGCTGGTGATGCGCCCGTACCAGATCGTGGCGACCGAGCGTATTTTGAATCGCATCCAAATTGCCACAAATTACAAAAAGCTCGGTACAATTGAGGCGGGTGGTTATGTTTGGCATACCACGGGTAGCGGTAAGACATTGACTAGTTTCAAGACGGCTCAGCTAGCAAGTAAACTCGACTATATTGATAAGGTACTTTTCGTGGTTGATCGTAAGGATCTCGACTACCAGACGATGAAAGAGTACGACAAGTTCCAGGAGGGCGCAGCGAATAGCAATACCAGCACGCGGGTTTTGACGAGGCAGCTGGGCGATCCAAACGCTAAGATTATCATTACGACTATCCAAAAACTCGATACATTCATCAAGCGCAATCAAGGCCACAAGGCTTTTGATGATCACATGGTTATCATCTTTGACGAGTGTCACCGTTCGCAATTTGGCGATATGCACCATGCTATCACTAAAAGTTTTCATAATTATCATTTGTTTGGTTTTACGGGTACACCGATATTTGCTGACAATGCATCAAGTAGCGGGCGGGTTGATCTACGGACAACCGAGCAGGCGTTTGGTGATAAGTTGCATACCTACACGATAGTTGATGCAATTACTGATAAGAATGTGTTGCCGTTTCGAATCGACTACATTCGGACGATTCGCGAGGCGGATGAGGTCGATGATCAGCAGAAGGTGCGAGACATCGACCGAGAGCGAGCATTGAACGCCCCAGAGCGTATTAGCAATGTGGTGCGATATATTCGTGACCATTTTGATCAAAAAACCATGCGCAATGCTAAGTCGTACGCATTTACACGGCTGATGAATGTGCATGAAGTTGCGTCGGCACGAGACAGGGCGGCAGTTGAAGAGGCGAAAGATAAGATTCGGCTGAGCGGATTTAATTCAATCTTTGCGGTGAGTTCAATTGATACAGCTAAACTTTATTACAATGAGTTTAAGCGACAGCAAGCTGAGCTTCCTGAAGTTAAACGCCTGAAAATCGCTACAATTTATAGCTACGGAGCCAACGATCCTGATCTAGAAATGGATGGCATGGACGATGAAAACTCAGAAAATACCGACGGACTGGATGTTTCATCCCGGGATTTTCTGGAGGGCGTAATTCGTGATTATAACGCAACGTTTGGCACGAACTATGATACCAGCGCCGAGCGATTCCAGAATTATTACAAAGACGTCAGCCTGCGGATGAAGAATCGAGAGATTGATTTGTTGATCGTGGTGAATATGTTTTTGACGGGTTTTGATGCTACGACCTTAAATACGTTGTGGGTTGATAAAAACTTGCGAATGCATGGACTGATTCAGGCGTATTCGCGAACGAATCGCATTCTTAATTCGATTAAAACCTATGGTAATATCGTGACATTTCGCAATTTAGAGAAGGCGACTAATAAAGCTTTAGCGCTCTTTGGCGACCAAGATGCGAAGGGTGTTGTGTTGCTGCGTCCTTTCCGGGATTATTATGAGGGCTACGAAGACGCTGGGAAGAAAACGCCAGGCTATGTTGATTTGATCGCTGAGTTAAAAGATAAATTTCCAGTGGGTGAGATAATTGCTGGCGAGCAGGAACAAAAAGAATTTGTCAAGCTGTATGGCGCAATTCTGAGAGTGAAAAATATTCTGTCGAGCTTTGATGAGTTTATTGGACAAGAGATTCTGAGCCAGCGAGATGTGCAGGATTATCACAGTATGTACATCGACTTCTACAATGAGCTGCGGCCGAAATCGGATGAGAACAAGGAGAATATCAATGACGATTTGGTGTTTGAGATGGAGCTCATCAAACAGGTTGAGATAAACATTGATTACATCCTGGAATTGATTCGGCAATATCATGATAGCCATTTGAATAATAAAGAGATTTTGGTCGATATTGATAAAGCAGTTAACTCGTCCATTGAGTTGCGCAATAAAAAGGATTTGATTGAGCAGTTTATCGCTTCGCTTACAGTTGATAGCTCGGTTGACGGTGATTGGCAGGAGTTTGTGAAGTCAAGGAAAATCAAAGAACTAGACCAGATCATTAATGATGAAAAATTAGATAAAAAAGCAACCTATACGTTTGTTGAAAATGCTTTTCGCGATGGCTATATACAATCGACTGGCACGGGACTATCAGGGATATTGCCGCCAATATCACGATTTTCGGCTGATGGAGAGCGCAGTAAAAAACGCGAAACAGTGCTGGAAAAATTGAGAGATTTCTTTGATCGCTTCTTTGATATTTCGAGCGGGAAGTTGTAGGCGGTGGCTATAATGTCAAGATAGTTTTGTCTAATAGTTAGCGTCTTGTAGCTGGTAGTTTTTTGAAGGCATATACATATGTTGTAGTGTGGTCTCCGCCACCAGTACCGCCGTCGAAGCCGTCGTTTAATAACATTTGCTCTGCAGACCGTGCATGTGTAGCATTAATAGCCTTTCTATATATAAAACAACCAGCAACAGAATGGTCTTCAAAAAGCCGTTTTTGTATGTCTGAAGCAATACCCACGTACCAATTTTCTAAATAGTCACCCTTAAAATTTGTTGCAATCCAATCAGTAATTATTTTATATATTTCAATGTTACTATATCTCATAATATAACCTTTCTTTTAACTTTAGTAACTTTGCGCCGCCATTACCCTCCATATTGCGACTGGTTGATGTTTATATTTGTGGCTACTCGCAAGTGTCACAAATTGACCCTGTTATGAATCGACAATATGAGTCGACCCACCCCCCATAAAAGCGTTCACTATTGAGAATAGAGCACAGCGCTATCTTTGTCAAGTCTACCCGAAAAATTATTGATATTTATGTAATGGGTGTTGTATAATAAAACACATGCACCACATCCAAAAGAAATTGTTAGAACTAGCAAAGACCAATAACTTGGCAGAATGTACATTGCGCAGAACAGCTGAGCTCATTGGCGATCCAGATATGAGTCCTGGTCAGGTTCAACATCATCTACTGCAGCTCGAAAAACGTAACCTACTTTTTATAAATAGGAAGAATAAAACCCAGCGGCTGGAATCACCAGTGGAGGACGATAGGTTTGTTTTAGTACCAATTGTTGGCTCGGCAAGCTGTGGTCTTGCGCTCAATTATGCCGAGGAATATTACGAAGGGTTTCTAAGGATTTCTAAGCAGTTATTGAGCAAACAGCCCACACAGCTTAAAAACAGATATATGGCAGTGAAAGCTGACGGCGAATCCATGAATAATGCTCGCATCGGCAAGTCAAAACAACCGATAAACAGCGGTGATTTTGTTCTCGTAGATGTCACGCAAAATTATGCTGAGGATGGGGATTATGTTTTGTCTATTATTGGCGGTATGGCTAATATAAAGCGCTTCAAAAAACATGAGGAATACATATCGTTAGAATCTGAATCTCTTACCCCTGAGAGGTTTCCGCCTATTATTGTCGATCAATCGGAGAACTATATGATTAATGGCAAGGTTGTTGCTGTTTATAAAAATACAAGCAGCTAAAGAGAATCTGTTTGTTGTTGTGGGGTAATTAATGGAAAGGATTGTAGATATGCGTCAAATAAAATGTCCGAATTGTGGTCAAGTATTTGAAATAGATCAAGCGAGTTACGCTGATATTGTTAAGCAGGTTCGCGATCATGAATTTACACGCGAGATTGCCGAGCGCGAGAATTTGCTGCGTACAGATAAAGAAAATGCTGTGCAATTAGCGGAACAGAAAACTCGTAGCGAACTCCAAAAGCTACTGTCTGAAAAAGAAGCTGAGTTAGCAAGCTTGCAAGCAGAGAATAAAGCAGAAGCTGCTCGAATTAACTCTGAGAAACAATCAGAAATATCATCGCTGAAGTCTGAGCTAGAGAAAGCACAAGGTGATAAAGAGCTAGCTTTAGAGCGTTTACGTTCGGAAGCTGATAAAGAGTTAGCGCAAACTAAGTCGCAGAGCGATCAAACAATTGCGGACTTAAACGCAAAAATTAAGGCTTTTGAGACTGAGAAAGATTTGGAGGTTAACCGGGCTGTTAGCGCTGTTGAGCGTGAGCGCGATAATTTCAAGCTGCAGCTAGCCGCTAAAGAGAATGAGCGCCAGCTTGTTGAGTCAAATTTGAAAGAAAAATATACAGCAGAGCTAAAATCGAAGGACGAGCAGATTGCTTATTACAAAGATTTTAAGGCTCGTTTGTCGACCAAAATGTTGGGCGAGACGCTGGAGCAGCACTGTGAGACTGAGTTTAATAAATTGCGCGCTACAGCCTTTCCGCGCGCATATTTTGAGAAGGATAACGACTCTCGTACTGGCAGTAAAGGCGATTATATTTTCCGAGAAAACGATGAGTCTGGCAATGAGATTATCTCCATTATGTTTGAAATGAAGAACGAGAGTGATCAGACTGCCACCAAAAAACATAACGAGGACTTTCTTAAAGAACTGGATAAAGATCGTCGCGAGAAGAACTGTGAATATGCAATCTTAGTGTCGTTACTTGAAGCGGATAGCGAGCTATATAATGTCGGTATCGTTGACGTGTCGCACCGCTATCCAAAAATGTTCGTGATTCGACCGCAATTTTTTATACAGATAATTATGCTGCTGCGCAATGCAGCGCTTAATGCTCTTAAATACAAATCAGAATTAGCATTGATGCGTACACAAAATCTGGATATTACGCATTTTGAAGAGGACATGGAGAAATTTAAGGCTGGTTTCGCGCGCAACTATGACCTGGCAAGCCGTAAGTTTACTGATGCGATTGATGGTATAGACAAGACTATTAAACAACTAGAGAAAACTAAGCAGGCGCTTTTATCGTCTGAAAATAATCTTCGTTTAGCTAATGATAAGGCTCAAGATTTAACAATTAAAAAACTTACCCGCAATAACCCAACGATGGCGGCGAAGTTTGAAGAGGTGAGGAAGCGGGAGTTGTAAGTGCTAGATACGGGTGCGCCGACTTGATGAATTAAATATGGGGTGGGTCTCAAGCGTTTTTGGAGTATTTAAGGAGAATATGTGAACAAGCCAAATAAAACCATCACCATCGCTCGCGCCATCATCCGCATTGGTGATGCTGCCAGGGATGCCAATGATTATAGTTTGCTGGGTGCGCTGCATGAGATAGTGGAGCAATTGTCGCAGCATGGCGTTAAAGACACTGACGTCGATATGGATTTGCTATTGGAATATGTCGAGGCGGCGGATGGTTGCGACTACTGCCGAGCGGGCGACGGTAAGCCAAGTGTTGACAAATTGACAACAAAAATCAATCAGCAGTTAGCGCGTCGCGGCCAGGCGCAGGTGGAGGCGAGCGATCAGTCTGTGCTGAAATTTGAGCCGCTGGTTCATTTGGTGACGGCGGCGTATGCTAAAAACGATAATGGCACGACGTCGGGCTTGTCGATCGCGCTGGTTGTCAATCGGGACGGTTCGGTGGATTTGCCGCGCGACCATTTTTTGAATGCGGAATTGCTGGATTACTTTGATGAAAATCGGCTGGTTAATTGGCGTTCGGTCGAGCGTGATTTGCCGTCAAACTTGCATGGTTACCACTTAGTGGCAGGTTCAGTAGAAGTGCAGGAGATTTTGCCGCGGGAATTGGAGGCGATGTCGTTCTAAGATGGTACACCTCGTAATGTCGCAGTAATTTTGTTAACAGTTTTGTTTTCTAGGTCTTTACGAACGTGCAAGAATAGAATGTCAAATCTGAAGTGTCTGTATCTATGCTAAAATCAATATATGAAGTTCCCTCGCTCTAAAAAACTGGTTTTCTTTAATAATAAGGGCGGCGTTGGTAAAACAACGCTAGCGTATAATACTGCGGTGCAGTTTGCTAACAAGGGCTATAAGACGGTGCTAATTGATCTTGACCCGCAGTGTAATTTGACGCGGTTAGCGCTTGGCGAAGAATATTACGAGAATACGATTTTCTCAGAGATGAGCAAGACGATTTACGACGTGCTGCGCGGAGTGATTGAGGGAGGGTCGGATGTTGATTTGGCAGCACAATTCGAGCAAGCTAAGGGCGCGCCCGATAATCTGTACTTACTACGCGGCGACATGCGGCTAAGCGATTATGAGAATGTTCTATCGACTGGCTACAACTCAGCTGCGGCTGGCGAGCAGCTTGGCTATTTCCAAACGAGCGCAATAGATCGTTTCCTGCGCGAAAAAGGCTTGAGCGATCAAGTTGATATCTTTGTGATTGATACCTCGCCGACGTTAGGGTTGCTGAATCGAGTAATCTTGCTCGGCAGCGATTATTTTGTCGTACCGCTAATGCCTGATGCGCTTAGTCTACAGGGCATTGAGAACCTTGGTATCATGTTTGAAAAGTGGAAAATCAACTGGCGTAATACTGGTAAAGCGTTAAGTAGCGGTATTGAAAGCCAATTTGTACTGGGTGGCGAAGGGTTGTTTATCGGCTATATCTTGAATTCGTACAATGTGTATGGCCAAAAACCAATCAAAGACCACCGCAAGTGGATTGATCAAATTCCAGAACGAGTTCAAAAATTCTTAAGCGAACGCCATTGTCGGAATGGGCTGGTTGCATCTAGTAGTCGCGCGTCGCTGCACGATATTCAGGATTACGGTCGATTACCAGCAATTACACACGAATCAGGTGTTGCAATTTTTAACATTGACCCTAATAAGGCAGAAGCAACACAGCCTGGCTCTCGCGAAAATATTGCGAAGGCTCAACAAGAATTTGATGAGCTTTCAGGCGCTATTTTGAATATCTTGGATAAGTACTAAAATGGCCTGTATTCGCTAACGAGTCTTTGCCCTAGAAATGATCAAATTGTATGAAAATCTCCGTCCATCTCAAACCCAGCTCTCGCCACCGCGAAGAGGTCGTAACGAACGATGATGGCTCGCTGACGATTTATACCAAAGCGCCGGCCATAGAGGGGAGGGCGAATTTGGCGGCGGTGAAGTTACTGGCAAAACATTTTGGCGTATCCTCGTCAAAGGTAAAATTGGTGCGCGGTGCAAGCTCGAAATATAAGGTGCTTGAGATAGATAAAACAGAATAGCCGCTGCAACGAGCATCTGCAACATCTAGCTACGATTCTACGGATATCCAGCCCCTGGCGCCATATTACCGAGTAGTCCTTGCACGGTCACAAACGAATAGCCCTGCTGCTTCAGTGCGCTGAGAATGCACGGTACAGCATTGACTGACGTTTGGTGAATGTCGTGCATCAAGATGATGGCTCCGGGGCGAGCGCCAGCGACAGCACGCGAACAGACGATGTCGCTGTTGCGGTCGGCCCAGTCCCGCGTGTCGACCGACCATAATATTGACGACATACCGCGCAGGCGAAGCTGCTCTAGGACAACGCCGTTGACCGCGCCGTAGGGCGGGCGCAAAATAGCCAGTGTGACGCCTGTGGCTTGCTTGATGGCGTCATTGGTACGGTCAATTTCGCCGGCAATTTGACCAGCCGGCAATTTAGGCAATTCTGGGTGCGACCACGAATGATTGCCTAGTTGGTGGCCGCGCGCATGCATACGCCGCAGCACATCGGCTCTCGCGGAGACTTTGCTGCCGATCAAGAAAAAGGTGGCCTTAGCGCCATGCTGATCTAGAATATCCAGCAGCTGCGCGGTGTACGGTCCTGGTCCGTCGTCAAATGTTAAGGCAATTACTTTACCCCCAGAATTCGCGGCTGGCGGTGCGGCGGGCGCTGGCTTTGGTTTTGGCTCGGGCGGTTTGGGGATATTAGCTAGTCTCCGGGCTGTCGGATTTTGCAGATATTTGGCAACGGCGGTGATCGGCACTTTGATCGTCATTTCGCCGTAGGCTGACGGCAGCAGTGACGCCTGCCCGATTGGCCAAGCTAAACTATTACCGCCATCAATAATAACGAAATTCGATAGAGTTTCCTGGGTGATCGTTTCACTAAGATCCAGCTCTGTTTGCTGACGTTGCTTGATGGTTTCCTTAATATTATTTCGGGCAGCCGCCACGATTTCTCCAGCCGCTTTCTCTGATTGCTCGGTTAAATCATTCAAACTAATCACCTCGCCAGATTTTTTATCAAACGTCCAAAAATGCGTCAGCGACACCGGATGCGCGCCGTGCATATCTTGCTTGATATTGACAATGATCGATAAAGCTAGCGAATTATTATGCGTCACTTGGTAGCTAATCGTTTCGGTCAGCGGCTGGTCGAATGTCAGAATATTGGTGGCGGCATAGCGGAAATCGCTGTCAGCGCGGTCAATTGCCTGCGCGACGGTCTTGTTAATCTTATTGTTTTTCGTCAGCGGATATTCAATCGAAACTTTCTCGCGGTTAGTCTGGCGCGTTACGAATTTAGAACGAATGCCGGAGTAGCGCGAATCGGTGAAATAATATTGCTCGTCAGACAAAGCAGTCGGGCGGCGCGGCGACAGCTGGTTAAAATATGCGTAAATCAGCCCCGATAAAACCGCTGCCATTGCCGTCAATAACAATATCGCTATCAGCAGGTTTCGCCATTTGGCGGGCTTGGTTTTTGTTTTTGCTATGCGGCGGGTATGTTTAGTTTTGGCTGCTTTATTGCCAGCTGATTTAGAATTATCGGCTTTGTTCGTCGGTGGTTTCGCTGGCGGCTTCTTTGGTGATTTTTTAGCAGGCATAAATATAGTATAACATTTGTAATGTATTAGGGATGCTGGGCTGCTGCTAAAACCAACACGGTACTTTTTTCAAAACCAACGTGGTACTTTTTCAAAACCAACAGCTTACTTTTAGAAAACCAACACGGTACTTTTGAGAAAGGCTGGGTAGTTCGCAATTTGCTATAGGACTTTCATAAAAGTGCTATAGTAGATTTTCTACCCGCAGGACGCCAAAATCATTGAAAATATCAGTAAATTATAGTATAAAAAGGGAATGCTACAGTATCTTCATTCAAGTGCTAAAAATCAGCAAATCAAACCGCTGGAACGCCTGCGGGCAGGTTCGTGGGTGCGCTGCGAACGTCCGAACGAGGATGAGCTGGCTGAATTGCTGTCGCTGGGACTTGATAATGATTTGCTGAGCGACGCGCTTGATCCGCACGAGGTGCCGCGCCTGGAGATTGGCGACGATTGGACATATCTAATCGCCCGGCTACCAGATACCGACGATGACTTTAATGATTTTACTACGCCGATTTTGTTTTGCTTGAATAAGGACTATGCTGTAACCTTGTCGCGCGATAGCTTGGGCAGATTGTGGCAGCCGTTTATCGACCAAGCACGTTCTCGTACCGACCGGCCGGTTGAATTGTTGGTTGATATGATTGACGCGATATCTAGGCAGTATCAGCGGCGGGTGGCAGCGATTAACCGCCAAATGCGAGCGGCTACCGATAATATTCATACGCTGCGAGTCAAGGATATTGCTACGCTGGCAGAATACGAGCGCAAGCTGAACGATTACTTGGACGCGCTCATCCCGATGAACTGGGCGGTCGAGAAATTGCTGGCGACCAGCGGCTTGCGCCTGCGGGCGGATGATAAAGAGGATGTCGAGGATTTGTCGATTGATTTGGAGCAGGTAATTGCCCGTTGTAAGAGCTTGCTGCGAACTATCACCAACGTGCGCGATAGCTACCGGGCAGTGATGGATACCCGCTTGAATGAGACAATTCGCTTGCTGACGGTAATCACCGTGGCGCTGACTATCCCAACGATGATTGCTGGGTTGTT
>ERZ773070.1039-NODE-1039-length-17932-cov-13.109358_pt1 | contig 17932 bp, 16 predicted proteins | sample MGYA00580618_ERZ773070 | MGnify/ENA primary metagenome ERZ773070 (study PRJEB29015, sample SAMEA2738023) | human oral metagenome | biome: human oral; feature: human-associated habitat; material: dental | place: China | collected 2019 ... | reverse complement strand
AGACCTACCTCATCGGCGCCGACGGCGAGAAGAACAACAAGGAGGTCGTCGAGCTGATCCTGGAGCTCATGGGCCACGCTCCCGACGACTACGAGCACGTCGCCGACCGCCCCGGCCACGACATGCGCTACGCCATCGACAACTCCAAGCTGGTCGAGGAGCTCGGCTGGGCGCCGAAGTTCACCGACTTCCGCTCCGGCCTGCAGGCGACCATCGACTGGTACCGTGACAACGAGGCCTGGTGGCGCCCACTCAAGGCCGAGGTCGAGGCCAAGTACGCCGCTCAGGGGCAGTAGCCACCACCTGGCCACTGCCCGACCACTACCTGACCGCCGCCTGGGTAATTGTCTGTGCAATAGACAGTGATTGCCCAGGCGGTATCCTTTTGCCTGTGAGTACTCCACACCGTGCAACGACGCGCGCGGGCATCATGATGCTTCTGTCCGTCGCCCTGACGGGGTCTGCCGTCGTCGGCCTCCCGGCGATGACCCCCGTGCCCGCCTGGGCCGACGAGTCTCCCGCGGCGCAGGAGGCGGCAACGTCCCAGCCCCCTGCGGCCGCCGACGCGGCCCCCGAGGCCGAGCCGCCGGGGGCGCCTCGTGGCGTTCCTGCCGCAGAGCCGCCCGAGGCCGCCGCTCCCGAGGCGAAGGACCGGGCGGGTGCTGAGGATGCCGGGGACGCCGGGGACCGGGCGACCTCGCCCGAGCAGAATCCCCCTGCTGCTCCGGCCGATGGCATCGAGGACCTCACCGGTCGGGGCAGCTGGGTCGCGGCGGGCCAGAAGTGGCAGTGGCGGGGCAAGGACGGCAACCTCGCCCGGTCCCGGTGGGCTCGCATCGACGGCTCGGTCTACCGCTTCGATGACGACGGGAACATGCTGACCGGCTGGTGGAAGGACGGACAGTCCTGGTACCACCTCGCCGACTCCGGGGCCCGATCGACCGGCTGGACCCAGGATGCAGGCACCTGGTACTACCTGGACCCCACCACCGGGATCATGACCACCGGCGAGCTCACCGACGGCGGCTCCACGTACCTCCTCAACGGCAACGGCGCCATGGTCACCGGTTGGCTCAAGCAGGCCGACGGATGGCGCTTCTACCACCCCAGCGGCGCACGCGCCCACGGCTGGACCCAGGACGCCGGCACCTGGTACTACCTGGACCCCACCACCGGGATCATGGCCACCGGCTGGACCCAGGTGGACGGCAGCTGGTACTACCTGCAGGGCTCGGGCGCCATGGCCACCGGCTGGACCCAGGTGGACGGCAGCTGGTTCTATCTCAGCCCCTCCAGCGGAGCAATGGCCACCGGCTGGCTCCAGGACGGGTCCACCTGGTACTACCTGGACCCGGGAACCGGGGCCATGGTGACCGGGACGCGCACCATCAACGGCAATTCGCAGACCTTCGCCTCGTCCGGGGCCTGGATCGGTTACCAGGCGCCGTCGGGCTACCTGCAGCCGGTCGCCTCGATCACCTCCCTGGGATGGTCGACCAACACGCTGACCTGGGGGATGAACGGTGTCAAGGTGCGCATCGTCCAGGGGCGCCTGGGCCTGTGGCACTCCACGAAGCTCGCCAGCGTCGACGCCTCCTTCGTCTCTGCCGTACGCAACTTCCAGCGACGGGTCGGCCTGCCTCAGACCGGCACCGTGGACGAGGCCACCTGGAACGCGCTCGACACCGGCTTCTCCTGGTGGGTCGACCAGTATCAGGAGGCCCCCACGTCCCTGAGCGCGACCCGCGGCGAACGTATCGAGACGATGATCGGTTACGCCTGGAACCAGATCGGGTCCAGCTACACATGGGGAGGGGCGGGCCCCTACGGCCTGGGCTTCGACTGCTCGGGCCTGGTGCTCCAGTCCCTGTACAGGGCGGGGCTCGACCCGCAACCGATCAACGTGGTCAAGCACGGGTGGCCTGACTACCGCACCTCCCAGGAGCTCTACCACCACCCGCAGATGATGCACGTGCCGCTGAGCCAGCGGCAGCGCGGCGACCTCATCTTCTACACCTCCGACGGCGTTGTGACCCACGTGGCCATCTACCTGGGGGACGATCAGGTGGTCCACACCGACTGGATGGGACGGCCGGCCAGGATGGATCACATCACGGTCTCCTACGGCTGGGCCAACATGACCTCCGACGTCGTGCGCCCCTTCCCGTGACCGGCTCGTGACCAGCCCGGTCCCGGCGCCACCAGGGTTCTCGGTGGTGCCGGGCCCAGGGGCGTCAGAAGGTGACGGGCCAGTGGGGCATGCAGGTGCTCAGCTCCACGTGGGCGTCGGTGCGCGCGTCCAGGCTCTGCTGGTACTCCGGGTTGGGCTCGGGGGTGCGCCCCAGCTTGATGTCCTTCTCGGCCTGGGCCTCGTCCTTGAACTCCGGGATCTGCCCTGCGGCGAGCCGGCTGGTCGTGCTGGTGTAGGTGGTCAGGGCGGTCACGGCGCTGGTCGCGGCTGCGTCGCCGGCGGCGGCGGACTGCAACCGGGCGTGGTAGCCGGTTTCAAGGGCCTGGGTGAACGCGTTCCACGCGGTCTGGGTGTCCTCGTCGCTCGCCCCCTCGGGCAGGCCGGTGAAGGCCTGCCCCTCAGGAGTCTGATTCAGGGCCTCGACGAGGATCTCATCCATCGCCCCGCACTGGGTGGTGGAGGCGGTGGTGGCCGGGGGACCGACAGGAGCGGTCGTCGCGGGGGTGGACGCACCGGCGCGAGGCTTCGACGACGAGCAGGCCGCGAGTCCGGCGGCCGCGGTGAGGGCGAGGGAGGTGACGAGGCAGGCGCGGACGATGTGACGAAGACCCATGGTGAAAGACTAGCCGACCGAACCGCACCATCACTCTCCTCCTGTGGTCCTGCCTGATGCTCGCCCAGACGAGGGAGGGCCACCGGGGACTGGTCGGTGCTTCTAAGCACGATCGGTAGTGCTCTGTCAATAGGGGAGGACCCTGATATGTGTCAGGGTCCTCCCCTGATTCATCCCTGAACAGTGGGTGAGAGTGTTGTGGTACGAGGCACCGTTTCCTAACGTCGGGGGTCATGAGCACCTCACCCACTGGAGCACCTTCCCCTGCAACCGCAACAGATCCCTCCCGGCCCCGGCGCCGGCTGCCCGGCCGCGGAGGAACGGCCCTGCACGTCACGCTCGCAGTGCTTGTCATGCTGGTAGGCACGATGCTGCCCGGAGTAATAAGGATGCCTCTCGGACTGGCCAGCCTCCCGACAGACACAGCGGGAGCGGTGACGGGGACCGTGGTGAGGTCCGCGTCATCCCTGTTCGCTCTGCTTGTTACCTGGTTGCTGGTGACTCGTCTGGACGGGGGAAGCCTGAGCGACCTGCGTCTGCGGGTCGATCGGCGGGCCCTGGCCTGGATGCTGGCCATGGTGGTGGCGGCCGCGGCCGTCGCGGCGGTCATGGGGGTCGTCATGGACCTGCTCGGGATCGAGCCCGTCGGCGGCGGGCTCACGGCCCCGGCCCTCCCCGCCGTCGGGGTCCTGCTCCTCGGTACAGTGGGTTTGGCGTTCCTGCACCAGGGGTTCCCGGAGGAGCTCGTGTGGCGGGGCTGGTTCTTCAGATCACTGGGGGGCACTCGCCGGGCCGGTGCCATCTCGGTCATCGTCTTCACACTGATGCACATCATCTCCAACGGCGGGCAGGAGAACTGGGTCGAGCGCGTCCTGTACCTGGCAGGCCCCTTCGGCTTGGCCGTCGCGGCGGTGGTGGTGGCACGGGTGTCGGGCTCGACGTGGGCGGCCGTCGGCGTGCACGGGGGCTCACACATGGCCTCCCTGGTCCTGCTCGCCATGCGAACCGATGGGAATCATCCCGTGGCCTGGGTGCTTGAGGGAGCCCTGTGGCTGGTGGTGGCCGGCGTGGTCTGGCTCCTGGCCCGACGCCGGATACTGCCCCCCGCCCGCTGACTCTTCCTCCGACCGATGCTCCCCAGGGCTTGCTTCGCATGGCGTGACTGGTGGATGGTCGACATCGTCGTCAGGAGGCCGGCGAAGGTGTCTCACTCGCGATGGCCGACTCAGCCGTCCTTTCCCGCATCCTCACATGTCAGGAGAAGCTCATGATCCGCATCGTCGCCACTTTCCGCATCCGTCCCGACGCCGTCGAGGAGTTCCGCACGCTTGCCGAAAGGCTCGTCGAGGGCTCGCGGGCGGAGGCGGGCAATGTCACCTATGACCTGTGCGTGGCCCGCGACGATGCCGCATCCTTCGTCGTGCTTGAGGCCTGGCGCGACGACGCGGCGATCGAGGCCCACAACGCCTCACCCCACTTCACGACCCTGGTGCCCCGGATGGTCGCCCTGTCCGCCGAGGAGCCATCAGTGGTCCAGTACGTCGAGGTCTGAGCCCCGGAGCACCGGGCCTCCTCAGCGGCAGGCGGTGATGCGCCACAGGGAGGCGCTGCCCTCGGAGTCGACGAGCTCGAGCCCCTCGGCTGGGACTCGCGTCAGAGGCGCGTCCCAGCGCAGCGGGGCCGCGCCGGTCGTCGAGCCGGAGGCCGTCGCGTCCGAACTGCTGTAGAAGTACCCCACGCCCAGCCGGTTGAGGAGCGTGCAGACCTCGGATCCTCTCTGTCCCAGTGTGGGCCAGGCGTCGGCCAGGGCGTCCTCCGGCGTCCCGTCGTCGGCTCCGGCACGCGTCGGGTGAACGACACGCACCCCACCCAGGGACCACCAGTAGGTTGCTCCTCGCGATGGCGCCCCCAGGACGACGGCGTCGTCGGGCAACGTGGTCCGGGAACGCTGGATCAGTCTCATGGCGTCCTCAGTCAGCAGGGTGCCGTACTGGATGCGGAGCGGGTCGTAGACGGAGGCGACGAGACCGCGTTCCAGGGGGACCCGCGCCGCCACCGGTAGGAGCAGCCCCACCGTGAGCATGATGGCGGCTGCCCGCTCCGTCCTCCCCGGTCGCACCCCGCCGGTCCTCGAGGCCGCCTGACGCAGCACGGCCCACAGGCGCCGTCCGGGTCGCCCGGCCCCTGCCTGAGCCACCAGGATGAGGGCGGGCAGGATCGCGAGCGGAAGGATCCGGGCCTTTTGCAGGTACCAGGGCGATCCGAGCTGGCGGCCGATCCACTGGGGTCCTCCCACCAGGGCCAGAAGGATCAGCACCAGCAGCCACATGACGAGCCACGGGCGCTGCTCCCGCCGGGAGCGCGCCGACCAGGCCGCTTGCAGGGTGAGCAGGCCGATGACGATCCCGACGGGCACGGCGGCGCCGGGGACCGCCCCGTACATCGGCAGATCGATGAGCGCCTGCCCCAGGGTCGCCGCGGCGCCGGCCACTCCCCCGCCAGGACGCTGATAGCCCATGACCGAGGCCAGGGAACGGCGCATGAGCCAGGCCCCCACGGCCAGGACCAGCACTACCACGACCGATCCGCCCACCAGGAGGGCACGACCGCCACGACGGGCGGCGCTACGGCGCCATAGGGAGGTGACGACGCCCGCCAGGAAGGGCAGGGTCAGGACCACCAGGTTGAACAGGCCGGTGCCGTGCGCGGCCACCACGCCGCCGGCCGCGGCCAGGACGAGAAGCATGTGCGTCAGACGTAGGCGCCGAGGGGCGGCACCTCGGCGCAGCAGGTCGTAGAGCACGAGGACCCCGGGAAGCCCCAGGACACTCAGGGCGTAAGGCCACACCGCCAGGGACGTCATGAGCAGCAGCGGGAAGCCCACCACGCCGGCGCTGAGCGCGAGCACCGCGGCGACCGCACAGATCCGCTGCCGGCGACTCGCGCCGCGGTGCTCAGGCTCTAAGGCGGCGTCGAGGCCGGTGACCCGGACGAGCAGCCCCAGGAGACTCAACGGCCAGGCCACCGCGCTCAGGGCCAGTACCCCGGCGGTGGCCGCCAGGGCCGGACCGCCAGGCGCCAGCGCCAGCACCCCGTGCCAGACGGTGGGGTAGTAGACGGCGCGACCGGAGTAGAGGGCGGACAGGCCCCCCAGCATTGAGGCGTTCCCCCCCTCGCGGATGGCCGCCACCGCGTTGAGGTGGAAGGTGGCGTCGAAGGCCTGCACGGGGTAGCCGGGGCCGGGCAGGGCGGACAGGATCGCGCCGGCCGGCACGACGACGGCGACGGCCAGACCGCCTGCCAGGATCAGCCGCTCGGCCCGGTTCCACGGCGTCACCCGTCGCGTGCGCTCCGCAGGCGGGCCGGCGACCAGTCGCGTCACAAGCGCCGCGATAGCGGTCAGGGCGGTGATGACCGCCCACCCCCAGGGACGCCAGGGCAGCCCAAGGGCGTGGCTGAGGATCTCCGCGGCGCCGATGATTCCTGCGCCGATGGCGGGGGCCACCGCCAGCGACCTCAACACCCCCAGGCGAGCGGCCCGGCCAACGAGCCAGCCGGGTACGAGCAGCAGGCCGGCCACGACCAGCGTGGCGGCCGTCAGGGTCCAGCCGGAGGCACCGGCCACCCCCATCGCCGCACTGATGCTCATACCCGCCGCCGGATTCAGGGCATCCCCGGGGTCACTCGCCTCCGCCGATGGTCAGGCGGGGCACACCAGTCCACTTGGCGGCGTCTGTGGCGCGGCGCCCGTCCAGCAGGAGGCGCAGCCCGGGCAGGTCGGCAGTGGTGAGTTCGCGGTACTCGGGGTGGTCGGCCTGGACGATGGCGACGTCGACCGGCTCCCCAAGGTGGTAGGGGGTCCAACCGAAGCCCGTCAGCTCGTCGTCGGTGTACATGGGGTCGTGGACGAGGACCTCGGCACCGGCCTCGCGCAGGGCCTCAACCGTGGGGAAGACGCCGGAGAAGGCGGTCTCCTTGACCTTGCCGCGGTAGGAGGCGCCCAGCACGACGACGCGCAGGCCCTTCAGCGAGCCGAGGACCTCAGTGGCCCGTCCCACCACGTAGGCGGGCATGGTGGCGTTGAAGGTACGGGCGGTGCGCACCACCGAGGCGTCGGGGTCGGTGGACAGGTACAGGCGCGGGTAGACCGGGATGCAGTGACCGCCCACCGCGATGCCGGGGCGGTGGATGTGGGAGTAGGGCTGGGAGTTGCAGGCCTCGATGACGCGCTCGATGTCGAAGCCGGCCTTGTCGGCGTAGACGGCGAACTGGTTGGCCAGGCCGATGTTGACGTCGCGGTAGGTGGTCTCGGCGAGCTTGGCCATCTCGGCGGCCTCGGCGGTGCCCATGTCCCACACGCCGTTGGGGCGGGGCAGGTCGTCGCGCTCGTCGAAGTCGAGGACGGACTCGTAGAAGGCGATGCCGGCCTGGGTACCGGCCTCGTCCAGGCCGCCCACGAGCTTGGGGTAGCGGCGCAGGTCGGCGAAGACCCGGCCGGTGAGCACCCTCTCGGGGCTGAAGACGAGGTGGAAGCCGTCGCCCTCGCGAAGGCCGCTGATCCGCTCGATCATCGGCTTGAAGCGGCCCCGCAGGGCGCCCACGGGCAGGGTGGTCTCGTAGGAGACGAGGGTGCCGGGATCCAGGTGCTCGGCCAGGGAGCGGGTGGCGGCGTCCATGAGCGCGAAGTCCGGCTCCCAGGTGGCGTCGTCGACGAAGAGGGGCACGACGACGACGACCGCGTCGGCCCCGGGCACCGCCTCCCCGTAGCGAGTCGTCGCGCGCAGCCGCCCACCGCCCACCGCCTCGCGCAGGCGCGCGCCCAGGTGCGCCTCCCCGGGGAAGGGCTCGGCGCCGGCGTTGACGGCCGCCACGACGGCGGGGTCGGTGTCCACCCCAACGACGTTGTGCCCTTTCCCCGCGTAGTGGACGGCCAGGGGCAGGCCGATCTTTCCGAGTGCGACGACAGCGATGCGCATGGGGCTCCTCCGTTGACAACACCGAATAGTCTAGTGTCAACATCGTCCGGAATATAATCACGCGCGCGCGTTGGGGCCCCGGTCTGAGAATATTGGGGACAAGCGGCAGTCAGGCGCGAGGAGGGCACAGCGCGACACGAGCGCGATCGTATTGCTTTTCTAGTAACCACTGATAGCCTGTGGCGAGTCTCATTCACACACACTGAAAGACAGACACGTGCATACCCATATCAAACGCCCTGCGCGCGCACTCGGAGCAGCGCTCGCGCTCGCCATAGCCATCCCCGGGGTGGCGCTCGCCGCTTCCGCCCCCGAGGACGGCGCCCAGAACGACGGCCCCTCCGGATACCGCCTCGTGTGGCACGACGAGTTCGACGGCGACCGCCTCGACCCGTCGAACTGGGACTACCAACTCGGCGGCTGGGGCGACAACACGCAACAGGTGTACAGGCGCGAGAACGTCAGCGTCCACGGCGGCGCCCTCCACCTGACCGGCAAGTACTCGCCGGGCACCCCCTCCTGGAACGGGAACTCCCAGACCACCTCCTACCAGGACTTCACCAGCGGGTTCGTGCACTCCAAGAACCTCCGCTCCTTCACCTACGGGTACTTCGTCGCCCGCGTGAAGCTCCCCAAGTCCCGCTCCTCGTGGTCCGCGTTCTGGCTCTCCCCCCAGAACGGCGCCTACGGCGGATGGCCGCGCAGCGGCGAGATCGACGTCTTCGAGTCCAAGGGGAGCCTGCCCGGGTTCGTCCAGTCCAACGCCCACTGGTTCTCCGAGGCGAGCGCCAACCCCCGCCGCCAGCAGCGCCCCAACTACAGCACGCGCGACACCACCGTGAACACCCAGGACGAGTTCCACACCTACGCGCTGCAATGGGAGCCCACGAAGCTCACCTTCTTCCTCGACGGCGTCAAGACCCACGAGATCAACGGGCCCTTCACGGGGATGGAGCACCACGGGCCGGGGGCCCCCTTCGACGGCCCCTTCTACCTGCGCCTCAACCACGCGATCGGCGGAAAGTTCCTGGGCGACACCCCCTACCAGGACGCGCACGCAGCCCGCTCCGACTACGAGGGCAACGGGACCGACATGGAAGTGGACTACGTGCGCGTGTTCCAACGCGACGGCGACACGCCGCCCCCCAGCGGCAGGTGGATGAGCGATTCGAGGGGCTGGTGGTGGCGCCAGCCGGACGGCTCCTACCCCGTCTCCACCTCCATGACGATCAAGGGGCGCACGTACCGCTTCGACTCCTCCGGGTACATGCGCACCGGATGGGTGCTCGACAAAGGCTACTGGTACTACCACGACGGCTCCGGAGCCCAGCTCACCGGATGGATCAGCACCGGCGGCTACTGGTACCACCTCGGCTCCGGCGGCGCCATGGAGATCGGATGGGTCAGGGTCGGGGACACCTGGTACTACCTCGGAGCCTCGGGGGCCATGACCACCGGATGGCAGAACATCGAGGGCTCCTGGTACTACATGGACTCCAGCGGGGCGATGCTCACGGGAACCCACTGGATCAACGGCGCCCAGCGCACCTTCAACAGCTCGGGCGTGTGGATCGGCTGACCCGGTCCCCGGGGTCCCCCGCGTAGGATCGTGTCCATGACCGCACGCGAAGGACTCAACCTCCTCGTCTACCCGTCCCCCCTGGAGTCCGCGGGGCGCCTGGTCAAACTGGCGCTCTCCCTCCAAGGATCCGGGATGTTCGCGGCGACCGAGGTCGTGGGGATCGCCCTCCCGGGGGCCCCGCGGGAGGAGGGCCTCGCCCCCGGCGCGCTGCTGAGGCGCGTGCCGGGGGCCTCCCTGCGCTCCCCCATGGGGGCGCTGCGGATCCTCGTCGCGTGGCAGTGGCGCGTCTACCGGCGCTACAGGAGGGCGCGCGTGACGGCCGTGGCCGCCCAGAACCTCTTCATGCTGCCGATGTGCCACCGCCTCGCGCGGCGCACCGGCGCGGTCCTGGCCTACAACTGCCACGAGCTGGAGACCGAGACCATCGCCTCGCGCGGCCTGCGCCAGCGGATCCAGCGCGCGATCGAGCGCCGCTACATCCGCCGGGCCGACGTGGTCTCAGTGGTCAACGACTCCATCGCCCAGTGGTACCGGGACGCCTACCCGGGGCTGCGGGTCGAGGTCGTCACGAACGCCCCCCTTCCCAGCACCGGGCGCGTGGACCTGCGCGCCCGCCTCGGGATCCCCGGCTCCGCGCTCCTCTACGTCCACGCCGGGTTCTTGGCCCCCGGGCGCAACATCGAGGCGATCCTGACGGCCTTCGAGCGCGTGCCGGGGGCGCACGTCGTCTTCCTCGGCGACGGGGCCCTCGGCCCGCGGGTGCGCCTCGCCGCCGAGCGCTGCCCGAACATCCACTGGCTGCCCCCGGTGCCGCCCGACCAGGTCGTGGCGCACATGCGGGGCGCAGACGCGGCCCTGTGCCTCATCGAGTACTCCTGCCTGTCCCACCGACTGTCGACGCCGAACAAGATGATGGAGGGCTTCGCCGCGGGCATCCCCGTGCTGTGCTCGGACCTACCCGAGGCGCGCCGCCTCCTGGGCCCGCGGGCAGGGACGTGGATCCTCGCCGACCCCCGCACCGGCCTCGAGCCCGCGCTGCAGCGCATAAGCAGGGCCGATATCGAGGCCTTCGAGGCCCCCCGGATCCCCAGCTGGGACGAGGGCGCCGACCGGCTGGTCGCCGCCTACGGGCGGGCCATCGCCGGACGGCGGGACCGAGGGGGGACGCCGTGCGCGTGATGTCCGTCGTGGGGGCCCGCCCCCAGTTCGTCAAACTCGCCCCCATCGACTGGGCGCTGCGCGAGGCGGGGATCGGCCACGTCATCGTCCACACCGGGCAGCACTACGACCCGCTGCTCTCCGACGTGTTCTTCTCCGACCTGCGCATCAGCCCGCCCGACGAGCACCTGGGCGTGGGCTCGGGCACCCACGGCGTCCAGACGGGCCGGATGCTGGCCGCGATGGACCCCGTCCTGGCCCGCCACCGCCCCGACTGGGCGCTCGTGTACGGGGACACCAACTCGACGCTCGCCGCCGCCCTGGCCGCTGTGAAGCTCCACATCCCCACGGCCCACCTGGAGGCCGGCCTGCGCTCCTTCAACCGGTCGATGCCCGAGGAGGTCAACCGGGTCCTCACCGACCACGCAGCCGACCTGCTGCTGGCGCCGACGGCCGCCGCCGCCGCGCACCTGGAGGCCGAGGGCCTGGGGGGCCGCGCCGTCGTGGTCGGCGACGTCATGGCCGATGTCCTGGCGCGCGTGCGCGACGAGGTCGCCGGACAGGGCCCCTCCGCCGTCGAGCGCTCACTGGGCCTCACGGCCGACTCCTACTCCCTGGCCACCATACACCGCCCCTCCAACACCGACGACCCCGCCCGCCTCGACTCCCTCCTCACGTCGTTGGGGAGGGTGGGCCACCCGGTCGTCCTCCTCGCCCACCCGCGCCTCGTCGCGGCGTGCACGAGAGCGGGCATCGCCATCGCCCGGGGCGGCCTCGTTCCGCACCCTCCCCTGCCCTACCCGCAACTGGTGTCCGCCATGATGCGCGCGCGCGGCGTCATCACCGACTCCGGCGGCCTGCAGAAGGAGGCCTTCCTGTTACGGGTGCCCGCCACGACCGTGCGCGCGGAGACCGAGTGGGTCGAAACGGTGGAACTGGGGTGGAACGTCCTCGTGGGAACCGGTGACGACCTGGTCCGGGCCGCCTCCCGGCCCCGGCCCGCCGACACCGACGCCGCCCCTTACGGCGACGGGCGCGCGGCGCCCCGCGTCGCCCGCCTCCTGGCCGAGCGCGCCCGCTAGTCGGGGCCGCATGAGCGGTCGGATCCGCTGCCTTCCCAGAGGATCGGCGGAACGGGTCCGCATTCTTCGCAACGGGTCCACCGGCCTGCCGACCGCGGCCACCGCCCTCCCCGCGGATCCGCCGCATGCCACCGGCACCGCCAGGCACCCGTCCCACAGGCCCGTCCTGCCCGCGGATCCGCAATGCGACCGCCCCCGATGCCGACGGCGGCCGTCAGGGCCAGGTCCTGCCCGCGGATCCATGATGCGAGCACCAACCTCCCCAGCCTCCCATCGCGCTGCCCCAGCGCCCTCCCGTCGGAGTTCTGCATCGGGGAAAGTCTGGTCAGCGCCTCGCCCGAACAGTTCCGCAAGCGGTACCACGCTTCCAAAGGGAAGCCTCGTCCGTGGGGCCGCTACTCGGCCAGTACTGCAATGCGAGCCACGTTCTCGAAGGGAAGCCTCGCCCGCGGGACGGACGCGGTTTGCAAGCGATGTCGTATTCTCAAAGGGATACCGTCACTTTGCAAGCGTTATAACGCTTGCAAAGTCTGGTATCGCTGTACAAGTGGAGGCATCTCTGTGAAAGCGGCCCCCGCTGTTCCACCGCTGCGAGATGCGCCCGGGTGCGGTGGTCGGCCAACGCCGACGCCTCCACGGCGCACTCCGGGTACAGCGAGACGCTTCGGGGCAGGAAACCACCCATTGGGGTAGGGCGTGCGCTGGCGGCACGGGAGCGGAGGGAGGAATTGGGGTAGGAAACCACCTATTGGGGCAGGTTATTAGCCTGCCCCAATGGCCTGTTGCCTGCCCCAATGCACCGTTGCCCGCCCCGATGCGGTTCCACACCCGGCAGGTTCCCGTTGAGGGCTGTCGGCCTGCCCCTCGCAGGGACCGCCCCCCTCGCAGGGACCGCGGTCCTGGCCGACGGGCTCCGCCGTGGCCGGCTCAGCCCGCCTTCTCGTAGCGGGTGGGGATCGCGGTCTCGCCCTCGGAGAGCCTCCACGCCTGGTAGGGCAGCTCGTTGCGCGAGCGGATGTGGCGCTCCTGGGCGCGCGCGAGCGCCTCGCTCCCCCACATGCGCGGGTCGATCCCGCCATCGACGACCAGTGGGATCTGCAGGGGGCGCGCCCCGCGCGCTTGGAGCGCGTCGGCGGCCTCGTCGAGGGGGACGCCGACCAGCAGGAGCTCCTCCGCGGCGTACCCCTCCTCGCCGATGACGCGCCCGGCCACCTTCATGCCCCCGACCGTGGACTTCGACTCGGACTTCTTGGCGACGGGCACCATGCCGCCGCCCGAGTCCTCGCGCGCGACCACCTTGTACACGAGCGCGGCCGTGGGCACGCCCGAGCCCGTCACCAGCCGGGTCCCCACCCCGTAGGAGTCCACAGGGGCGGCGCCCAGTGCCGCGATGGCGTACTCGTCCAGGTCCGAGGTCACCGTGATCCTCGTGGACGTCGCCCCCATCGCGTCGAGCTGGCCGCGCACTTTGAACGCCTGCGCCACCAGGTCGCCCGAGTCCAGGCGCACCGCGCCGAGCTCGCCGCCCGCCGCGCGGGCCGCCTCGACCGCGTTGGCGACGCCCTGCGCGACGTCGTAGGTGTCGACGAGCAGCGTGGTGCCCGGGCCGAGGTTGGCGACCTGGGAGTCGAAGGCCGCGCGCTCGTCGTCGTGCAGCAGTGTGAAGGCGTGCGCGGCGGTCCCGATCGCCCGGATCCCGTAGCGCTTAGCGGCCTCGAGGTCGGAGGTCCCCTGGAAGCCGCCGATGACGGCGGCGCGGGCCGCTGAGACGGCGGCGCGCTCGTGGGCGCGCCGCGCCCCCATGTCCATGCAGGGCCGCCCGTGGGCGGCGATCGTCATGCGCGAGGCCGCCGAGGCGACGGCGCAATCGTGGTTGAGGATCGACAGGAGGAGGGTCTCCAGCAGGGTGCACTCCGCGAAAGTGCCCTGGACGGTGAGCAGGGGCGAGCCCGGGAAGTAGCACTCGCCCTCGGCGTAGCCCCAGATCGTTCCGGAGAAGCGGAAGTCCGCCAGGTAGTCCAGCGCGCGCTCGGAGACGATCCCGTTGTCGCGCATCCACTCGATCTGCTCGGAGTCGAAGGTGAAGCGCTCGAGCGCCTCGAGGATGCGGCCGGTGCCCGCCACGACGCCGAACCTCCGCGTCGCGGGGAGCCTGCGCCCGAAGACCTCGAACACGCACCGCCGCTGGGCCGTGCCGTCGTGGAGCGCCGCGTCGAGCATGGTGAGCTCGTACATATCTGTGAGGAAAGAGGATGACGGTGAGGCTGCCATGTGACGAGGATACCGTGTTCGGCTGGTCACGAGTGGGGTGAAAACAGTATTCAAGACGCGCTGGGGACAATAGGCTTGGGACATGGCCACCACCGCTCCCCGCACAGACGCGCGCCCGCGGGCGCGCGCCGAGGCGTGGGCGCGCTCCTACGAGATCCCCGTGTGGCAGGCGGTCGTCTGGGACGACCCCATCAACCTCATGGGGTACGTGACGGCGGTCCTCCAGCGGCACTTCGGCTACTCGCGCGCCAGGGCGCACGAGCTCATGATGCGCGTCCACACGACGGGCAGGGCCGTCGTCAACTCCGGACCGCGCGAGCGGATCGAGGCGGACGTGGTCGCACTGCACACGTACGGCCTGCGCGCCACGATGGAGCCCGCGCCAGCGGGCGCCCACGCGCGCTGAGGGCACTGGGATGGGCCCCTTCGCACGCGACGGCGCGCACTACTCGGCGCGCATCGACCGGCGCTCGCTCCTGCTGCTGCGCCAACTCGTCTCCGAGATCCTCGTGGTCCTCGACGATCCCAGCGACGCCGAGGAGATGTCGATCATGGTGTCGGCGTCGACCGGTCCGGAGGTCAAGCGCGACGCCCCCGTCGAGCGCTCGCTGGAGTTCCTGCTGCCGCCGATGAGCGCGGACGCGCAGACCGCCCAGTCGTTGCGCGCCCTGACCGAGGACATCGTGCGTTCGGACAAGTCCCGCCGCCTGCGCGCCTTCTGGCGGATCCTCGACGGGGCCGCGCCCGTGGCCGCCCGCGAGCGCCCCTGGGCCGCGGACTCCGACGAGGTGGACCTGCGCGTCAGGGCGGCCGACGCGTGGCAGTGCCTGGGAGCCCTCAACGACATCCGCCTGGGACTGGCGGGCGAGCTGGGGATGGGGACCGCCTCGGACGCGGAGGCGGTGGAGGCCCTGGCCATGAGCGAGCCCACGGGCGAGCACACGCAAAGCGTCGCCATAATCTATATGCTCGTTACCTGGTGGCAGGATTCACTCCTGACGGCCATGCAAGAGCACCACGAGGACTGAGGGTCACATACATGGACAACGCCCCGATCGGCATCTTCGACTCGGGCCTGGGGGGCCTGACCGTCGCGCGCGCGGTCATCGACAAACTCCCGGACGAAGAGGTCGTGTACCTGGGCGACACCCGTCACACGCCCTACGGCCCCCGGCCGGTCGCGCAGGTGCGCACCTACACCCTCGCATGCCTCGACCAGTTGGCCTCCATGGGCGTCAAAGCGCTCATCATCGCCTGCAACACCGCGACGGCCGCCGCGCTGGCGGACGCCCGCGAGCGCTACTGGGTGGACGCCGGCATCCCGGTCGTCGAGGTCATCACACCCGCCGCGCGCCAAGCCGTGACGGCGACCAGGAACGGGCGCATCGGCGTGATCGGGACCCGGGCGACGATCCAGTCCGAGGCGTACTCCCATGTCCTGGCCGCGGTCCCCGGCTTGAGCCTCACCCAGCGCGAGTGCCCGCGTTTCGTGGAGTTCGTCGAGGCGGGGATCACCACCGGCGCGGAGCTCGAGGCCGTGGCCACGCAGTACCTGGCCCCCCTCAAGGAGGCGGGCGTGGACACCCTGGTCCTCGGCTGCACGCACTACCCCCTGCTCACGGGCGTGATAGGGCGCGTCATGGGAGAGGAGGTCGCCCTGGTGACCTCCTCCGAGGCGACTGCGAACTTGACCTACAACGAACTCGTCGACCGGGATCTGCTCCACGAGCCCCGGGGCGGCGCATCGCCGCGCCACCAGTTCTACTCGACCGGCGGGAGCGGGGATTTCGGGCGCCTCGCGCGGCGTTTCCTGGGCCCGGAGGTGTCGTCAGTCCGCACGATGGACGTCGAGGGCGGAGCACTATGAGGCTCACGGTCGTCGGTGCGACAGGGTCGATGTCGGGTCCGGGCTCCCCGGCCTCGTGCTACTTGGTCCAGGCGGAGGGGCAGTGCCCCGTCTCCGGCCTGCTCAGGACCTTCTCCGTGCTCCTCGATCTGGGGCCGGGGTCCTTCGGCGCCCTGTGGCGGCACATGGACCCGTGCGGCATCGACGCCCTGTTCCTGTCCCACTGCCATGCGGACCACATGGGCGACATCATCTCCTTGCAGGTGCACCGCAAGTGGGGGCCGGCCAGGGATCTGGCGCCCCTGCTGCTGCTGGGGCCCGACGGCACCCTGGGCCGCGTGCGCCAGATCGAGGGCGCGGTGGGGCTGGAGGACTACTCCGGCGAGTTCGCCTTCGCCAGGGTCGATTCCGCGACCGTGGTCCGCGTGGGGCCGCTGCTGCTGCGCGCTTTCCCCGGCCAGCACTCCATCGAGTCGTACGGCGTCCGCGTGGAGGGGCCCAGCGAGGCCGATCCCGCCCGGACGGCCTCCCTGTTCTACACGGGGGACACCGACGAGTGCCCCTCCATCGTCAAGGGCGCGCGGGGCGTCGACCTGCTGCTGTCCGAAGTCGGTTTCACGGCCGCCGACCAGGTGCGCGGCATCCACATGGACGGCCTGCGCGCCGGGCGGGTGGCCGCCGAGGCGGGGGCGGGCGCCCTGGTCGCGACGCACATCCAGCCGTGGACCAGCCACGAACTGGTGCGCGCCGAGTTGGCGCGCACCTGGGACGGGCCCCTGAGCTTCGCCCGCGGGGGCGCCGTCTACGAGCTGTAGGGCGCGCCCTACTCGGTGAGGGTGGAGTCGTGGTGGCGCGTCCACTCCAACAGGTGCGCCGCGACGCGGGCGGCCGCCCCCGCCTCGTCCCACCCGTGGTTCTTGCGGCGCAGGAGGATCTGGCGCGTGCCCAGGGTCGGCAGTGGCGTGACGCGCATCCCCTCGAAGTTCGCCCCCGACAGGGCCATCGCGGGCAGGACGGTGGAGCCCACCCTTGCCCGCACGAGAGCGCGGGCGACGTCGTAGGTCGTGTACGTGTGCGGGGCCCAGTGCGTCGCGGGCAGTGCTTTCGTGATGCGGCGCATGACGTGGTCGCCCGTGGACCCGGGGGTGGTGCGCAGCCACGTGAGCTCGCCCAGGTCCGCGATGGAGCCGATGGCGGGGGCCGAATCGGGGGTGACCAGCACCCACGGCTCGTCGATGAAGGGGATGTCCGTGTAGCCGCGAGGCGCGATCCCGGGTTCCTCATCGCGCTCGATCACCAGCAGGTCGAAGGCCCCTGTGCGCAGGCGCGCCATCCCGGGCTGTTCGTCGGTCTCCTCGATGCGCAGATCCACGCCCGGCAGGTTCCCGTCGAGGGTGGCCAGCGCCGGGATCAGCGTGGAGCGGATCACCGTGAGGAACGCCCCGATAGTGGCGGTCCCCGTCACCTGGCCCGTCAGGGGCCGCAGCGCCTTGAGCGTCTCGGCGATCTCGGTGCTGATGCGCTCCCCGCTGTCGGCCACGATCCGGCCCGCGGGGGTGAGGACCGCGCCCGCAGTCGTGCGCTCGACCAGTTTGAGGCCGACCTCGTCCTCGAGCTTCTGGATCTGCTGGGAAACGGCCGAGGGGGAGACCATGAGGATGTCCGCAGCGGCGACGATGCCCCCCTCGCGCCCGACGGCCATGAGGAAGGGGAGCCTGCGGGGGTCGATGTCCATATCCGTCCTTCTTTAAGCGATCCTTCATGATAACTATAGAACTATTCAATTGCGCTTGAGGGGTTAACGGGGCACCATTGTCGCCATGACAATCCCCTCTTTCGCGATCACACTTCTCGGCTGGCTCGGCGCCGCCGCTTCGATAGCGGCCTACTACCTGGTGTCCTCCAAGCGCTTCGCCCCCGACTCGTTGCGCTACCACTCACTCAACGTCACCTCGTGCGTGCTGCTCGCCACCGCGTGCGCCTCGACGGGGGCCTGGCCGTCGTTCCTGACGAACACGATCTTCATCGCCGTTGGCGCGCACATGATCTGGCGCGTGCGCGGCCGCCTCAAGAGCCGCGCTCTGCGGATCGCCCGGGCGTGCAGCCCGAGGCGGGCGCTGCGGGCCCTCCGCCCCGCACGGGCGCACTGACTGGGACGGGGCAGGCGAGCCGACCCACTGGGATGGGGGGCGCGGGGCGCGGGCAATGCCCGC